>ERZ780144.2580-NODE-2580-length-15228-cov-6.224214_pt1 | contig 15228 bp, 12 predicted proteins | sample MGYA00511380_ERZ780144 | MGnify/ENA primary metagenome ERZ780144 (study PRJEB29588, sample SAMEA1965858) | human gut metagenome | biome: human gut; feature: human-associated habitat; material: faeces | place: Denmark | collected 2008/2010 ... | reverse complement strand
TGGCTTAGCAGCTGCCGCACCTCGCTCGCCGTATCGGCACTTAGAATTATGCGGTGCTGCCTTAGCAAAAGGTCTGCCCCATTGCCCACCATTTAATTTCTCATTCCTAATTCCTAATTCCTAATTTTTTCAAGAGTGAGGTGCTTTGTTTTGTCTCTATACCCTTTTCACGCTCTTTTGGGGCGCATGAAGTATATTACGCGGTGGGCGCTGATGCGCTGCATGCGGCAGGAAAGCCTGAGTGAGCACACGGCGGATACCGCCCTGCTGGCCCATGCGCTTTGCCTGATCGCCCGGAACATCACCCACACCGGGGCCGATATCCGCCCCGACACCGTGGCCACCGCGGCGCTGTACCACGATGCGCCGGAAATTTTGACCGGCGATATGCCTACCCCGGTCAAATACAAGAACGAAGCCCTGCGCACCGCCTACAAAGCCGTGGAACGGGAAAGCGCCCTTGCCATGGCGGATCTGCTGCCGCCGGAGCTGCATGAGATCGAAGGCAGCTACCTGACCGGCAGTGTGCTGAACGATGCCGAGCGCAAGCTGCTGAAAGCCGCAGACCGGCTTTCGGCCCTGATCAAGTGCATGGAGGAGGTGGAAAGCGGCAACCGCGAGTTCACCGCCGCTCTCGCCCAGCAAAAAGCCGATCTGGCCGCCATGCACAGCCCCGAAGCCGATTATTTCATTGAGCACATGCTGCCGTGCTATACGCAGAACCTGGATGAGCTAACGAAAAAGTAAGTAAATAGTGAGGAGTTAGGAGTTGAAGGTGCGGCTTGCGCCGCATTTTCGAAAATTTGAAAATAAGAAAAGGTTCATATTCAAAATCGTGCGCGTCAGCGCACACCATAAACTCCTCACTCCTACCTTCTAACTACCCTTGGAGCTTATATACCGCCTCAATCAGCTTGTCCACATCGGTAAAATGCTCCAGCATGGAACAATAACGGCGCAGGGACGCGGCGCCTTTCAGACCTTTCATATAGTGCATGGCCTGGCCGCGGGCCTGGGGCATAGCGGTCCATTCGCCTTTTTCTTCGCACATTTCGTAGATTTGGGCGCGCAGGGCGCTCATCCGGGCGTTCAGGCTGGGTTCGCCGGGCTCCGGCTGGCCAGTCAATACGGCGTTGATGCGCTCAAACAGCCAGGGGTCGCCCAGCGCGCCGCGGCCGATCATCACGCCCGCGCAGCCGGTTTGCTCCAAAATCTGCTTTGCGTCTTCCGCCGTGGTGATATCGCCGTTTGCCAGCACCGGAATGCCGACCGCTTTGCGGATCTCCGTGATGGCATCCACATCAATGGGCGGGATGTACATCTGCTCCCGCGTGCGGCCATGCACGGCGATCAGGTCTGCACCGTTTGCTTCACACTGCCGGGCCACGGCAACGCCGGTCAGCTGCTCGGCATCCCAGCCAATGCGCATTTTAACGGTCAGAGGCTTATCCGGCCCCAGGGCTCCGCGGGCAGCGGCCACCATGCGGCCGCACAGCTCCGGGTCCTGCATCAGTTTGCTGCCTGCACCGCTGGATGTGATCTTGGGGGCCGGGCAACCCATGTTGATGTCCAGAATATCAAACTGCACGCCTTTTTCCTGAATGATCCGGATCGCCTGCGCCATCGTTTCGGGCTCGGCCCCAAACAGCTGCACGGCATAAATGCCGTGGGAGGCCTTGTCCCGCAGCAGGCGCACGCTTTTGTCATCGCCAAAGGTAATGGCCTTGGTGCTGGCCATCTCGCTTACCGTCCACGCCGCGCCATGGTCCGCCATCAGGTGCCGGCACGCCGCATCCGTAAACCCCGCCATCGGCGCAAACACCGCAGGCTGTGCATATGGAATGGTTAGATTGCGTAATTGCATATTTTTGATAGGCAGGAGTGAAGAGCGAGGAGTGAGGAGTGAGGAGTTAAAGGTGCGGCTTGCGCCGCGTTTTGAATTTTTGGGGTAAAACAATAAAACCTAACATTCAAAATTGTGCGCGCCAGCGCACACCAATAACTCCTAACTCCTACTTCCTACCTCCTACCTCCTGACTCTCTCCCAACTTTTGTTTTTGCTTCAGCTAAAATATTATTTTACCACACTCCCCACACCAGTGCAATTTGTGATATACTATTTTTATTATTGCGATCGATGTGTTTCGTTTTTTCGGAGGTTCCTGTATGAAACTGCTGGTTTTGGATGGCAACAGTCTGGTGAACCGGGCTTACTTCGGTATCAAGCTGCTGACAACCAAGAATGGGCGCTACACCAACGCCATTTTCGGCTTCCAGAATATCCTGCTCAACCTGCTTTCCGCCCACCACCCGGACGCTGTGGCCATTGCCTGGGACGAAAAAGCCCCCACCTTCCGCCATACCGCCTATGACGGCTACAAGGCCACCCGCCACGGTATGCCGCAGGAGCTGGCGGAGCAGATGCCGGTATTAAAGCAGCTGCTGACCGACCTTGGCTTTGTGCAGGTCAGCAAGCCCGGCTGGGAAGCGGACGATATCCTGGGCACGCTGGCCGCCGCCAACGAGGCCGCCGGGGGCACCACCCTGCTGGCGACCGGCGACCGGGACAGCCTGCAGCTGGTAGACGATGCCACCACGGTGCTGCTTGCCACCAACCGCGAAACGCTGCCCATGGACCCCGCCGCCATCCAGGAAAAATACGGCGTGGCCCCGCCGCAGCTGATCGAAGTAAAAAGCCTGATGGGCGATGCTTCCGATAATATTCCCGGCGTGCCCGGCATTGGCGAAAAGACCGCCCTTGCCCTGGTGCAGAAGTTCGGCAGTTTGCAGGGCGTGTATGAGCACCTGGACGACAAAGCCATCAAACCCAAACAGCGGGAAAAGCTGGAAGCCAACAAGGAGCTGGCCGAGCTTTCCCACATGCTGGGCACCATCCGCAAGGACGCTCCCATCGAAACTGCGCCGGAGCACTACTGCCGCACTGCCGGGGACCCGGCTGCCGCAGCCCAGTTGCTGGCTGAGCTGGAAATGCACAAGCTGACCGCCCGCTGGGGGCTGGATGAATCCCCGGCAGCGGTTGCCGCCAGCGCAGAGACTCTGCCGGAAGTGCAGCCCGACCTGCTGCCCCTTGCGCCGGAAGGCCGATATGACCTGGCCCAGAACAAGGACGGCAGCTGGTACGCCGTGCAGGGGGATTCCGTTTACCTGCTGGATAACGACCGCCTGCCCTCTCTGCTGGATGCCGCCGGGGTGCAGCTGCGTGTGTTTGATGCAAAGCCGTTGTACCGCATTGCACTGGAGCATGGCGGCATTGGCGCGGCCATTGTGTTTGATGGCAAGCTGGCCGCCTACCTACTGAATCCTTCGGCCAGTGATTACCAGGCCGGGCAGCTGGCGGCAGAATACGCTGCTGCCCCCGCCTTTGCCTGCGCCGCCGCACCGGATGCCGGGGCGCTTTCCGCCTTGCTGGATGTGCTTTCCACTAAGCTGGACGAGCAGGGCGGCCACGACCTGCTGGCCACGATGGAGCTGCCTCTGGCCCGCGTGCTGGCCGACATGGAGCGCATCGGCTTTGCGGTGGACGCCGAGGGCATCCGCCAGTTCGGCGATAGCCTGCGCGCCGAGCTGAACGGCATTTTGCAGAACATTTATGCTGAGGTCGGGTACGAGTTCAATCTGAACAGCCCCAAGCAGTTGGGCGAAGCCCTGTTTGACAAGCTTGGCCTGCCGCCCCGCAAAAAAACGGCCCGCGGCTATTCCACCGACGCCGAAACGCTGGAAAGCCTGCGCGCCTACAGCCCGGCGGTGGATGATATTTTGAAGTACCGCACCTATTCCAAGCTGCTTTCCACCTATGTGGAGGGCCTGCTGAAAGCCCTGGGGCCGGACGGACGCATCCATTCCACCTTTATCCAGACCGAAGCCCGCACGGGACGCATCAGCTCCACTGAGCCGAATTTGCAGAACATTCCCATCCGCACCGAGCTGGGCAGCCGCCTGCGCGGCTACTTTGTGGCCGCCCCCGGCGAAACGCTGGTGGACGCCGACTATTCCCAGATCGAACTGCGCATTCTGGCCCACATTACAGGCGATGAAGCCATGCAGCAGGCGTTTTTGTCCGGGGCAGACATTCACCGCGCCACCGCGGCCAAGATCTACCACATCCCGGAATCGGATGTCACCCATGAGCTGCGCACCTCCGCCAAGGCCATCAACTTTGGCATCATGTACGGCAAGGGAGCGTTCTCTCTGGGCAAGGACCTCGGCATTTCGGTCAAGGAGGCAGATACTTTCTTGAAAACGTATCTGAATACCTTCCCGAAAGTGGACGGCTACATGCAGAGCTGCATTGAACACGCCAAAGAGAAGGGCTATGTAGAAACGCTGTTTGGCCGCCGCCGCCCGCTGCCGGAGCTGGCAAGCTCCAACTTCCAGGTACGCAGCTCCGGCGAGCGCATGGCCCGCAACACACCCATCCAGGGCACCGCGGCGGATATCATTAAGCTGGCCATGGTGCATGTCTGGCAGCGCCTGCGGGACGAAAAACTGCAGGCCCGCCTGCTATTGCAGGTACACGATGAACTGATCGTGGAAGCGCCGGAAAACGAAGTGGAACAGGTCAAGCGTATTCTGAAAGAGGAGATGGAGCAGGTGGTATCCTATTCCGTCCCCCTCACCGCCGAAGTCGGCACCGGCAAGACCTGGCTGGAAGCACATTAACAGGTAGGAGGTAGGAAGTAGGAGTTAGGAGTTAATTAGGAATTAGCAATGAGCAATGAGAAATGAGAAATTGCAATGCTCTCGCCAACCTTGCTGCAAATCCCGTCATGGCATCTGTAGCAAGGTTTCGGAACGGTCAAGACCGTTCCCTACAGATCAAAATAAAAGGTTGCTAAAATCTTTTCGTTCCTATTAACTCCTAACTTCTCCCTCCTAACTCCTAACTTCACATGGGGGTATACAATGTATATTTTAGGCATCGAATCGAGCTGCGATGAGACGGCGGCTGCGATTGTGGAGGATGGAAAACATTTAATTTCCAACGTTATTTCTACCAGCGTCAAAGAACAGGCGCTTTACGGCGGTGTTGTGCCGGAAATTGCCAGCCGCCGCCATGCGGAATATATCAGCGCCACCGTTGACAAGGCGCTGGCCGACGCCAATATGACCATTGCCGATGTGGACGCTGTGGCCGTGACCTTTGCGCCGGGGCTGATCGGCGCGGTGCTCGTCGGCGTCAACTTTGCCAAGGGGCTGGCCTATGCGGCAAACAAGCCGCTGGTGCCGGTGCATCACCTGCGCGGGCATATCGCCGCCAACTATCTGACCCACCAGGATCTGAAACCGCCGTTTCTCTGCCTGGTCGCCAGCGGCGGACACAGCCATATTGTGCTGGTGGAGGATTGGTGCCGCTACAAAATCTTAGGCCGCACCGTAGACGACGCCGCAGGTGAAGCCTACGACAAGGTAGCCCGCACGCTGGGTCTGCCCTACCCCGGCGGCCCCAGCGTGGCCGCCGCCGCGCGGGACGGCAACCCCAAGGCCTACAAGCTGCCGGTGCCCCATGTGGACGGCAAGTACAACGTCAGCTTCAGCGGCCTGAAAACCGCCGTCATCAACGAAGTGCATAACGCCGAGCAGAAGGGCCAGGCCGTCAACGTAGCCGACATGGCCGCCAGTTTCCAGGAGCGTATTGACCAAATTTTGGCGAAAAAGCTGCTGGCCGCAGCCGCCGACACCAACGCCCAACAGGTAGTTTTAGCGGGCGGCGTAGCCGCCAACGGTCGTCTGCGCCAGCTGGTGAATGATGGTGCCCAAAAGCTGGGCGCAAAAGTCTATCTGCCCGAGCTGAAATACTGCGGCGATAACGGTGCCATGATCGCCGCCCAGGGCTACTACGAGTACCAGGACGGCAACCTGGCCGACTGGACCCTCAACGGTCTGCCGACATTGCCGATCGATTACCGGTGATCCGTACAAAAAATACCGCGCAGCAAAATGCTGTGCGGTATTTTTTATCGCTGCATCGGGCCAAACAGGCACTTTTTACCGGTCTGACTCTGCAAATCAGCCTTGCGCTGCAAATAGTGGAAGTAATCCTCATCCACGGCGCAATGGTTCTTTTTGCTGTACAGGTTGCACCGGCGGCAGAAGAGAAAATACGGCAGCAGATACCCCGCCCCCAGGCAGCGGCGCACAAGGTCGTACCGCTCGCTGCGGGCGGTTTCTTTTTGCAGGCTGGCCGGGCGGTGGGCCAAATCAACAAAGCCGCGCTTCGCGTAGTCGATTTCGATGCCCTCTTTGGCAAAGAACGGGACAACGTCATGCTCGACCCACTTGCCGTGGCAAATGCCCATCCACTGGCCCTTGTGGTAGCCGTAGTTCAAAAAGCGCGCTTCCTCGTTGAGGACGCAGTAGAACTTATCCTTCGGGTGGGCGGCGGTCAGCACATTGCAGCGCTCCTCCCAGTCCCAGGGGCTTACCTTGTGGTTCCAGTACTCAGCAAATTTATCAGTGCGCCAGACCGCCGCCTGCATATTCAGCGTGTAGCGGTTGCCCACCGGCAGGCGGCGGTAGCCGGGGTAACGGTCCACTTCCCAATCGCAGAGCGCCTCGGTGATATCGCTGCTGAAATAGACGATATCCCGGTCCGCATCCATCCAGCGCACCAGGTCATGCAGGCGGTCCATCTTCACCGGCTCCCGCAGGAAGAAGTCATCCAGCATCAGAAGAGTGTACTCGGTCTTGACCCGGCGCAGCGCGTCGGTCATGCGCTCACCGTAGGTGGCGGCGCTGCTGTGTACACACTCGATATTCAGCCCCTCAAAGCGGAAGTCCTTGCTCTCGGTGTTGAGCAGAATGCGCATATCCAGCGGCGCAAAATATCGTTTCAGCAGCGTAAAAAACGGCTGCCACAGATCCTCGTAGGCGTCGCAGCTGTTGACCAGCATGGTCATGCGGTTCTGCCATTGTGCTTCGTTCATCGTCATTTTCCTTTTTTGAAAAGGTGGTTTTGGCTCCAGCGGGCCGCGCGCATGGCAAAGTGGTTCCATCGCTGCACCGCCGGGGAAAGCTGTGTCTCCGGCGCATCTTTGCGCAGGGCCGGGATGTCCAGATACCGCGCCTTGCTGCGGATGCGCACCACGCAGGGGAACGGCAGATGGTCCCATCCTTCCGGGTAGCAGAAGGACGGATCCAGCACACGGAAGTCATGGCGGAACAGGATGTAGCGGTTGATCTGGGATTCATCGTGCCACAGTGCAATGACGTTGTGCTGCAAGTCCCGGCGAATGCGCTTGTCCAGCGTGCGGCACAGCTCCAAAAACGCCGGGGCCGTGCCGCCGTTGACGCCGCCGCAGACGTAGTATTTTCCCAGTCCGTAGGGGATGCAGGCCGTGCTGCGCGGGTTGCGGTCGTAGGTGAACTCATAGTTCGGCTTTGCGTAGAAGGAGGGATGCTGCACAACGAGCAGCCGTTCCCCTTTTTCGGCCCGGGGCAGCAGCATTTCCCGCGTGACAGGCTGCATAAACTGCGCGTTGGCGTTGAAAAAGAAGATGTAGTCAAAACCGCGCAGAGCCTGCTCCTGCTTCAAGAAAATCTCAAACCGGCGCAGTGTGGCAAACGGCCAGGAGTAGGCCTCCTGCGGGCAGATATGCACGCGGGGGTTCTCCTCCCCCGGCAGAGCGGCCGCGTCGGTGAACACAAAATAGTGTACCTCGCAGTCGCGCAGCAGGTATTGCTCCGCGCTCTCGTAAAATTCCGGCCAGAACACCGTATACTTGCCGGTGGCAATATACAGCGCCGCAACCTTCGTCATCATTCTTCCGCCCCCAGGGTGACAGCGGGTTCGGGCAGGCAGATGGGGCCCCAGGCGCGGCGGTTCCAGCCCTCGTAATAGGTGGCAAAGGTGTCCACCAGCTGGAACTGGATGCCGGGGACCCAATCCTCGACGCCGTAGGTGCCACCGCCATAGGAGGTAATGACCGTGAAGTAGTTGCTGTACTTGCCCACGGTCAGCACGCTCAGGTCATACTCCGCCGTAAACTCGTTGATGCCGGGCTGCAGGGTCAGGCCAAACATACTGGACGTCGCCAGCGGGGTGCCGACTTCGTCGCGCACCTCAAACCGCAGGCCGATGTTCTCGGCCAGTTCGTTGGCTTTCAGCACGTAATGGATGCGCACAGGCTGGGTGCGCTCGATTGCCTCCACCGACTGCACCTGCACATGGATGTTCTGGATGCGGATGTTGTCGCGCTTGAACCAGTTGTCGCGCTTGTGGTTGGTGTAATCCACAAAATCCGACGTCTGCCAGCGGGTGGACAGGTAGGTGGCAATGCCCTCGTCAACGTCACCGTCAAAGATGACCTTGCCCTTGTCCAGCACGATGCAGCGGTCGCACAGGTCGCGGATCGTGGACATATTGTGGCTGACGTACAAAACGGTCTTGCCGTCGCGCTGAGCGGCCTGGCGCATCTTATCCAGACACTTTTTCTGGAACTTCATATCGCCGACGGCCAGGACCTCGTCCATGATCATGATTTCACTGTCCAGGTGGGCCGCCACGCTGAACGCCAGCTTGACATACATACCGCTGGAATACCGCTTGACCGGCGTGTCGATGAAGTCGCCGACCTCGGAGAAGGCAATGATCTCATCCATCTTGGCGTCAATTTCTGCGTGGGTCATGCCCAAAATTGCGCCGTTCAGGTAGACGTTCTCGCGGCCGGTCATTTCGGGGTGGAAGCCGGTGCCGACCTCCAACATCGAGGCCACACGGCCGTACAGGTCGATATCACCGGCGCTGGGGGCCGTGACATGGGTCAGCAGCTTGAGCAGCGTGGATTTGCCCGCGCCGTTGGAGCCGATGATGCCCACGGCCTCGCCCTTTTTGACGGTGAAGCTGACGCCGTTCAGCGCCATAAATGTAGTACCGATCAAGCGCTGGTCGGTGCCGATCAGGCTGTTCGGGTCCTCTTTGCCGCGCTTGCGGGCCCACCAGCTTTGCAGGTCACTGCGCAGCGTGCCGCCGCCGATCTGGCCCAGGCGGTACTGCTTTTTGACGTCCTGTACACGGATCATCAGTTCATTTTCACTCATGTCAGGACCCCCTTACACCGTATCGACGAAGGTCTTTTCGACCTTGCTGAAAAGCGACAGACCCACGACCAGCAGCACGGCGGTCCAGGCCAGCGAAAGCACCCACATTAACCCGTTGACCTGCCCGGTACCGAAGAAGATATAACGGAAGCTCTCCATCGGTGCGGTCATCGGGTTGACGATCATAATGGCCCGCAGCAGCCGGTTGTCGATCATCGACAGCGGATAGACCACCGGGGAACCATACATCCATAGCTGCACGCCAAAGGTCACCACGACCATCAAATCACGGTAACGGGTAGTCAGGCTGGACACGATGATGCCGCAGCCCAGGCCCAGCAGACCCACCTGCAGCACCAGCGGCACCGTCAGCAGCAACATCCCCCAGTGGGGGCTGACTTCACCCTTGGCCAGGTAGACGAGCAGCAACACAAAGAACAGCGCAAACTGCACCAGGAAATTGATAAGGCCTGACAACATCGTGGAAATGGGCATCGCCAGCCGCGGGAAATACACCTTGCTGAAAATAGCGGAGTTGGTGGTAAACGTGCCCGACACCTTATTGATGCAGGCGGAGAAGAACCCCCACAGCGCCGTACCGGCCAGGTAGAACAAAATCTGCGGTACACCGTCGGTGGACAGGTGGGCGATGGTGCCGAACATGACGCAGTACATGGCCGTGGACAGCAGCGGGTTAATCAGGATCCACGCGGGGCCCAGCACGGTCTGCTTGTACATGACGGTGAAATCGCGCTTGACAAAGAGCCAGATCAAATCTTTATAGCGCCACAGTTCGCTTACATCGACCTGGCTCCACCCCTGCGCGGGGCCGTAGTGGACATGGTATCCTTTTTGCAGTTGTGTTTTTTCCATTGTAGGGGAACTCCTTAGGTTTTGTGTTTGAGGAGGATTCGGTACAGGGGCAGGCCCAGGCGCAAAAGCCCGGCGCGCAGCAGCATACTCTCCCGCCCGGTGCGGCGGGACAAATTGCCGTAAGCCGTGGAGCAGTCGTGGCAGGCCTGGCGGTAGCGGGTGCGCTGCTGCGCCGTGGTCAGGTCAAAGCCATCCTTCTCGGCCAGGTTCTTGATGGCGTCGTTCAGCAGGCCCTCGGCCCGCAGGTAGTCGCCTTTCTCGGTAAAGTAGCCGCACCATTCCAGCAGGTATTCGGGGCGGTCCAGGTAGTGGCTGGCCGGGCCCTGCGCCATGATGCTGTCTGCCCGCTGCACATAGCGGTAGCCCTGGTAGCCCAGGCAGGCGATGTTCTGGCAGCGGTGCAGGATGTGGGGCAGCATGAACTGATCCTCGTACCGCTTGCCCTCGGGAAAGCGCAGGCCATCCGCAAAAAGCTTGGCGGTGTACAGCTTGTTCCAAGCGACGGTATAGTAGATTTTTTGGTTTTCCAGCGCGAAATACCGCGCCCACACGCCGTCCTCGTCGAGTATTTCATCCTGAAAGATCGTGAAGTCCGGCGTGGGCCACCGCTCGCCGCGGTCATTGGCGTAGACGAGGTTGAAGATGACCAGCTCCGCGCCGGTGCGCTCCTGCTCGGCTACAGCGCGGCGAATGGTGTCCGGCTCCAGAAAGTCGTCGCTGTCCACAAAGACGATGTACCGCCCGCGGGCGGTCTCGATGCCGGTGTTGCGCGCAGCGGAAAGCCCCCCGTTCTTGCGGTGGATGACCCGCACGCGGCGGTCGCTTTTCGCCCAGGCATCGCACATTTCGGGGCAGCGGTCGGGGCTGCCGTCGTCGACGAGCAGCACCTCAATATCCTGGAAGGTCTGATCCAGCACGCTCTGCACACAGGTGTCAAGATACCGCTCGACCTTGTACACCGGGATAATGATACTGACCGCCGGGACCGGGGTGAGCGGGGCCGGGGTTCGCCACTGGGTCGCGGCGGGCGGGGTCTGGGCGCTGCTGCGCCGCTCCCGCAGGAAGGCCAGGTAGACCGGAAGCCCTAAGTGGATCAGCCCGGCGCGCAGCAGCATACTTTCCCGCCCGGTGCGGCGGGAGAGCAGTCGGTAAACCTCGGCGCAGCTGTGGCGCAGCTCATGATACCGCGCCTGCTGCCGCTGGGTGGACAGGTCGAAGTTTTCCTTCTGGGACAGGTTCTCGATGGCGTCGTTCAAAAGGCCCTCGGCCCGGAGGTAGTTGCCTTTCTCGGCAAAATAGCGACTCCATTCCAGCAGATACTCGGGGCGTTCCAGGTAGTTGCGGGCCACACCGGCCACAGCCATGGTGCTGCCGCTGTGCTGCACGTAGCGGTAACCCTGGTAGCCCAGGCAGGCCACCGTCTGGCAGCGGCGCAGCACATCCAGCATAAAGAACTGATCCTCGTACCGCTTGCCGTCGCGGAAGCGCAGCGTGTCGAATATGGCCCGCTTGTAGAGCTTGTTCCAGACGACGACGTAGTAGACCTTGCGGTTGTCGAGGGCGAAGTAATGCTCCCACACCTCATCGACGGTGCGCACCGTGTCGGTAAAGCCGGTAAAGTCCGGCTCTGCCATCGGGTGGTTCTCGGCATCGACATAGAGCATATTGCCAATGACAAGGTCGGTGCCGTACTGCTGCTCGGCCTTGACGAGGTACTCGATGGCGTCTGGTTCCAGCAGGTCGTCCGCATCGGCGAAGAAGATGAAATCGCCGGTGGCGGCGTCCAGGCCAGCGTTGCGAGCCGACGCCGCACCGCCGTTTTTGCGGTGCAGCACCCGGACGCGGGGATCCCGCGCAGCCCAGGCATCACACATTTCGGGGCTGCGGTCGGGGCTGCCGTCATCCACCAGCAGTATTTCCAGGTCGGTACAGCTCTGCCCCACCACGCTGCGCATACAGGCGTCCAGGTAGTGTTCCGCCTTATACACCGGGATAATGATACTGACTGTGGGCATAGAGACTCCTTTAATTTATCTACGGCTCAACATCTTTGTGTAAGCATAAAACACGGGCAATCCCATCCGCAGGGCGGCGGCGCGGAGTTTCAGCGACGCTGCGCCCTTCTGCGCGGCCAGGGCACTGTACACACGGCAAAGTTCCCGCTTCACGGCGGCAAACTCGGCCTTGTGGCCGGGCCGGGTCAAATCATATCCGCGCTTATTCTTGTACAAGAACAGCGCGGCGTCGGTCAGGGCACCCTCGGCGCGGTCGTACCAGCCGTTTTGCAGGAAATACTCCGCCCGGTGGATATCCCCCTTCGTCATGGCCAGCCGCACCTCATGTTTGGCGCCGTCGGTGATGCTGCCTGCGTGGCGCAGCACGTAGTAGCCGGTAAAGGGCAGGCACAAAATTTTTGTGCAGCGGGCGATCAGGTCCGGCAGCACGTAGTAATCCTCGTGCAGCATCCCCAGCGGATAGCGCACGCCGTCAAACAGCTTGGCGGCGTACAGCCGGTGGGCCGTGCCGGTGAACTGGTTGATCCAGGGCGTGTTGAAGGCATCCCAGAAAGCGTTCACGTCCAGAACGGTCTCTTTTGCAAACTGTTCGTCTGCGGGCAATGGGTACTCTGCGCCGTCCTCTGTCACCGGGCAGCAATTGCAGAGCACCAGCTCCGCGCCGCTCCTTTCCGCACCCGCCAGCAGCTTTTCCAGCAGGTCGGGGGCAACGGTGTCGTCGCTGTCCACCATCGTGAGCCATTGGCCCTTGGCGGCATCCAGCCCGGCGTTGCGCGCACCGGACGGCCCCGGCCCGGTCTTAGCCGGGTGCAGGGCGCGGATGCGGGGGTCTTTTTCCGCCCAGGCATCGCACATTTCCGGGCAATGGTCGGGGCTGGCATCGTCGATGAGCAGCAGTTCAAAATCCGCATAGCTCTGCGCCAGGATGCTTTCCACACAGGCGTCCAGCGTTTTTTCGGCCTTGTAGACCGGCACCAGGATACTGACGGTGGGCATTAGTTGTCTCCTTTGTCGTCGACGCCGGGCAGATGGATCAGGCTGCCCATGTACTCGTTGGCGCTCTCGGGGTGCCAGCGGGAAATGCCGCTCTCGGTGGTGAAGGTCATCTCGCCGAATTTGATGCTGCCATCGTTCAGCGAGTACAAATCAACGCGCACGCAGGGGTAGCCCTGGCTCAGGGTGCGGGCAATATCCAGCATCTTATCGAGGTTTTCCGGCTTGGGGATATCGACCATTTCCAGCGGGACATTGATGTTGAAGGGCAGCTGGTTCCACTGGGTGTCGTAGAAGAACATCCGCTCTTCCTTGTCGGTGTAGCGCTCCTCGATATGCAGGATGATTTTCGGCTCACCGTCGAAGCAGAAGATTTTGTAGTCGTATAGGTCGCCGCCGTCGTTCTCTATGAATTTTTCAGCGATAATGCGCGGTTTGATGTGGATGTACTGCACATCCAGGCCGCCCATCAGGTAGCAGTAGTTCAGCTTGAGCCAGCCCTCGATCTTTCTCTTGGCCTCAGCCTTGTCGAATTTTGACTTATCCTGCACGGCGATATTCCAACCCGCGCCGTGGTTGACCTTGAGCATGAATTTGTCCGGCAGGGCGTCAAAGTCGATATCGTCAAAGTTATCCCAAACGCCCAGCAGCGGAATCAGGTATTCCTCGCCGATCTTCTCCTCGACCCATTCGCGCACGGCGTATTTGTCAACGAGGGGATAAACGTCCTCAAACCCGCCGTTGAGCTTGAGCCACTGGGTCTTTTCGCTGAAGGTCTTGGGGTGCTCGAGGTTCAGCGGTGTGTGGGTGTAGTTCGTTTCCAGAAACCACTTTTTCAGCGCCTCGGGGTAGTCCTTCTTTTGCAGGCAGGCCCAGTAGGCGTAGTTTTCGTTGGCGATCTTATGATATTTCGCGTAGGTATAGATATATTTTGCGCTGACGACCGGGCCGTTGTGCAAAAGGTACTTCAGCCCGCGCTTGGCGTTGCGGGGCAGCCAGGTCACTGCGCGGCCGATTTTGTACGACGACGAGCCGTAGACGGCCTCCAACTCATGGCGCAGCAGTTTGGCCTGTTCTTCGGCGGTCAGTTCGCTCATATCTTCCATGGTTCAGCACTCCCCTTTTTCGGTTTTCACGCGGGCTTCTTCCAGCAGCGCCCGCACCTTGGGTTTCCAGATGAAGTGGCGGTGGATTTTTGTAATAAAGAACCATACCGGGTTCTCGATATCGCACCACAGGCGGGATACCGCGCTCTCGTTGTTATAGTTGACGATGCGGCGCAGGCGGTCAGCACGGTAGGTGCGGATGTTCTCCATATAGGTCTGCGCGTCCTTTGTCAGCTGCGGGTCCCTGCGGTTTTTAAAAAGATCCTCATACTCGCGCAGGAAACGCACCAGGCCCGCCGCGTCAAATCTGCGGGTGATGCGGCGCTGCTCGTACAGAATCAGCGCCGTCAGGATATCGTTCTGGTAGGGGCTGCGGCGGTGGTAGGTGCTGCCCTCGATCTGGCGGTAGTTGAACATACAGTCGGGCAGATAGTAGATATCACCGTAGGGCAAGAACTGGAAGGTCAGCGGGTTATCGATGATGGGGATGCCGCTCTTGTAGGGGTCGATGCCTTGCAGCCCCAAGTTGCGCAGCAGCAGCGCGTTGGTGTGGACGTAGAGAAAGCTCCAATATTCCTCGGCAGTCAGGCTGCACTCCCGGATGGGCCGCTCGATGGGGACGGTCTTGCCGGTGCTCTCCCAGTAATAGCAGCCGTTATGGCCGCAGCCGATGTATTTATGCTCTGTGTCGGCGTCCAGCACATCGGCCTGCTTTTGCAGCTTGTGGTCGTCGGTGTAGAAGTCGTCGCCGTCCAGGTAGCTGACATACTCGCCCCTGGCCTCATAGAACAGCCGCCCGCGGATGGCGTTCATCCGCTTGATGCGGTCGTTGGCCTCATATTTTGCGCCGGGGATGCGGTCCATGACGAACACGCGGACGGTGTCTGGGTATTTCTGCTCCCACACGCGCAGCTTTTCAATGGTGCCGTCGTCGGAGCCATCGTCCGCGCAGAGGACCTCGACGGGAAAGTTCGTTTTCTGCGCAAGCACCGTCTCCATCGTCTTGTCCACATAGGGGGCCAGATTGTAAAACGAGATCAGCACGCTGACCTTGGGCTGGTTCATAGTGTTTGTCCTTCTTTAAAAGTTATAATGGTCGTTTTGTAGGGGGCGGCGTCCTCGACGACCCACGTGCCTTGTCTTTGCCGTGCGGCTGCCCTTCGGCTGCGGGCCGGGCATGCCCG
>ERZ780144.2560-NODE-2560-length-15316-cov-4.447874_pt1 | contig 15316 bp, 9 predicted proteins | sample MGYA00511380_ERZ780144 | MGnify/ENA primary metagenome ERZ780144 (study PRJEB29588, sample SAMEA1965858) | human gut metagenome | biome: human gut; feature: human-associated habitat; material: faeces | place: Denmark | collected 2008/2010 ... | reverse complement strand
CATCCACCTATGAGCAAGCTCATGTGGATTTAGACCTTTTGACCCTGGCATCATCATATCATATTGAATAAAAAAGCTTTCGGATATTTCTGTAAAATCAGATCAGATAGAATATTCTGGTGAATGAAGACCCTGAGATGACAGACATGGCATTTCAAAAGAAACGTTATGGAATAAGATTTGACATGATCAGAGGAGGAATCAGAAATGGAAGAAAGAAAAGATTATTATAAAATCCTTGGAATAGATAAAAACGCAGATGAAAATACAATCAAAAAAGCATACCGTAAACTGGCAAAGAAATATCATCCGGATACCAATGCCGGAAATGCACAGGCAGCCGAGAAGTTCAAACAGATTACAGAAGCCTACTCGGTACTCAGTGATCCGGAGAAAAAGAAAATGTATGACCAGTTCGGCAGTGCCGATTACCAGGGCGGTCAGGGACCGTTTGGCGGGGCAAATGGCGGATACCAGGAGTTCCATTTTGATGGCGGTGACATGGATGATATTCTGAAAAATATCTTTGGCGGCGGATTCTCCGGCCGCAGTGCCGGAGCAGGCGGCGGAAGCAGATCTTATCATTTCGGCGGCGGATTTGGAGACGGATTCTCAGGCGGAAACAGTGGTTTCGGCGATGGATTTTCCGGTACAGGCAGTAGCTTTGGCGGCAGGGGCAGTGACCTTCACGCCGATATTACCGTCAGCTTCGATGAAGCAGCCCTTGGCGGTGACAAGGTGATCAATCTGTCGGATCCTTCTGCACCGGGCAGGACACAGTCGCTTCAGGTGCATATCCCGGCAGGTATTGATGACGGTCAGAGCATCCGTTTGAGAGGCAAAGGTCAGATGGGCAGAAACGGTCAGGCAGGAGATCTGCTTTTGAAAGTTAAGATCGCAGAGAAACCGGGCTTTGAACGAAAAGGCATGGATGTTTACACGACCGTCAATGTTCCGTTTTCCACGGCAGTCCTTGGCGGCGAAGCGAAAGTCCATACGCTCTACGGCGATGTGATCTGCAAAGTAAGGGAAGGCACACAGTCCGGAAGCAAGATTCGTCTGCGAGGCAAAGGTATTGTTTCCATGAAGAACCCGCAGGTACACGGCGATCATTATGTGACCGTCCAGGTACAGGTGCCGCGGAACATTACTCCGGAAGCCAGACGCAAACTGCGTGAGTTTGAGCAGGCATGTGGTATCAGAAACAGCTATGCAGGATAAATATGAAAATAAAAAGTATAAAAGCGACCGTAAGTTTTACGATATGCTAATATCAGAGCGGATAACGGAGAGATTGTAAAGACATAAGGAAACCTTGTAATTGTATAAAAAAAATAGAAAGTGCAGCATACAAAAAGGAAGAAGAGTATGCTGCATTTTTTATGTCAATAGGAAAAAGATAATAAATCTGTATCAGGGCTGTTAAATTTAGATATTTTGTGGATTTATCAGGAAATGATGTTGAGATTAACTGGACAAAATGACGAAAATATAGTATTTTTTTAGTAGGTATTAAAATAAAGATGTCATATGAATGATTTTGTGCTTCCTATTTCAGTCATTCTGCCTGATATTTTTTGAAATACTGCAAATAAGAGGTGAGCAAAGAAAAGGAGAATAACATGAAAACAAGAAAAACATTTTCAGTCATGCTGGTGATCTGTATGCTGCTGTCACTGGTGTTTCCCAGTAGTGGGGGGGTGTCAAATGCAGCCTCAGCTTCTGATAAGGTAACAGTTATTGATGTCACACAGTATGGGGCTGACCCGACCGGAGTAAAAGACAGTGCCGAGGGCATACAGGCAGCTATCGAGGCAGCAAAAGAAGTGAACGGACCGGTTGTGTTGGATTTCCCGAAAGGGGAATATCAGATTTACCCGGATCATGCACAGAAACGGGAACTGTATATTTCAAATACTTTAAGCCGTAATAACGGTGACCGTGGCACGTACAAAATGAAAAATATCGGTATTCTGCTGGAAAATATGGAAAATGTGACACTGGAAGGAAATCAGTCCAGTCTGATCTTCCATGGCAAGATGATGATGTTTTCCACGATCGGATGTAAAAACATCAGAATCCAGAATTTTGACACCGATTTCCAGGTACCGTCGGTAGTCAGTGTAACAGCAGAAAAAGTAGAAGGCAATACAGCGATTTTATATGTTCCAGAATGTTATAATTATTCCGTAAGCGGAACAACCGTTACCTGGAGCAGCGATGTCAGCCCATACACCGGACAGGCATACTGGAGTTATACGAACAATGTCGGACATGTACAGGGATTTGATATGACAACCGCTACCCTGACTACTTCCGGCGATAAATTTTTCAACAACGTACAGAGCATGGAAAAACTGGACGGACATCGTCTGAAGGTGACTTACAATTCTGCACCATCCTTCAAGGCAGGATATGGTCAGCAGATGAGAAGGACTACACGTGATCATTCCGCAGCCTTTTTCTGGGAGAGTGATGGTGTGACGATGCAGCATGTTGAACTGCATTTTCTGCATGCATTTGGTGTGGTAGGACAGCTTTCCAAAAACATTACACTGGATGATGTAAATTTCCGCAACTATGAAGGAAGCGGAAGAACCGGCGTTGGTTCTGCTGACTTTGTGCAGATGTCCGGCTGCGGCGGAACAATCCGCATTGTGAACAGCACATTTGAAGATCCGCAGGATGACCCAATCAACATCCATGGAACATTCTTACAGGTAACAGAACGAATCTCTGATAATAAGTTCAAAGTTCACTATCAGCACCACGAAACTTCCGGTTTTCCGAACTATTATGTGGGAGATGAAGTAGAGTTTGTTTCTAAGGGAACACTGCTTCCAATCGACGGGGCAAAAGCAAAAGTAACCGGAGTGGTAGGTCCGGACGGACATGGCGGAACCATGGTTACCGGAAATGGTGACAAAGCCGATGCTTCCAAAACGGATCTGGATACGATCATTGTAACACTGGATACAAATATGCCGTCTTCCGTGTCTGCAAATGCGGCAGCTCTAGAAAATGTTACTTATACACCGAGTGTTGAGATTGAGAACAACGTATTCCGTGAGATGCCGGTACGTGGTATTCTGGTGACAACCAGAAAACCGGTCGTGATCCGCAACAACGAATTTGACAACGTAGCCGGTGCAGCCGTTTACATTTCCGATGACGTAAACAGCTGGTACGAGTCAGGACATGATGAAGATGTTCTGATCGAAGGTAATGTATTCAGACGCTGTGGTGTCAACCAGAATTCTTACAGTGCATTTATCCAGTTTGATCCAACCAACAACGGAGCAGCGGAACCGGTACATAAAAATGTAAGGATCAAAGACAATACATTCTATTTTACAAACGGAACCGGCAATATTATTAATGCAAAGAGCGTAAACGGACTGACCTTTACCGGAAACAAAGTTCTGCGTTTCTCTGTAAATGAAAAGGCAAACCCGGCAAAAACCACGCTGGCGATCGGCGAGAGCGTTGCCATGAATGTTTCAGCTGTGGAAGGTGCAAATATCAATGCATTTACTTTCAACGGATGCCGCAACGTAAATATTTCTGATAATATTTATGATAAAGGCGTGACACGCAGAGTCAATATCACGAATATGCAGAACAGTGAAGTGAAAATCGGTGAAAACGAAGGCGTAAGCATCGGCAGTGGCACACAGCCGGCAAGCGAAATGATCTATGTCAGCAGCGATCCGGAAGTTGTACGTGTGGATGGCACCGGTCATGTGACAGGTCTGAAAAAGGGAACAGCAACCGTGACAGCTTATGAGCTGGTCGGCGGACGTAAATTCCAGGCAGATCCTGTGACCTTTACGGTGACAGATCAGAGCATCGGAACCGTGACAGCAGTGAAAGTGCTTGCAAAAGATCTGACCGTGAAAAATCCAAGCGACGGCGGCTACAGTGTCAGCGGTGACAGCGTGACCATCAAAGCAATGGGACAGGGACTCTGGGCAACCCAGACAGCCAATAACGTGATCGTAAGCGGTGAAAATGTAAACCGCGGTGACGGAACCTTCACAGCCATCGTCAAGATGAGCGGCAAGACCGTCAACAACTGGGACGAAGCAGGTCTGTTTATCTACAAAGATGATGACAACTATGTGGCAGTCGAGAGAAAACATGGCACGAACAGTCCGAAGGTCCATGTCGTGACCGAAGCAAACGGAAGTGCAAATGAAGACCAGAACACAGAAAATCCGAATGCAGAGGCAATCTGGCTGAAACTGGAGAAATCCGGAAATACCTTTACCGGATATTGCAGTGTTGATAAAGAAAATTGGACAAAAGTAGGAAACAGCATCACAAACGATAAAATCGGCAATTCCTTTGGCGTGGCACTGGTTGCCGGTACCGGAAACAGCACAAAAGGAACCGCATTTACCTTCTCAGACCTGGAGGTCAATGGCAAAGCAGTAGCACTGACCGAAGATGCAGCAACCGGAGGAGAGAGCGGAAATATTGAAAATCTTGCAAAAGTAAAATCAGGAAATGCGATTCTGGAGAGTGCATCTGTATCCGGTGTATCCTTCCCGACATTCTCATCTGAGACAAAGAGCTATGTGACAACTGCCGATAAGAGTATAAAGAGTGTAAAGATTTCTCTGAAAGCAAAAGATGAAAAAGCAAAAATCGAAATCTGCCGAAATGGTGTCGGTAATGCGGTCGGACTGAAAAATGTCAATGAGATCGTATCCGCAGAAAACAGCAAAAACCAGATTACAAATCAGGAAGTTGCACTTGTGGCAGGATTAAATATCATCACAGCAAGAGTGATCGCAGAAGACGGAACAACACAGGAAATTTATCGTTTCCTGATTACCCGTACCGGAGCACAGGATGCATCCATCGGCGGCATCAGCGTAGATAACAAAGAAGTGGCAGGGTTTGATGTTTCTGAAAAATTCTACAGTGCATCTCTGACAAAAGGACAGACCGAAGTCAAAATCGCTCTGAAAAATCCTGGCGAAGGTGCAAAAGCAGTTTTGAATGTAAATGGAAAAACATATAACCCGGGAGAGAGCATTCCTGTTTCAGGCGATAACATGACCGTTGGTATTGCAATCACACCAGACGGCGGCGTAACAGAGCACTACAGCCTGAGTTTGCGTGTACCATCTGACAGCAATGCAAAACTGGAAAAAGTACAGTTTGGCAGTACCATCCAGAGTAATGGAAACTTTAATGCAAATCTCAAAGAGTATACAGCATCAACCATGACAAGAACTTCCAGGGTAACGTTTACCGCACAGGAAGCAAATGCAAAAATTACTGTAAAATGTAACAATGTAACTGCTGCAACCGGAACGGGAAGCGTAGAGACTTCTGTAACGATGAAAAAAGGAAACAACCAGTTACAGGTTACAGTAGAATCTGCAGACAAGAGCAGAACCGAAACCTATATCTGGAGAGTCGAAGGCAAGAGCGAAGTTTACCTTTCTGATTTAAGTTACGAGAGCAATTCTGCAACTGGATGGGGTTCCATCATGAAAGACAAATCTGTAGACGGAAAGACACTGACACTTTATGACGGAAGCCAGGAAAAAACCTTTGAGAAAGGTATGGGTATTCATGCGACTGCAAATCTCTATTACCATATCGAAGGTATGGGCTTTAAGAAATTTACATCTTATATGGGCGTTGACCGTGAAGCAAACCAGGATGGAAATGTAAAATTCAATGTTTATACGGATAATAAACAGGTTTACACAGGTGAAGCTGTTACGAGAGCATCTGAGATGGCAAAATTGGATATTTCTGTGGAAGGTGTCAAAATCCTCAGATTGAACGTGGATCAGAATGGCAGCGACAGCAATGATCACGCAGATTTTGCAGACGCAAAATTCATCACAGAGCTGGCAGATGATACTACTCCGGAAACGGTAGCCGTAACCGGAGTTACACTGGATAAGAGCACAGCGAAACTGACAGAAAAAGGTCAGACAGTAGATCTTACTGCAACAGTAGCACCGGAAAATGCAACAAATAAAAATGTGATATTTGAAACGAGTAATGAAAAAGTAGCAACTGTAGACGGAAACGGAAAAGTGACCGCAGTAGCAAATGGAAAAGCAACCATCACCGTAACGACCGAAGATGGAGAGAAAACAGCAGCCTGTGAAGTGACTGTGGAGATTCCAAATGTACCAGTTCCGGCACCGGAAGAACTGGTGAATGAAGTGAAAAATGAAATCGCAGCAGCAGAAGGCAGGAAAGAAAGTGACTATACAGAAGAAACCTGGAAAGTTTATGAAAAAGCACTGAATGCAGCGAAAGAAGCCGTAGAGCAAAAAACAGCAACCGAAGAAGAGATGCAGCAGATTTTAACAGCTCTTCGCAATGCAGCCTCTGCACTTAAGAAAGAAACACCATCTACGGAAAAAGAAACACCGTCTACAGAAAAGGAAACACCATCTACAAATCCACAGACACCGGAAACTCCAAACGATGGTACGGTGAAAGTTGGTCAGGTGATCAAAGCAGAAGGTCAGTATGGAGTGTTTACTTATAAAGTAACCGGAAAAGACACGGTAGAGGTAAAATCTATCACTGCAAAAGGCAAAGCAAAGAAGAGTGTGAAGATCTTTGATAAGATCAAGGCATCCGGAAAAACATGGAAAGTAACCAGTGTGGCAGCAAATGCATTAAAAGGCAACAAGAAGATGGAAAGTCTGACAATTGGAAAAAATGTCAGAAAGATTGGAAAGAATGCCTTTGCAAATTGCAGAAAGCTGAAAAAAGTTACTATTAAGAGTAAAAAGATCAATACCATTGGAAAGAATGCGTTTAAAAATATAAATAAAAAAGCAACGGTCAAAGTGCCGAAAGCACAGAAGAAAAAGTATGCAAAACTTTTGAACAAAGCGAAACTTTCCAAAAAGGTAAAGATAAAATAGTAAAGGGAAAGTAACAGAAACAAAAGGAAAGAAAGGGGTAAAATATTATGGGACTTATCAGAGCAGCCGTCGGAGCAGTCGGCGGAACAATGGCAGATCAGTGGAGGGAGTTTTTCTATTGTGAGGCGATGGATGCAGATACCCTGGTTGTAAAAGGACAGAAGCAGGTGGGAAGGCGGTCCTCAAACACCAAGGGCAGTGAGAATATCATCTCAAACGGTTCCGGTATTGCAGTTGCCGACGGTCAGTGTATGTTGATCGTTGAGCAGGGCAAGATTGTGGAAGTATGTGCGGAGCCGGGACAGTTTACTTACGACAGTTCTACAGAACCAAGTATTTTTACCGGAAAACTGGGCGAAGGTCTGAAAAAGACCTTTGCCACCTTCGGAAAGCGTTTTACCTACGGCGGAGATACCGGAAAAGACCAGAGAGTGTATTATATCAATACAAAAGAGATCATGGATAACAAATTTGGCACGGCAAATCCGTTTTTGTTCCATGTAGTGGATCACAATACCGGACTGAGCCGTGACGTACAGGTCAGATGCAACGGTATCTATTCTTACCGCATCACCGATCCGATCCTTTTCTACAAAAATGTCTGCGGAAACGTAGAGATGACTTACGACAGAGAAGAGATTGACGGACAGTTAAAGACGGAGTTTATCTCCGCACTTCAGCCGGCATTTGCACAGCTGTCAAAGCTGGAGCTTCTGCCAAGCGATATTCCGGCACATGCAGGTGATCTTGAAGAGGCCATGAACGAAGCCCTCACCAAAAAGTGGGCGGAAAAACGCGGTATTTCCGTAGTGTCCGTAGCGATGAATCCGATCACGCTCAAAGAGGAAGATCTCAAGAAGATCCAGGAAATCCAGGATGCAGCCGTTCTGAGAGATCCGACGATGATGGCGGCAACGCTTGGCAGTGCACAGGCAGAAGCCATGAAAGCAGCCGCATCCAATCCAAACGGTGCGATGATGGGCTTTATGGGACTGAATATGGCAGGAGGAGCCGGAAGTGCCAATATCCAGGATCTTCTCCAGATGGGAAATCAGAGACAGCAGGCACAAAGACAGCAGCAGTATATACCGGAAGAAAAACAGGCACAGCCGATGCGTCCGTCCGCACAGGCAGGAAGCTGGCAGTGCAGCTGCGGAGCTGTAAATACCGGCAAATTCTGCATGGAATGCGGAACAGCAAAGCCGGAAGAGGGTTGGAGATGCAGCTGCGGGGCACTGAACAAAGGCAAATTCTGCAGCGAATGCGGCAGTCCGAGACCGGCAGCAGCGAAAAATACCGCTGTGATAAATGTGGATGGGAGCCGGAAGATCCGACAAATCCGCCGCGTTTCTGTCCGGAATGCGGAGATCCGTTCAACGATGGTGATATTGTACAGTAAGGGGATGAATCTATGGCAGATATCAGAGAATACAAATGCCCTGCTTGTGGCGGAGCAATGGAATTTGACAGCAAAACTCAGAAAATGAAATGCCCTTACTGTGATACGGTTGCAGATCTGTCCGACTTTGAAGAAACGCAGTCGGAGAAAACAGCTTCCAAAGAAGGGGCAGAACAGGGAGAAACACAGGAAGCAGCAGAAGAAGGAGCAATGATGCTCTACGTGTGCGAATCCTGCGGTGGTGAAATCCTGGCAGATAAAACGACCGGTGCCACGAGCTGTCCGTACTGCGGCAACAAAGTTGTTATGAAAGGGCAGTTTGACGGTGCCTTAAGACCGGATTATATCATTCCATTTAAGAAAGACAAAAAACAGGCAAAAGAAGCATACCGGAAACATCTCGAAGGCAAAAAGTTTTTGCCGGGTGTTTTCAAACAGCAGAACCATATCGACGAGATCAAAGGTGTTTATGTTCCGTTTTGGATATTTGATCTGAAAGCAAAGGCAGATTTCTCCTATCATGCGGAAAAGACGCGTGTATGGGTGTCAAATGATATTGAGTACACAGAGCATGAGAATTTTGAAGTAAAAAGAGCAGGAACAGTAGAGTTTGAAAAAGTTCCGGCAGACGGATCAAAAAAGATGGATGATACGCTGATGGAATCGGTGGAACCATATGATTTTAAGGAAGCAGTGCCGTTTCGCATGGCGTATATGGCAGGCTATCTGGCAGACCGCTACGATGTGCCGAAAGAGGAGTGCATCGGGCGTGCGAAAAAACGTATCCGGAGAAGCACAGAGCGTGAATTCCGAAATACCGTTAAAGGTTATCATGTGATCGATCAGGAAAAAGCAAATATGGAGATCAAAGACCAGGCAAAGTATGCTCTCTATCCGGTATGGATCTTGAATACGACCTGGAAAGATAAAAAATACATTTTTGCCATGAACGGTCAGACCGGAAAGATTGTCGGTGATCTTCCGGCAGACAATGGAGCATTCTGGAGATTTGTTGCCATGTGGGGAGCAGGGATCGGACTTGTCCTTTATGCACTGCTCTGGGTTTTCATGGTGTTGCTGTAAGGAGGTGGCGAGATGAAGAAAACAAAAATGAAAATCATGTCTCTGCTGCTTAGTATGGTATTATTTTTATTCGTACCATTTCTGAATCTTCAGGCTGCAGCGGATCATCCGGCAAGACTTGTTGACCAGGCAGAGCTGCTCACGGCAGAAGAACAGCAGCAGATCCAGGCAAAACTGGATGAAGTCAGTGAATTGCATCATTGTGATGCAGTGGTAATGACCGTTAATTCCCTGGAGGGAAAAACGGCAACCGAATACGCCGATGATGCATTTGATTACGATGGCTATGGACTTGGCGAAGACAAAGCGGGGATACTTTTCCTGGTGGATATGGGCGACCGCAACTGGGCAACAAGCACACATGGTTATGCGATCACGGCATTTACGGATGCCGGACTTAGTTATATAGAAGAAAAGTTGGTATCCTACCTTGGTGATGGTGAGTACGCAGAAGCATTTAATTGTTTTGCAGAACAGTGCGACCGTTTCCTGACACAGGCAGAGACAGGCGAGCCATATGATGTAGATAATATGCCGCAAGAGCCATTTGCCTATGCATTCTGGCTGGTTGTGTGCCTGGCAATCGGATTTGTGATTGCACTGATCACGGCATCGATCAAACGTTCCAAACTGACTTCCGTTGTGAAGCGGACCACAGCAGAAGAATATATGAAAAAAGACAGTCTGAATCTTACCGTGAAACAGGATCGCTTTATTAATAAAGTGGTTACAAGCCGTCCGGTTCCAAAAAATGATAATGATTCACACAGTGGAGGCGGCGGAAGCAGCACGCATGTCAGCTCATCCGGTGAAGTACACGGAGGTCACAGCGGAAAATTCTAAAGAGTGAGTATACCTGCGAAAGTGTGATACATTTTTGCAGGTATCTTTATATAATTTTAATGTGGATAAAAAATTGTTAATACTATTTTTAGGTGCATGGTGTTATGATAGTCATGAAACAGAACTGGGAGACAAAAAGAATCATGAAGATAAAGAAAAAAGCCGGACACCGGCATATGACATCGTTTCAGATCATTATACTGGGATTTATGGGAGTGATCCTGGCAGGGAGTTTGCTGCTGATGCTTCCGTGGGCATCCAGAAGCGGAAGATGGAGTTCCTTTTCTGATACGTTATTTACTGCAACATCAGCAGTCTGTGTAACAGGGCTGGTTGTGCAGGATACAGCAACTTACTGGTCTGAATTTGGTCAGGTTATTATTTTGCTGCTGATCCAGATTGGCGGTCTCGGCGTTGTGACTGTGGCAGTATCGATCGCAACGATCGCCGGCAGGAAGATCGGACTGATGCAGAGAAGTACCATGCAGGAAGCAATCGCAGCTCCGAAAATGGGCGGGATTGTGAGGATGACTACTTTTATCTTAAAAACCTCGTTTTTGATCGAACTGATCGGGGCAGTTCTTCTGTTTCCGGTTTTTTATAGAGAATTTGGACTTGGCAAAGGAATCTGGTACGCTGTATTTCATGCGATATCTGCATTCTGCAATGCCGGATTTGATCTGATGGGAGTAAAAGGAAAATTTTCATCCCTGACTTCTTTTGCGGCAAACCCGGTTGTGAATCTTGTGATTATGACACTGATCGTGGTTGGCGGTATTGGATTTTTTACCTGGCTGGATATCAAGGAGAATAAATGGCATATTAAAAAATACCGGCTGCAGAGCAAAGTAGTTCTTGGAGTCAGTGCCTTTCTGATCCTGATTCCGGCGATCATGTTCTTTTTTTTGGAATTTCAGCATATGCCGCTGGGAGAACGGATTTGGAGCTCTTTTTTCCAGTCTGTGACAACAAGAACAGCTGGATTTAATACTGCTGATCTCGATAAAATGACAGATTCCGGAAAGATGGGAATGGTGCTTCTGATGGTGATTGGAGGATCTCCGGGATCTACAGCAGGCGGGATGAAAACAACAACCGCAGCGGTTCTGTTTGCCATGGCGATTTCCGTATTTCGAAAGAATGAGCAAGCACATCTTTATAACAGAAGAATTGCAGAAGAGACGCAGCGAAATGCCGCTACAATTTTTGTTTTATATATGATGCTGTTTACAGGAAGTGCGATGGTCATCAGCTATGTGGAAAAAGTACCGCTTGTGACGGCATTTTTTGAGACCGGATCGGCAATCGGAACGGTAGGACTTTCTCTTGGACTGACGCCGACACTTGGTCTGGCTTCGAGACTGGTACTGATCTGTCTGATGTTCTTTGGAAGAGTCGGGGGACTGACGCTGATCTTTGCGACCGTTTCCGGGAAGCGGACGGAGTATAAATATCCGCAGGAAAAGATTACCGTAGGATAAGAGTATCCACCAGATACAGAATGTGCTTGATTTGCAGGAAAAAGCAGGATATTTATGATGCGATCAAGATGAAAAATGAAAAAAGCTATAGATGGAGGAAAAGAAGACATGAAATCAATCTTACTGATCGGGCTTGGAAGATTTGGAAGGCATATTGCGATAAAACTGGATGAACTGAATCATCAGGTTATGGCAGTAGACAACAATGAGAGCAGAGTAGAGGCAGTTCTGCCGTATGTGCGTAACGCACAGATCGGGGATGCGACCAATGAGGATTTTATCCGTTCACTCGGCGTGCGCAATTTCGATGTCTGCATTGTGGCGATCGGAGATAATTTCCAGAGTTCTCTGGAAACAACGTCTCTGTTAAAAGAGCTGGGAGCAAAGATGGTAGTCTCCAGAGCAGCAAGAGATGTACATGCGAAGTTCCTTTTAAGAAACGGAGCAGATGAGGTTGTATATCCGGAGAAACAGCTGGCATCCTGGACGGCGATCCGTTACAGTGCAGATCACATTTTTGATTATGTGGAGCTAGATGAAGAACATGGCATTTTTGAAATTTCCATTCCGGATGCCTGGATCGGAAAAACGGTTGGAGAACTGGACATCCGAAAGAAATATAATGTAAATATCATGGCACTGCGGTGCAACGGCGTGCTGGATATGAATATTGCGTCGGAAACTCTGCTTGGAGATGACCAGACCATGCTGGTACTGGGAAATATTAAAAACATCCAGAAACAGTTCCATATCTGAAACGAAAGAAGATGGTAATATGAAAGAATTTCTTTTATTGCCGGCAGTGGGAGGCATTTTTATATTTATGTATGAAATGCTGAAAAAAGTTGATGCATTTTGTGATGCAAACAGACAGAATCTCTGGCTGGAGGAGGATGCGGTACCGGAAGAAAAAGAGGAAAGTGCAGAACAGGTGATGGATGACTGCCTTTCCTCTTCTGTTTCCGCAGAACGGAACGGCCGCCTGGAAAAACTGCTCGCTGCATTTCAGAGAGAAAAGAAAATACAGAACTTCCGTGATCTGTATACCAGTATTCTGATCTTACTGGCAGCCAGTGTGATGGGATATTTTTTCAATAGTCTGGGTTTTGCAAATGCCAATATCATGACAGTGTTTGTGTTTGCAGTACAGCTGATCGCAGTGCTTACAAATCACAGGACCTACAGTATGATCGCCGCCGTGCTGAGTGTACTTATTTTTAATTTTCTGTTTACGACACCGCGGTATACATTTCATGCTTACGGAGAGGGATATCCGGTTACCTTTCTGATCATGTTCGGTATTGCATTTTTGACCGGAACGCTGGCACTGAAGTTAAAAAATCAGGCAAAACAGTCAGAAATGGTGGCTTTCCGCACAAAGATTTTGTTTGATACAAACCAGATTCTGCAGTGTGCCAGAGGAAGGGAAGAAATCATCAGTAAAACGGGACAGCAGCTTCGGAAACTCCTTGGAAGAAATGTGATTTTTTACAGTGTAAAAGATCATGAACTGGAAAAAAGCAAAGTGTTTATGATGCAAGACAGGGAGTGGTCAGAACAGCAGAAGCTGAAAAAAGAAAAGTATGTGGCAGAATGGGTTTTAAAACACCGGAAACGTGCAGGTGCAGGCACAGGGAATTTCCCGGGTGCAGAATGCCTTTATCTGACGGTCGGTGTAAATGAAACAGTTTATGGAGTGCTGGGGATCAGCATAGAAAAGAAGCAGCTGGAAAGTTTTGAAAAAAGTATCCTTCAGGCGATTATCGGCGAGTGTGCACTGGCACTGGAGAATGAACAGATTACCATTGAAAAAGAAAAAGCGGCAATTCTGGCAAAAAATGAACAGCTTCGCTCAAACCTTCTGCGGGCGATTTCACATGATCTGCGGACACCGCTGACCTCGATTTCCGGAAATGCGAGCAATCTGCTTTCCAATGCAGATTATTTTGACAAAGAGACGAAAAAGCAGCTGTATCTGGATATTTATGATGACTCTATGTGGCTGATCAATCTGATTGAAAATATGCTGTCCGTGACCAGACTGGAGGAAGGTCGGATGAATCTGAACATATCAGTAGAACTGGTGGATGATGTGATCCAGGAGGCACTTCGCCATGTAGACCGGAAAAAAGATGAACACACGATCACGGTTGAGCATGAGGACGAATTGCTTCTGGCCAGAATGGATTCCAGGCTGATCGTGCAGATGGTCATCAATCTGGTGGATAATGCGATCAAATATACGCAGAAGGGATCCCATATTGATATCAGGACAGGAAGAGAAGGGAAAAATGCCGTAATCTCAGTTGCAGATGACGGACCTGGAATTTCCGATGAAATGAAAGAACATATTTTTGAAACTTTTTATACCGGGACGAATAAGATTGCAGACAGCAGGAGAAGTCTGGGACTTGGACTTGCACTCTGCAAATCCATCGTAAATGTCCATGGAGGAGAAATCAAAGTTTCAGATGCACATCCACATGGAGCAGTTTTTCAGTTTACATTACCGGCAGGGGAGGTATATTTGTATGAACAAACCACGGATACTGGTTGTGGAAGATGATAATTCGGTGAAAAATCTGATCACAACAACTTTGAAAGCACATGATTATCATTTTCTGACGGCAGAGAATGGAGAAGTGGCGATCCTGGAAGCAGCGAGCCACAACCCGGAGATCATGCTGCTGGATCTTGGACTTCCGGATATAGACGGAATTGAAGTAATAAAAAGAGTGCGGACATGGTCGCAGATGCCGATCATCGTGATCAGTGCCAGAAGCGAAGATGCTGACAAGATCGAAGCACTCGATGCGGGAGCAGATGATTATCTGACGAAACCATTTTCAGTAGAAGAGCTGCTTGCAAGGCTTCGTGTGACCAGACGCAGACTGCAGATGATGAAAAGTGACGCACTGAATCAGAGTGCAGTTTTTGTAAACGGAGATCTTCGCATTGATTATGCGGCGGGCTGTGTGTATCTTGGGGAAGAAGAGCTTCATCTGACACCGATCGAGTATAAATTGCTGTGTCTGCTGGCACAGAACGCAGGAAGAGTCCTGACCCATACCTTTATCATGGAAAATATCTGGGGCAGTAACTGGGAAAAGGACATTGCTTCGCTTCGGGTATTTATGGCGACACTGAGGCGGAAACTGGAAAAAAACCCACAGTCTCTTCAGTATATCCAGACGCATGTCGGCGTCGGATACCGTATGATGAAATTTGAAGAATCATCAGAAAATAAAAAGGGTGAATATTAAAACATCAGGATGGAGTCTCTTTTATCCTCTTCCAGCAAGAAGACTCCGACCTATAAGGTGGGAGATGGCAAGTACAATGGAAAAGAAAACAGTATGCAGGGAGATCATCCCGGCATACTGTTTTTTTAACCAAATCAAGCAGCAAAGTGGATTGCGAATATTCGCTTTTTCTATTCTACAGAAGATCCTGTAAACGCTTCAGCAGATCGCCCTGCAGATAGTAGGTAGTCTCAAAATTCAGATAACGCATCGTCTGATCATCCCACAGGATTTTAATCTGTGGCGGGAATTCCTCGTCGCTTTCCCAGAACTGAAGCAGAACCGGGAAGAAAG
>ERZ780144.2559-NODE-2559-length-15321-cov-29.713546_pt1 | contig 15321 bp, 15 predicted proteins | sample MGYA00511380_ERZ780144 | MGnify/ENA primary metagenome ERZ780144 (study PRJEB29588, sample SAMEA1965858) | human gut metagenome | biome: human gut; feature: human-associated habitat; material: faeces | place: Denmark | collected 2008/2010 ... | reverse complement strand
CGTGCGCAGGATGGTGGTTTGCAGCAGCTTCTGGATCGCATCCAGACAGTCCGTAATCTCCGTTGTGCCATCCATGGTCAACCATACGCTCCGCTTCTTCCTGTGAAGCGGCTTCTACGGTCACGGTGCGTTGAAGGGTCTCCGTGATCTCCACATCAAATTTCTTCATGGTCGTCCTCCTGCCCGGCATGGGCGGCGTTCAGCAGAACTGCCACAAAGAAGCCGAAAAAGGCACCTGCTTCAAAAAAGGCGAAACCGATAAAAAAGTTCAGCATGGCACACCTCAGTCGATACAGATGCAGGTCAGCTTCTGCCCATCTGCCATCAAGGTGGTGCTGTGGCTTTCCAGATAGGTCTGAAAGCGGTAAATGTCCTCCACCGTCAGGGACACGATGGTACTGTGCCCATCGGTGCGGTAGAAGATGACCGGGCCGGTCAGGTACCGCTTGCCTGCCAGTTTGAGGACCTGCGCCGGATTGTAGCTGATAAACAGCGGTGCACCCTTTACGGAAATCAGGGCATCGTCCTCGTCAAAACAGGGCAGAACGGAAGGAGCATCCTCCTCCATGATAATGGTCAGTTCCATGTCCGGGCCGATGGCGGCAAGGTAGACATTCTCGATTGCCATTTCGCTCAAGCGGGATGCCGCCTGTTTCAGCATGGACAGGATGTTCACATCCACCGTGATCTGCGGTGCATGGGGAGCGGAGTGAAAAGGAATCGTGTTGTTCATAGGCGTTACCTCCAATTTCTTGCAAACAAAAAAGACCCAATCGGGTCTTACATTACGGGTTAGCGCTCGTTGCGGCGCTGCTGCTTTTTTTGCCACGCATCCAGAAGCTGGATGATCTTCTCCTCCATCTGTTTGGGCGTGTAGCTGCGGGGAAAATACTTTCGCAGGGTCTCGTTTTTGATGGTCACGGTGTCTTTCTCGCTCTTTTTCTCCTGTCCCATCACATCAAAGGCTTTTTCATAGCTGAAATCTCCCTGCTGAGCCATCTTTTTCAGTTGCTGCGCCTGCGATAAGGACGGCGCATTCTGGGTGTCCTCCATGGCTTCTAAAAAATCCCGCTGTTGGCTTTCGTCCAGATAGGACAATTCCACAGCGGGATTAAAAGCGATTTTCTTTTCGTCTACCATGTCCAGCAGTTCCGGGATAAGGTTGGTCAGGCGGATGAAACGCTGAATTTGATTGCGGCTTTCTCCAGAATCTTGTGCCACTTTTTCATCCGCTCGCAACTTCGTCCCAATTTGGGACGAAGTTAAATCTGACCTAGCACCTTGATTTTTTATTGCGTCCAGCTTCATTTTGTAGGCGAAAGCCCGTTCACTGGGCAGGATGTGTTCACGCTGAAGATTGCTGTCCACCATCAATATCACAGCAGCATCGTCCGACATCTGCCGCACAATGACCGGCAGCGTTTCTAGCCCGGCAAGTTTCGCCGCATACTGGCGGCGATGCCCGGAGATGATCTCGTAGCCGTCACCGTCTGGACGAGGGCGGGCAATCAGCGGAGCCAGCACACCGTACTGTGCGATGCTCTCCACCGTCCGGGTCATGGCTTCATCGTCCAGCACCTTGAAAGGGTGGTTGGTGAAGGGGTGCAGCGCATCAATGGGAATCTGCTGTACCTGCTCCCGTTGTTCCTCCTGTCGGTTTTCTTCGGTGGAGAACAGGTCATCTAGCCCTTTCAGAGCTAAGTTTCCGTTGTCGATCGGCATCCGCCAGCACCTCCTTTGCAAGAGATTTGTAGGCTTCTGCCACCTTGCCTTTGGGGTCATAGGCAAAGATGCTCTTGCCCACGGCACTGATCTCCGCAGCACGGACAGACCGGGGAATGGTCTGTTCAAACACCTTCAGGTGCTTTCCGTATGCCTGCCGGATCAGATTGCTGATTTGTTTTCCGTAGTTGGTACGGCTGTCGGTCATGGTCAGCAGAATGCCCTCGATTTTCAGTTTCGGGTTGATCTGCCGCCGGACCTTTTGGACGGTCTGTAAAAGCTGTTCCAGACCTTTTGCGGAAAGATACTGCGCCTGCACCGGAATCAGGGCAGCGTCTGCCGCCGCCAGTGCGTTGATGGTCAGCATCCCCAGCGAGGGCATACAGTCCAGCAGAATAAAATCGTACTCCCGCTTGGCACTGTCTAGCACCTGCTTGAGCATCTTCTCCCGGCTCATACTGTTCACCAACGCCACTTCCAGCCCTGCCAGTTCGATGTTGGCAGGGATAAGGTCAACGCCCTCTGCATGGTGCAGGATGCCCTCGCCGGGCTGGATGGGCTGGTCGTTCATGGCTTTTGCCATCAGGGTGGAAAGAGTGGTGGGCAGTTCATCGGGTTGCTGCCAGCCCATGCTGATGGTCAAACTGCCCTGTGGGTCAGTGTCCACCAACAGAACTTTCTTTCCCTCCATTGCCAGCCCGATGCCCAGATTTTCACAGGTGGTGCTTTTCCCTACACCGCCTTTTTGATTGGTGACTGCGATAATCGTAGCTTTCTTTGCGATAACATCACCCCGCCTTCGGTGAACCGCGCGCAAAGTCGTGGTTCGTTTTGTTCTAATAGTAGAGGTTCATGGTGGTGGGCGCATTGTAGAGCATCGCCAGCAGATACTGCTTCATGTTCCGCACCGGGACGGTGTTTTCTGCCAGAGAATCCAGCACAAAACGGATGTGGTCGGCGTTCAGCTTTTTCAGCCGACTGCGTACCACCTCGGCGGGCTTGTCATCTCCCGCAATCCGCAACATCTTGCGTTTGGTGGAACAGGTATCCACAAGCAAGTCCACGATCTGGTAGATAGTGTCCTCATCGTCCGGGCAGAGTCGAAGCAGAAGGTCTACCTCCAATACCTGATAAAAATAATCCTCAAGCTGCTCCCGGATGCCCCCGGAATAGATAGGGTCAGGATCGTTCCACTCTGTCTTATTCTTATCAGTCTTATTTGCTTGCGGTTTTGGCTGCTCCAGAATTGCTGTTTGGGCAATTCTGTACTTGCGCTTTTGGCAGTCCAGACGAAAAGTCCTTGACGTAGACAAGGCTGGGTCTGCCCAGACCACGGCGTTTGCGCTCGATGAGGTCGGTGTCCTCCAGTTCCCGGAACAGCTTGACCGCCTTGTGCTCGGCGCAGCAGAGGGATTCCTGCACTTCCCGGACGGTGTAGATGATATACACTCGCCCCTGCTCGTCCAGCCAGCCGTTTTTGACCGATAGGCTCATGCGGTCCAGCAGGATGCCGTACAGCGTCCGGGCATCGGTGGAGAGCTGCCTGAAATGGCAGTCTTGGAACAGTGCCTTTGGGATGCGGAAGTAGGAGAACAATTCGCCTGACTGACCATAGAAGTAGTCATAACTCATGGTATTAACGAATCATCAACTCACGGTCTGCGGCACCTTTCATATACATGGCTTCTGCGATGTCACATTCTGCCAATATGACGGCGGATTCCAAATCAAGGTACTTGCGTTTCTGCTCATCGTTCAGCATCCGAAAGAACTCCCGTTCGATTGCGTCACGCTTACTTGCTGCCGGTTGGTAGCGCGGTGTTTTCAGCAGTTCCTCCCATTCAGGCTGTACGGCTTTGTTAAAATAGTTCAGCATAAAGTCTTTATCCATAGGCATCCTCCTTTTGAAATGTGTTGTAGGCAAAAATAAAAGCGCAGATTCAATACTTTCTTGTTGAATCGCACTTAATTTGTGATATAATTTGTATATTACAATCGTCTTGTACGCAGAAATGTCGTAGCTAGAGTAAAAAGAGAGTTGCTATCTGAGGAGATGCGGTGCCATGAAATTTGATATGGTGACAATTAAGAATTTCCGAAATTTTGAAAACATATCGGTAGCGTTGACAAATAAAAATGTTCTTTTTGGCATGAATGATGTTGGAAAAACCAATTTCTTATATGCATTAAGATTTGTTTTTGATAAGGACATTAGGCGACAGAACTTTAATGATACAGATTATTACAAGAAACATATAGGATCTCCGATTGAAATTATTGTGACGATTGATATTAGCGATCAAGGTGATTCGGACAGTCAGAAACTCCGGGCAAAGCTAAAAGGTGCACTTCTTTCAGGGCAAAATAAAGTCTATATTAAAGTAGCAGCCTCCTACGATGAAAAAGAAATGGTTGGCGTACCTATTCTATATTGGGGTGGTGACTTGAATGAACTTGAGGAAATGAAAGTTCATGGAACTTTTTTTGAAATAGATTATGTATTCAATGTTATTTACATAGATGCATATGTGGATTTGTATGCTCTTTTCAAGAAAAATGCTAATACGCTTCTTGCAAACAATGACGAGCAAGATAGAAGTACCCTAGAAGATATTCAGCAAACTTGTAATAGTTTAAATGCGCAGATTTCCAGTTTGTCTGGCATAAAAAGTTTTGAAGAAAAAATTGCTCCAGAATATAGAAAGTTTAGACATGAAGCTGTAACGGTATCTGTAAAGTCTGAAATTGCTGTAAAAGGTCTTTATTCCAATATTGTTCCCTACATCAAACAAGATGCGGATGATTCTCTATATCCCACCTCAGGTGAAGGACGCAAGAAATTATTAGTGTATTCTATTTTTGATTTGCTTTCTAAAGAGGAAGAAGATAAGAAAATCAATTTATTTTTAATAGAAGAGCCTGAAAACCATTTGCATCGCTCTATGCAAATTGCATTATCGCATGTATTATTTTCTGAAAACAAGTATCAGTATTTATTTATAACAACACATTCACCGTATGTACTGGCAGAAATGGATCAGGTGAATCTAGTTCGCATATACAATGCTGATAAAATCGTAAGCCGCAGTGTTCTCTATGTTGTTCCCGAAGAATTCAAAGAGCAGCGCAAGATGCTAAATCGTGGATTGACAGAAGCTATTTTTGCCGATAAAGTTTTGCTCGTCGAAGGACCTTCTGAAATGGTTTTATTCGGAAAAGTTCTTTCTGAAAAGAATCCATTTTATGAAGCTGATGGGATTTATATACTTTCGGTGGGGGGATTTGGATTCAAGCCTTACCAATCAATATTGAACGCATTGAAAATTTATAATGTTGTGAAAACAGATAACGACTTAAGAAAGCCGCGTAACAAAGAGACATATAGTGTGTTAGGGTTTATTCGGTTAAATGGTCTTATTGGTGAAACTATTCTTCCGGAAGATCCTGTAAATGAAAAGAGTGTTGCGGCAAAGCGCGAGCTATACGATAAAAACAGAGAAACATTGGATCGAATTAGAAGCAATTATTCACTCTATTTGTCGAGATGCAGTTTGGAAGAAGATTTGGATGAAGTCATTCATGATAAAATGGTTGAATACCTTCCATCAGCCGATGGAAATGTGATTGGCTATCTGCAGGAAGCAAAGAACAATCACATGGTTGAGCTTGCCGAAAAACTCACCCAAAACGACTGTGAACTTATTTTTGAACACTACAATTTTGCTTGTCTAAAGAGGATTGCCGAATGATGTTATCGCCGATACAAAAAGAAATTGTTGAAACATCTGGGAACTTAATTGTTCGCGCGAGTGCTGGAACGGGAAAGACACATACCATGGTTTCCAAAATCAAGCATGACATAGAAGAAAATCATACACACAAAGTAGTAGCCGCAATTACATTTACAATTAAGGCCGCCGCCGAAATTAAAGATCGTCTAAACATTGATGTAAGCGAGCATTTCATCGGAACCAACAATAGTTTTGCCATCGAAGAAATCATCAAGCCATTTATGAAAGATGTCTATGGTAAAGACTATAAACTCGATATGAGTACAGACTACTCTGTGAAAGTGGGTACTCTTGATGAGGGAATAGAAAAAATAAGAACGGAGCAAATCTTATGCTCATATATAAACAGCAAGAAAAATTTTATATTTCAACTGGCACTTGAAATTCTGAAAAATTCAAGTGCGTGCCAGTTATATTTGAAATCCAAATATTTCAAAATTTATGTAGATGAATATCAGGACTGCGATAAAGACATGCACGCACTGTTTATGTATCTATGTGAAACTCTGAAAATAGATACTTTCGTTGTTGGCGATGAAAAGCAGTCGATTTATATGTGGAGAGGTGCATATCCTGAAGCGTTTATGAGTATTTGGACTAGAGGTGATTTCTCTAAAAAAGTTATGACGGATAATTATAGATCCTGTCAGCAGATACAAAACTATTCTAATTTGCTTTGCGATGAGACAAGACCTCTTTATAAAAAGGTCAATGATTTGTCTTCGGTAGTTATGCTATGTACTACAACTGCAAATTGGGTTTCGGCTGTAGTACCTTATTTAGACAAGAACAAAAGATGTGCTCTGTTAAGATACAGCAACGCAAATTCTGAGATTGGTGCAAAAGAACTAACAGAAAAAGGAGTAGAATTCACATATGTTCCTCAAACTCCAATCTCGGATATTACTACTGAAGCAGCATGGCTTTATAACGCTATTGCAAAGCACTTTATTCTCCCCACATATTCGGCCTACGACCTTAGAGATGAAAACCCTAATGAGGTAGTAGGAAACAAACATATTTTGCAGACCATTAAAATTTCGTTGAAGCATTTGGATGAATATCTTAAGCAAGCGGATAAGGATAGCTTTGCCAAAGAAGTTGAGCAATTAGCAAATTCTTTGGGTTACTCTACGAAAGATGAGCATTGTAAAAAAGTGTATGAAACTATTTGCGACAAAAAATTTCATCCGGCATTTAATATAGATGGACTACAACGAATTGCGATTACGTTTCATTCCTCTAAAGGGTTGGAATTTGATCAGGTTGTTTTATTTACATCGGATTATCGATTGGCAACGGAACAAGATATTTGCAACCACTATGTTGCGGCTACACGAGCGAAATCAAAACTAATTTTAATCTATATTTCTGACGATAAAAATGCTGAGATATATGCTAAGAACATTATCAGTCTTCTGGCTAAATCACATTTAAAAATGAGAGATATTGCAACTGTCGTCAATTGTAAGAACTGTTTGAAGGTCTAAAATCAAAAACGCAACATCCATTTGATTAAAATAGATGTTGCGTTTTTTCGCAGAGATATTTGGATTTTCATTCAATACACTGTCTAAGAACATCGCAGAACGCCATATCATCATCTACGGCGGCGATTGCGGCGTTAATCAAGGTTTCCCGGTCAGTATTGCCCCAGTTGATGTGCAAACCGTATTCTAACGCCATGCAGCGAATCAGTTCACGGGTGCTGCGGCCATTTCCCTCGCGGAAGGGATGGATGATGTTCAGCTCCGCCATCGTCTGCGACAGATTTTGAATCTGCTTTTCTTTATCGCGCTCGGCCAGCAGTTTCTTGGCATGGATGTTTTTGAACACACGCTCTAATTCTCGGTCAATCAAATCTGGTGGGTAGAACATCGTGTCGCCCTTGCTGATTTGCTCCTTGCGGATGTGCCCTGCAAAGGGATACACATCTTCAAAAAGGAAGCAATGAATCCGAAACAGGTGAGTTTTGGTAAACCGTCCCTTGATTGGCTCCTGCAACAGAGCCATCTGCTTGACTGCAGTAAATTCTTCTTCGGCCTGTTTAAGTTCTGCTTTATCACGGATGTCCAGCTTGTTGATCAGAATATCCGTATCCGGGTAGCAGTACATGGACTGCACTGTGGTGTAGACATCATACTTTGAGAACATAATCGCCCTTCTTCGCGTACTTTGCGCGCAGTTCATTCACGACCTGCTGATAGCTGGCTTGACCGTTGCCAATGCGATCAAGATTGCTGCGTGTATCTTTGCTGATGGTCATTCCCTCAATGGCAAAGGTGCCATACACATTGCGGAGGTTGCTCTTGTGCTGGGCAGGGGTAGTATACTTGACACTCATGGTTTGGCCTCCTTCTGATTTACGTAATACTATATAAAGTTTATCGTGTATGTGTCCTATTGTCAATCTATAACTTGATGCCAAATGTAAAAAGCGCAGCTTTCATTCTTTCCGAGTAGAAGTTGCGCTTTTACGTTACATCGTATTTTATTGTAAATTGGGATGCGATACATCTGAACCCCATGTGAGTTACATCTCAATGGCCTGTAGCTCACTTGTCCGCCAACCATATTACATCCCAAATCGCTTCCTTTTGAAAATCAGCGGATTGGAAACCATACTTGCGACCAAGAAAGGCCGTCGGGATGGAAGGTCGTTTTATATGGACGAATATACGTTGATTTTTCTTTTCTCGCAGTGCATAAGGTGTGCACAAAAGCGATATTGCTGGGAGAGCGTTCGGTTCGCATCCGAGAGGTCAAGGGTTCGAATCCCTCTAGGTCCACTTTTAGCAGCAGCGTAATTTTAACGTTGCTGCTTTTCTTTTGCGTACATATAAGTCACACGCTGGCTTTGGGACCTGGACGGATCCGAACAGCACGGCCCTGCCGCAGGCAGGGCAAGCAACCAGCCCAGTGCAACGGCGACGACCGCAGCCAGTGGCTGAAACAGGGAGGAGCTGTTGGGACCGCGTTCTGATTTTTCAAAGCCCCGCCAAGGGGCTGCGGAAAAATCAGCTAACGCAACTCGTCGCTGTTGCTTAGTGCGCGGGTTCCAACCAGTAGGAATGTCTACCGGGGATGCTCTCGCATCGTTTTGTACGATGCGGCGTTTTTTATGTCCAAAAAGCTTTGGCAGACCGTGCCGGGCTCCAAACCCCGAAGTCGGATGCGAACCGGGTGGGGTCATCAATATACTTTTTGAAAATCCATCGGTTTCACGCTTCTTTCTTTGAATTTTGCATGATGCTGCGGGCAAGTGCATCGCTTTTAACGGAGGTGCCTTTATGCTTTATCTTTCTTCCTGGATGACCACCCTGCCCATGATGCTCATCGGCATGACCGCTATCCTGCTGGTCATCGGCTTTCTCGTGCTGGTTGTGATGGCGCTGAACTGCCTCACCCACCGCAAGTAAAAGGAAAAATAGGATAAGCAAGCCGCCCGGGAGGATCTGCGGATCTTCCCGGGCGGCTTTTTCACAGGCGCAGACGGCGCTGCTTTTGCCGGATTCATCCCCGGGCGTCCTGCCGGGTGGTGTGGAAGTACTCCTTGGGGGTCATGCCGTACTCCTTTTTAAATGCGCGGAAAAAGTGGTTGTAACCGCCAAAGCCGCTGGTCTTGTACACCTCGGTGATGGGCAGCCCCTGCTCGATGAGGGTGCAGCAGCGGTCTAACCGCGCCTTTACGATATAGCGGTGCACCGTCTGCCCGGTCTGGCGTTTGAATTCCCGGGCAATATGTTCCCGGGAGACGAAAAACTCCTTTTCCAGCCGCTCCAGCGTCAGTTCCTCGGTAAGGTGCGCCTGAATAAACAAAAACACCTCGTCCAGCATCAGGTGGTGGCGGCTGACCGATGCGGTGTGGAACTCCGCATGGATGCAGGCACGCAGCGCCAGCACCACAAACATTTGCAAAATACCGTGCTCGAACACCGCTGCACCGAACTGGGTGCGCTCCTGCGGGAGCATCAGCAGCTTCCGGGCAAGGTTTTTCAGCAGCATATAGATCTGGCTGTCCGGGCACACAGCCACCTGCCGGAAGGGCACCACGTTGAAGCTTTTTTCAAGGTCGGTATCTGCGTCCGAAAGCTGCGCCAGCGTCTGGGGGGACAGCTGCACCCGAATAAGTTCCAGCGGGCCGTAAGCACCGGCGTATTCCAGTCTGCCGCCCTGACCGGGCTTGAAGATGATGAGATTCTGCTGCTGTGCGGGCAGCATCACCTCGCTGCACCGGAACACACCGCTGCCCCGCATGACTAGAAACAAATCATAATACGCGCCGGAATAAAATTCCCGGACGGCGCTCTGCTCAAAAAGATAACGCTTGGCTGTATGATTCACCAAAAAGTCCTCCATGAAACTGTCATGTGTAACAGATTGTTGTACACAACAGAAAAGTACAACTGTTATAATTGCATAATACATCAATTTGCGATAGTTTTCAATCATTTTTTGGATATGTATTGATGAAAAATTAACGTATAATGCAAACGTAGAAAAGAGACTTGTGCGAAAAGTCTCGTGGTTTCACTGTTTTTAAGGAGGATAAAACACAATGGACCAGAAAAAGACCATCCGACCCTTCTCCATGAAGGACAAGATCGGTTATACGCTGGGCGATCTGGGCTGCTGTTTCACCGAGCAGTACCGTGCCATGTATCTGTCGATCTTCTACACCCTGATCCTGCAGGTCAACCCCTTCCACGTGGGTATCCTGCTGCTGATCACCAAGATCTGGGACGCCGTGAATGACCCCATCATCGGTGCCATGGTGGACTCCCGCAAGGCCACCAAGGGCGGCAAGTTCATCCCGTGGATCCGCGCCTTCTCCTTCCCCATGGCAGTGCTGTGCATACTTGGCTTTGTCAATGTAGGCAATATCAACTACGGCCTGCGTCTGGCCTACATGTTCGTCACCTACGTTCTGTACGAGGCGCTGTACACCTGCGTCAACGTGCCCTTCGGTACTCTGTCCAGCGTGATGACCGATGATGTCAGCCAGCGCACCGCACTGTCCCGCTACCGCAGCCTTGGCGGCACCATCTTCATGACCGTCATGGTCATGATCGGCCCACTGTTCCTGTATGTGGACAACAAGCCCGTGGCTGGCCGCTTCCTGATGCTGGCCTGCATCTGCGCTATGCTGGGCCTGCTGTGCCTGCAGATCACCTGCGTGTGGTGCAAGGAGCGCGTGGAAGTGCCTGAGCGTCCGCAGGGCGAAAAGCTGAACTACCTGCACGTGCTCAAGGAGATCTCTCACAATAAGGCTCTGCTGGGCGTTATGTTCTTCAGCCTGACCGGCATGATCGGTGCTTCCGTGGTCAACGGTCTGAACACCTACCTGTATAAGGACTTCTTCGGCAACGTTAAAATTCAGGCTGTCTCCGGCATGCTGAGCGTGCTGTACGCGGTGCTGTCCTTTGCCATCACCCAGCCTCTTGCCAACAAGTTCGGCAAGAAGGAGTGGTGCTGCATGGGCGCCGGCTTTGCCGCCATCGTGTTCGGCATCCTGTTCTTCTTCCCCGTCCACAACCCTGTGACCTTCATCGTCATCAACGGTATCTGCTATCTGGGCGCTTCCGGCATGCAGGTGCTGATCTGGGCTATGGTCAACGACGCCATCGACTACCACGAGCTGCAGACCGGCGAGCGCAACGAGGGCATCGTTTACTCCACCTACTCCTTCTTCCGCAAGCTTGCAAGCGCCATTTCCGGCAGCCTGTCCAGCTTTGTGCTGGGTGCCATCGGCTACAACGTTACCGCAGGCGCTGTGCAGACCGCAGGCGTTGTGAACGCCATCTGGAAGAGCTACACCGGCATCTACTTCCTGGGCTACGGCATTGCAGTTGCCATCCTGTTCTTCGTCTACCCCCTGACCAAGCAGAAGACTGCTGAGATGCTGACCGAGCTGAAGGCTCGCCGCGCCGCAAAGGAGAGCAAGTAAACCATGAAAATCTTACAGGTTCAGTTTAAAAACCGCAATGGCCACACCCTGCGCGGCATCGTGACCCTGCCCGACACCGAGGGCAAGGTACCCTTTGTGGTGCATCTGCACGGCTTTGCCGGCAGCTGCAGCGGCTACAAGTCCATGTACACCCATCTGTCCCGCGCTCTGGCAGCGCAGGGCATCGGCAGCGCCCGGTTCGATTTCTACGGCAACGGCGAGAGCGACGGCGAGTTCGAGGATATGAGCTTTGACGGCCTGCACACTGATGCACAGGATATCTTTGCATGGGCCGCTGAACAGCCCTATGTGGACAGCGAAAAGCTGTTCCTCTCCGGCCAGAGCATGGGCGGCTACATTGCCGCCTCCTGCGCACCGGTCATCCAGCCCCACGGCCTGATTTTGCTGTGCCCGGGCGCCGGGATGTGGTTTGGCTGCGCACAGCGCGCCGACGGCGTTGTGCAGACCGGCAAGGACTACACCGACATGGAGGGTCTGTGCTACAAGATGGCCTTTAACTACGAGATGGCCAAGCACCCCGACCCCTTTACCGAGGCCAAGGGCTACAACGGCCCGGTGCTGCTGCTGCGCGCCGATGATGACCGTCTGGTGGACGAGGGCACCTGCAGCCGTTACGCACAGGTGTACACCGCACCCGAGGTGGACACCATTGCAGGCGGCGGCCACAACTTTGCCACGCTGGCAGCCCGTGCCGCCGTGGAGGAAAAGACCGCAGCATTCATCAAAGCAAATCTGTAAAGCAAAGCATATCTGCAAGGAGGCTTTTATATGCAAAACGTAATTCTGCAGCCCATCGAGGTGGGCGGACAGACCTTTAAAAACCGCATCATGTTCCCCCCGCTGACCACCGGCTACGAGAAAAACGGCATGATCAGTGAGCAGGACATGGGCTTCTACACCCGTCTGGCAAAGGGCGGCGTGGGCTACATCGTTATGGGCGATGTGGCACCCATCAACAGCTTTTCTCCCACCCCCAAGCTGTTTGACGACAGCCAGATCCCTGCCTTCAAGGCACTGGCCGACAGCGTACACGCCTACGGCACCAAGCTGGGCGTCCAGCTCTTCCACCCGGAGTACGATGTGGACGCCATCAACAGCCTGTTCATGCAGAAGAAGTTTGACGAAATGCGTCAGCGCCTGCATCACGACATGATGTTCTTCACCGATGAGGTCAGCGAGGAGATGCTGATGGCCATCATCGATAAGATGTGCGCCTGCGCAGTGCGTGCACAGAAGGCCGGTGTGGACGTCATCCAGATCCACGGCGACCGCCTGAACGGCTGCCTGTGCTCCACCCGCATGAACCACCGCACCGATAAGTTCGGCGGCAGTCTGGAGAACCGCGTCCGCTTTGCCCGTATGCTGACCCGCGCCATCCGCAAGGCTGTGCCGGATATGGTCATCGACTACAAGCTGTCCATCGTCACCCCGCAGCGCGGCAAGGGCGGCATTGACGAAGCCGACGCCGTGCAGTTTGCCCAGTGGCTGGTAGAGGACGGCGTGGATATGCTCCACGTTGCGCAGGCCAACCACACCGGCAACATGGCCGACACCATTCCTCCCATGGGCGTACAGCCCTACGGCTTCTTCGTCAAAATCGCCGGGGACATCAAAAAGGCCGTCAATGTGCCAGTCAGCGCCGTGGGTCGTATCGTGGATGCCGAAATGGCTGCGCGTGTCATCGAGAGCGGCATGGCCGACATGGTTGCCATGGGTCGCCCGCTGCTGGCAGACCCCGACTGGGGCACCAAGATCGCTGCCGGGAAGGCCTGCGATATCCGCCGCTGCATCAGCTGCAACAAGGGCTGCACCGATGCCATCCAGAACCGTCAGTTCCTCTCCTGCGTGCTGAACGCGGAGAACGGCTACGAGAACACCCGCAGCATCCAGCCCGCAGCGCAGAAAAAGAAGATCGCCGTCCTCGGCGGCGGCCCTGCCGGTCTGGAAGCCGCCCGTGTGGCAGCGCTGCGCGGCCATGACGTGACCCTGTTTGAAAAGACCACCACTCTGGGCGGCCAGCTGAACATTGCCTGCGTACCTCCCCGCAAGGAGGAGATGCGCCGCGCCGCACAGGACCTGATCCACGCAGTCTGCAACGCCGGTGTGCACCTGTACATGGGTCAGACCCGCACCGCAGAGCAGCTGAAGGATGCCGGTTTCGAGGCCGTCATCAACGCTGTGGGCGCACACAGCGCCGCACCCCGCATCCCCGGCATCGACAGCGTGAACGTGGCCGATGCATGGAAGGTTCTGGCCGGTGAGCAGCAGGTGTACGGCACGGTTGCCGTCATCGGCGGCGGCATGGTGGGCTGCGAGACCGCAGAGTATCTGGCTGCCCGCGGCTGCAAAGTGTCCGTTATCGAGATGATGGACAAGATCGCCGCAGGCGAGAGCACCACCATTCTGCCCACCCTGCTGGAAAACTATAAGACCTACGGCGTGGAGCAGTACCCCAGCCACAAGGTCAAGGAGTTCCGCATGGACGCCGTCGTCTGCGAGAACAAGGACGGCGCAGAGGTGACCATCCCCTGCGATTACATCGTGCTGGCTATGGGCGCACGCTCCAACGAATTTGACGCTGCTGCGCTGGAAGCTGCCAGCATCCCGGTGTATTCCATTGGCGATGCCGCCGGCAAGGCTGCGGATATCTCCAACGCCATCCGCACCGGCTACGATACCGCCTGCCAGCTGTAAAACAAAAATATCGTTCTATTTGTGGGTCAGAAACGCCTGTGGGCGCTTCTGACCCACTTTTTTTACCCTCTCAGGCGCTCCCGCGCCAGCTCTCCCAAGGGGAGAGCGGACACGCCCGGAAACTTTACGGGTCAGCCGGGAACTGTACCGCCACCGCTTAAGCTTTCACCCACCGGGGGAAGATGTCGCGGAGCGCATTCAAAATCATCCCACATAAAAGGCTGCTGCACAAAACCCTGTGCAGCAGCCTTAAATATTTTACGTTTACAACAGATCAGATGCTGAACTGCACGGCGCAGAAGGCGGCATAGATGCACAGCAGTGAAATGCCCTGCGGGCGGCTCAGCTTGCCCTTGATCAGAGCGGGCAGGGTGAGCAGCAGCATCACGGCAAACATGACCGGGATATCCATCACCAGCGAGGCGTTCATGCCTGCGATGGTGGAGTTCTGCGGGATGCTGAAGGGTGCCAGCGTGACAGACACGCCGCTGACCAGCACTAGATTGAACACGTTTGCACCGATGACGTTGCCCAGCGACAGCGCGCCGTGACCCTTGGCCAGCGAGGTGATGGCGGTGACCAGCTCCGGCAGCGAGGTGCCCAGTGCCACAAAGGTCAGCGCAATGACCGACTCCGGCACGCCCAGCGCCTGTGCGATGAGGGTGCCGTTGTCCACCAGCAGGTCAGCACCCACAGCAATGAGCACTGCGCCGATGGCCAGCAGCCCCAACTCCTTGGCAAAGGAGCCTTCCTCAGCCTGCTCTTCCTCTTCCGGGGCGGGGGTATTTTTCATAGCCAGCACGTTGCACACGATGTAAGCCACGAACATGGCCAGCAGGATCAGGCCCACCGGGCGAGTGAAGGAGCCGGTGGTGTAGGCCACACCGGCATAGAAAGCGGCAGCCACAAAGAAGAAGGCCACCGGGGTGCGCAGGCTCTTGGGATCAACCTTGCCCGGGCGCACCGCAATGGTGATGGCGGCGATCAGTGCAGCGTTGCAGATGACCGAGCCGATGGCGTTGCCGTAGGCGATCTCGCCGTGACCGGTGAGGGCAGAGGTGGTGGACACCATGACCTCCGGCAGGGTGGTACCGATGGACACCACCGTGGCACCGATGAGCAGCTCCGGCACATGGAAGCGGCGGG
>ERZ780144.2557-NODE-2557-length-15336-cov-3.546430_pt1 | contig 15336 bp, 8 predicted proteins | sample MGYA00511380_ERZ780144 | MGnify/ENA primary metagenome ERZ780144 (study PRJEB29588, sample SAMEA1965858) | human gut metagenome | biome: human gut; feature: human-associated habitat; material: faeces | place: Denmark | collected 2008/2010 ... | reverse complement strand
TCCTTAGTCTAGCGCGTATGCCAATTCCGCCACGACTGCTTATTATGTTTTGCCGTTGCACTCACAACGCTTAGTTATAATATCATTATATGTGACATCTGTCAACACTTTTTTTATATTTTTTTGTAATTTTTTGTAATTTATAAATTCTCTTTTAATTCTTCATACGAATATATCATCTTTATTGTATTGCTTTTATAGTTTTCATAAATTATTAATATATCTGTCATTCATACATAATATTATGCACAAAATAATAGAGCTGTCACGCCAAATCTTAATGATACAAGCGAACAGCTCATTGTTATTTATTATTATTCTGCTGCAAGTTCTGTAACCGCTTTAACAACTTCTTCTTTATCAAAAGGCTTTGTTATAAACTTCTCTGCACCAATCTTTAATGCTTCTATGACTTTATTCTGCTGTCCGGCTGCTGTAATCATAACAGCCTTTGCATCTTCATCATAATCTTTTATCTGCTTTAATGCTTCCGTACCATCCATATTAGGCATTGTAATATCAAGTGTAATTACATCAGGACTGAACTGCTTGTATGCAAGAACACCTTCTATTCCGTCAGAAGCTTCGCCAACAACTGCAAATCCTGCCCCTTCAAGAATATTTCTAAGCATCTTTCTTGACATACCTGAGTCATCAACAATAACTACAGTACCCTTTGCATCTTTTATATCTGACTGCGTCTGGTTTACCCTCATCTTTCCAATGATAGGCATGCTGCCCGGCTGTGCATTGCTGTCAATTGCAACATACAAATCAAGCTCCTCACCATCAATAAATATAGGCATAACATATGCTTCACCCTTGGCAACCTGATTCTCATATGCAACCTGTGGCAGAATCTCTAATTCCATGCCATCCTTTGCCATTGCTGTAGCAAAAAGACCACTTATACAGTTGACAAATTCTCCGACTGCATCGCTTACTTCAACACCTGTCATATTAAACTGCTCACCTGTATATCCTTCTGCAACCTTAATAAATGTTTCATTGATATCTTTCATCGCAAAACCAATGCAGAAATCATGTGCACCTTCGCTCTTCTGGGCTGCCATACATCTGTAATCAAGGTGGTCTATCTTTTTCATATTATCAATGTAATAATTATTACTTACAAATCTTGTTATATTTCTTAATACAAGGCTTGCAATCTTAGCCGCATAACCCTGTGCATCCTTTGTAAATGCACCTACAACGCCATCAACATCATCTTTTTTAAGTGCAGCCATCTGTTCATCATTAAGTCCAAGTTCTTTCTGGAAATCATCAATATATCCATCAATCTTAGATATCTTAATGCTGCTGTTTTCAACAAGGACCTGTAAAAACTGCATATATGGATTACCCTGTTTTTCAAGAAGTTCAGATATCTGGGCATCTGTAAGCCATCCTTTTTCGATAGCAATGTCACCAAATCTCTTATCTTCCTGCTGCTGGATTCTGTTAATCTCATCTGCCTGCTCAGTTGTAAGAAGCTTGTCAGCAACAGCTATAACTCCGAGCTTAACTCTTATCTGTAACTGTGCACTTAAAATCTTATTGAGTGTCTCTTCATCCAGAATATTTTCTTTTACAAGATATTTTCCAAATAATTGTCCAAACATAACGTGAATCTCCTTAGTTTTAGTTTCAAGATTTTTAATAATATAATATTACTTCATTTATTAAATTATTTCAAGTAAAATCGTTAAACTTATTATGTCAGTTATTTATCATCATCCGAATCCATAACCTCTGTAATATCCAGCGTCTCAACAGTATCGTCATCTATGACAATGCTGTCATTGTCAGAATCAGGCATATCTTCATCATCTTCAAGTTCATTTTCATCTTCAAGTTCATTTTCATCTTCAAGTTCATCTTCATCAAACTGGTTTCCGACAAGCTCTCTTGCAATTTTTTTATTTTTAGATGATTTGGAAGCAAATACACCTGCACAGATTACAGCCGCCACTGCAGCAACAGCACATACCGCACTTATAATCTTCCAGATAAAAGTACCTGATGAAAACGTGCCGCCTGACACATTTTCAGATACACCGGCAACAGTTTTTACAGAATCCGGAAGTGCAAAAAATCTCTGGATTGTCTGATATTTATAATCATAACAATACCAGCCTGTCACACCGTCACTGCTCACTCCGTAAAACAGGCAGTATTGGTCACTGCTTCCTTTAAGCACTATCACATCCATACCGTTTATCTGTTCTTCACTAAGTTTATATCCTGCCGGTATTTCCATTGAAGATGTGATATTTAATATCACATATGATATTGAAGGCTGTGCAATCTGGATATATTTTGAAAATGTCTTTGTGACGCTGTCATAAATGTAATATCCTGATTTCTCAGGAGAAAGCACAGCATCAAGATACATTATAGTAACTTTTCCAGCATAACCTTTAGCCGCCTTAACTTTTGTTCCGTTATAATCAATCTCTGTCTCTTCAAATCCATCAGGAAGTGGATATGCACCAAAATCATCAGAAATAACGAAATCCGTTCCGTTCATTGTCACTTTTGTATATTGTGGTTCATTCTGCTGATTTGAGCTGTTTTCCGAATCAGATGATGACTCCTGGGTCCCACCTCTTGTTACATTCAATGTATAAGTTCTCTCATCGCCATTCTCGGCTGTAACGGTTATGTAAATCGTATTTTGACCGGCTGAAAGACTTGTATCTGAAATTCTCACATTGGCATTACCATCTCTTGTATCGGCACTTACAATAAGCTTAGTAACATCATCTGCGACTGAAACCGAATAAGATGTTCTTCCGACTGAAAATGCCGGAGAAAGACTTCCCGGACTTATTTCAAGTGATGAAAGATAATTATCTGACGAATAGCTTTCACCGCCGTTATTATCATCTTCTCCCTGATTGCCACCGTTATCGTCACTGCCGGAATTGCCACCATTATCATCATTGCCGGAATTACCGCCTGTCTTTCCTGAAACAGTTCCGGAAGAGCCTGTTACCTGAATCTTTTCATCCGAATATTCATCAAGTCCAACAACATAAGATGAACCTATTACACTCACTGAAGAAGAACCAGAAGCTATAATCTTAAAATTAATAGTTTTACTAACAGGATTATCACCTGTATCCAGCCAATTGACACTTCCTGCACCACCGGCATCAGCACCGCTTACATATTCAAGCATATCGGCATCATAACTCAAGTACATTCTTGATGCACCAAGCTTAAAATCAGCATATATATTTACTGTAACGCTTACTACATCGCCGACATTTCCGCTTGCTGAGCTGACACTTGTGCCTACAGCAGGTGCTGCATTAACTTTCTGGTTAAATGCAAGAAGCTGTGTCATTATAACAATCATAACGACAGCCAGACTTGTATATTTTTTAATCTTATTCATTAACATTCTCCAATCTCTCAGAAAAATCACTGTGTAATCTCTTTCATTCCAAGAATATGCCTCTTTACAGCAACGATATCTATAAGGTCAATCTCACCATCCCTGTTAATATCCGCAGCACGCAGGAATTCTCCCTTAAGCTGTGATAATTCAAGAATATGTCTCTTAATCTTAACAATATCTATAAGGTCAATCTCACCATCGCCATTGATATCTCCATAGACAACAAATGTGTAAGAAGCATATTCATTACCTGAATTATCATTTATGACAAGACGGTCGCCGGTTGCAATTATATCGCCATCGCCTTTTCTGTCTCCATTTCTGTTACAGATATAAGCTGTGGCATTTTGTGTCCTCACATTACCAAGAACAGTTCCTGCATTGTCACCAGCTTTTACGCCCGAAATATACATATTGTCACTGTCAAGATTATATCCTGTATCAAATGACGGATTTTCCGGTGCCGGATCAGGTGATGGAGGATTTGGATTTTCTGACGGCTCTTTTCTTACTACTGTAAGATAATATGTCCTGTCAGAACCATTTTCTGCATGTACCGTAACTTCTATATTATTTTCACCGACATTAAGCCTGTGTTCGCCTGCTCCGTCAACCCATGATGAACCTGATATTGCAGATGCATTAATATTTATTCTGTCAACATTATTGTCAACGATAAGGCTGTAATCCTGAGTATACTTCTTGAATGACGGTGTAATTGAATGTCCGTCAACATACATATCTGATAAAAGATTACCAGGATCTCCGTCGCCATCAGGTGCTGTACATGTCTCCTGCGGCATATTATCGTATACAGGAATTGTAAATACAAGACCTGTATTATATTTTGTGCTGTCTGAATAAGCATTTGCTGCTTTCTGCGACTCACTTCTAGGTGCCATAACATTAGTCATATACTGATGCCAATATGGTGACGATGAAACGACATCAAATTTTTCATAATAAATCGTGCTCTGTCCGCGGTTTATGTAACTGCTGCCAATCATCTTTGCACCGCCGACAATTGATTTCATTCGTGTGTTCCACGGACGAAGCGAATCAGAATCCGAGCGGCTTGCATATATCATGCCATTTACAACAGCTGAAATATTTCCACTCTTTACAGCTCCCTGATTATAATAATTATAATATCCTCTGTATCCTGCAACATTACCGGAAATGCATGAACCGTATCCCGTATTTCCCTGCTCCTGTAAAATACGTGTTGCAAGATGATAAGGACTCACACCTGACTGTCTGCCCGCAAGCATAAGTCCGGACGCATATGTATAATCATTTCCTTCAAAAGATAAATCATGGCTCGAATTTTCCATAAATGTTCCTGATATAATCTGCTCTACACCGGATTCGTTCTGCAAAGAAGAATCATATGCAAGACTTTCAAACATAAATATATATGGATTTGAAAGGAAATTCCGAGGGTCCATAGTATACTCGATAAGTTCTCTTGAAGCCTGAACCCATCCACCGCTGTCCATCTCTGTCCACTCGCCCGAATTCCAGTTATAACATCCTGATTCAACAGACTTCCATGAACTCTTTGCACTGCCATATATAAGGCTTCGTCCTATAACATTCTCATTGTCAATAACTTCATTCCAGTCTTTTCCGACATGATCTGCAACAAAAACCCATTTAGGATAATCTGCATGAAGCTGACGCAGCCCATCCTTATATGAATCCGGAAATCCCTGCTCATTAAGATAGCTTTCAAAATCCATATCTTCCGAATAAGAATTATCTTTTGAAGTATATTCACCACTTATATAACCATAAGTATATGAACCATTGTAGTCAAAGCCTATTTTGTACCAATAATAAGTATCGCTTGTATATACTGTTTCATAAATGTCAAATGTAAAAGAATCATCGACAACCGTTATAATCTGTCCTGTTTGCGTATCAGGCTGTGTACGCACACGCAGCCCGGAAACACCTGAATTCACATGTCCCGTGGCGACTGCATTTTCGGCCCTTACAGCAACAGGTCCGAAATACTGCGACACTCCGGCAATTGATGCTGCAAGCATTGTAAACAGCATAAATACCGCAATTATTCTTTTCCATGAAAATAGTATCTTTTTATCTTTATTCATTAAACCACCTTAATTCATATATCTTACGGTAAAAACTAATTATTTTTACCGAACTCAGAAAGTTTAAGTCCTTCATTACGCTCTAATACCATATTAACACTCCAGCTGTTTACAAACAAGAGAAGTGGGTTATCTTTGAGGTCTTTAATCTTCTTCATATCTGAAGTACCAACAATTCTTGACATATTGATTTCTTCAGGATTTTCAATCCAGCGGATATGCTCATATGGAAGCGGTTCAAGCTTAATATCAACATTGTACTCGTTCTTTAATCTGTACTCTAATACTTCAAACTGAAGAACACCGACAACGCCAACAATAATCTCTTCCATTCCTGTATTGAACTCCTGGAAAATCTGAATTGCACCCTCCTGTGCAATCTGGCTGATACCTTTTATAAACTGTTTACGCTTCATCGTATCAATCTGGCGTACTCTCGCAAAATGTTCAGGTGCAAATGTCGGAATTCCCTCAAATGCAAACTTTTTATTGGAATTGCAGATTGTATCACCTATTGAGAAAATGCCCGGGTCAAATACACCGATAATATCACCGGCATATGCTTCCTCAACAATATGTCTTTCCTGTGCCATCATCTGCTGTGGCTGTGAAAGTCTTATCTTCTTGCCTCCCTGCACATGGAATGACTCCATGCCTGCCGTAAATTTGCCGGAACAGATTCTCATAAAAGCAATTCTGTCACGGTGTGCTTTATTCATATTGGCCTGTATTTTGAATACAAATGCCGAAAAATCTTCCTTTACCGGGTCAATAATTCCCTCAGAAGAATTTCTTGGAAGCGGAGGAGTTGTCATTTTAAGGAAATGCTGTAAAAATGTCTCAACACCGAAATTAGTAAGTGCTGAACCAAAAAATACAGGTGTAAGATCACCAGCCTGCACTTTTTCAAGATCAAATTCTGCACTTGCACCATCAAGAAGCTCTACATCTTCATTCAGCTTATCAAAAAAAGCTTGTCCGATTTCATCCTTTAAAGCAGCATCATCTATGCTCATATTCTTAGTATCTACTTCTTTCTGGCCATTCATTGCCGCCTTAAAAAGAGAAACTTCTCTCTCATTGCGGTCATAAACGCCCTTAAATTCCTTGCCGCATCCGATAGGCCAGTTGACAGGACATGTGCTTATGCCGAGCACGCTCTCAATCTCATCAAGAAGTTCAAATGGGTCGTTTGCCTCTCTATCCATCTTATTAATAAATGTAAAAATAGGAATATGTCTCATTACACATACCTTGAAAAGCTTAATTGTCTGTTTCTCAACACCCTTTGATGCATCAATAACCATGACTGCTGAATCGGCAGCCATAAGTGTACGATAAGTATCTTCCGAGAAATCCTCATGTCCCGGAGTATCAAGAATATTAATGCAATATCCTCCATAATTAAACTGAAGAACAGAAGAAGTTACAGAAATACCTCTTTCTTTTTCAATCTCCATCCAGTCAGAAACTGCATGTTTTGCCGTCTTCTTGCCCTTTACAGAACCGGCAAGATTGATAGCACCACCATAGAGAAGAAACTTCTCTGTAAGTGTTGTCTTACCGGCATCCGGGTGGGATATGATTGCAAATGTACGTCTTTTTTCTATTTCACTTTTAATATCAGGCATTAAATTTTCCTCACTATAAATCTTTATAATAAAATATATTTTTACAAAGCATCATGTACTTTGATTATTTTCGTGCAGACACAGGCTTTGACCTGCCATCATAATAATCAGCAAGAAGCCTATGATGCGGCTGCATCACAGGCTTCTCACAACCGTCTTAAAAAGACTATCTGTTCATATTAAGTGCAAACTTATATGAAACCTCTGACTTATCATCAATTTTTCTGAATACATTAACTACGGTATTCATAACTTCAGTGAATTCATCTTCCTCAGCTTCAATACTTACAATCTGTCCATCATCCTTGATCTCAACAGACTTTGCTACTGTTTCATCTAAAATAGCTTTCTTTGCTGCTTCAACCTTTTCTGCATCTGTAAGCATTTTGCTCTTGCTCTTATACTTAACACTATAAGTTCTAACCATGATTCTATTCCTCCATGTAACTGATTTACGCACGAATACATATTGTATTATATATCAATATTATCAACAGGGCAACAATTATTTAACTAAAAATCATACATCTATTGCATATCCAAGCGTAAATGAATATATAATTTTTTCTTTTACATTTAATCCTGTAAGACGGCTTAATGCTTTTGCGTAATAATCAAGCTGTATACTGTAGCGGCTTCTGAGTTCCTCTTCGCCCTTTTTGCCTTTTAAAACTCTGTCTGTCTTATAATCGACTATTGTAATCTCATCATTTTCAACTATATACAAATCAATTACGCCCTGTATAAGCTGTCCAAATGCCTGGTCATTTTCATCAGTCATCTCGAACACAAAAGGCTGCTCACGCCAGACTTTGCCTGCCATTGACGCATTTTTTACACGTTTTCCTATCTGTGAAGTGCAAAATGCTGCAATATCCCGCACTTTTACGCATTGTTTCTGTGATTTGTCAATTTTCTCATCAGAAAGCATGTCTGCGATTTCACTTTTTATGGCATCAATCATTTCATCTTCATTATCAGGAAGTTTACCATAATCAATACATTCCATAATCCTGTGATATGCACTTCCCCTCCTGTTTCCTTTAAGAACCGCTTCTCCATCACTCATAAATGACGGAACAGGCTCATCATCTTCCTCTGTATCCGTAATACCTGCAATAGATTCATGCATCTGTGATTTTTCATCAAAATCCGAATCGTGCTGCATCTGTTTAAGTTCGGATACCGTAACTTTTGCTTTTCTTTCAGTATCATTTTCATACGGATATTCCGGAAGTTCCACAATTTCCTGATTTTGTGTTTCAAAATCCTCCTGTGTGTTTTCATCATAATCATTTTCTATCGATTCATCCGCCACAACAACAGCATCTGTCTGTGTGACATCATCTGTCTGCACAAAGTCATCCATATATGAAGCCCCGCTTGTATCAAAAAAGTCCTGCGGTTTACCAAATGTGACAAAAAATCTTCCATTATTAACACTCTCATCCATGAGTGCCTGCGGCATTACCATATCAAAATAATTCTGGCATGACGCATCATCAGCATAGTCAAATATCCCTTTTTCAGCAAGAAATATGGATTTGCTATGCCATGTCTCTTCTGCCTTTCCTTCATCTTTTACAGTTCCTGTGATAAACAGTTTCTCTCTTGCTCTCGTCATCGCAACATAGAGAATTCTCATCTCTTCGCTTATATTATCACGGATAATCTTTTTAGAAACTGCACTCTTTATAATTGTCTGGCTCTTTGTTCTTTCTTTAACACGCACAACATTAGTACCTATTCCAAGTTCCCTGTCGATTACAACATCTCCGGCAGCATCTTTATTATTTATCTTTTTACCCATTCCCGTAAGAATAACAACAGGAAACTCAAGGCCTTTGCTCTTATGGATACTCATTACACGCACAAGATTATCATTTTCGCCAAGCAGCGATGCTTCACCTATCTCGACTTCAAATTTTTTCATACGCTCTATGTATCTTAAAAAGTTAAATAATCCACTGTAACTTGTCTTTTCAAACTGTGCAGCCCTGTAAAGAAGCATATCAAGATTTGCCTGCCTTCTCTCCCCGGCCGGCATTGTCTTTACATAATCATAGTATCCTGTGTTGTAAATAACATCCCACAAAAGGTCATACACAGACATAATCTCACTTTTTACCCTGTATGAGTTAAGAAGTTTAAGGAATTTCGCAACTTTTTCATTTTTTTCCAATGATGTAAGCTGATTATAAAGTCTTGTCTTTTTATCAGTCTGCCTTATAGCGGCAAGTTCTGTCGTATCAAATCTTCCAAAATACGAAAGCATAACAGCCGACAGTGGTATATCCTGAAGCGGATTATCAATTACTGTAAGAAAACTTACTAAAATCTGTATTTCCCTTACACTGAAATATCCCTGTGATGTGTCAGAATATGCCGGAATATCCCTGCTCATAAGCGTATTGACAAAACTTTGTGCCCATCCGGAAACAGTTCTTGTAAGAATAACAATATCACTGTATCTTAAAGGTCTGTATCCGCCATCAGCATTTTTATCATACACCATATACACTCTGCCATTTTTGCAGCTCATAAGATTTTCTATAATATCAGCAACGGCTCCCGCCTCAGTCTCATGACTGCCCGAATCCGTATCATCATCAGATTCAAAAGCATATATTTCTGTCTTATCATCCATGCCAAAATTCATTGTCTTATATTTTTTTGCATTAATAATAACATCAGGCGGACACTCGGGATATACAAGTCCTGTATTAAGCCTTACTTCATCATTGTATGCCATGCCGCAGTATGATTCATTCATAAGCCTGTAAAATACATCATTCGTACACTCGAGTACATTCCTGCGGCTTCTGAAATTAGTCTGAAGCTCTATTTTTACTGCATCTAAAGATTCCGCAGAATCAGTCTGTGAATCGCTGTTATATACATCATACGAATTATATTTTTCAATAAAAAGTTCCGGACATGCCATTCTGAACTTATAGATACTCTGCTTGACATCACCTACCATATAAATGTTTTGTCCATCTTTTGAAACAGCTGTAAGAATCACTTCCTGCAAAAGATTACTGTCCTGATATTCATCAATAAGTATTTCCTCATAAAAGCCGGCAAGCGTCTTAGCCGCATCAGTTCGGATTTTCTGTCCGTTTTCACGTTTTATAAGAATATTTAGAGCCATGTGTTCCATGTCATTAAAATCAATAACATTTCTTCTCTTCTTTTCCCCGCTCATCCTCTGCGAAAATTCAAGAGCAAGATGAACCATCATTCTCACTGCCGGAGTGTTATCCACAATATCCTTATAAATCTTATTAATATCCCCCGTTATCAGCTTTCCTTTAACATCTTTTGTCAGGAAATTCTTAAAATTATCCCTTTCCTGTTTCACATAATTCTTCTTTTCTTCATCAACACCTTTACTGCATCTTCCGATATTTCCAAATGAAGAAAGATTTATCCTTTTTACAAGCATCTCAAAATTTTCAGAATTGATAAGCATCTTTATAAGCTGATGGTCTTCGCTTACTGTCGCAAGATAGCCTGCAGGTCCATCCGGACTCTGACATATTTTTTCAAGCTTATCAAATATACCGTCAAAATCTTCAAGACTTTTCTTTAAATCATTAAATAAATATTGTATACAAGGATTGGAGTCCATTGATTTTTCTGTCACAAGATAATTTTCAAGACATTCCTCATACCACTCATCTTCCCACGGACAGCTTCTTGCCGCATTATATATTTTCATTATAATGTCAACAATTTTAGAATCATCCCTGCCTGTTCCGTAAGCATCGACAAACTGAAGAAAATCTTCATTTCCGGAAGAATAGTATTCTTCAAGCATATCATCCACGACATCATTTTCAAGGAGCTTGATTTCTCCCTCGTCCGCAGTACGAAATCCCGGGTCAACATCAATATCCGAGAAATAATTTCTCACAATATTAAGACAGAAGCTGTCAATAGTTGTTATCTTTGCATTATGTATAAGTGACTGCTGCCTTATGATATTTTCATTTCCCGGACTGCTTTCAAGAATATTATCTAGTGCTTCACGGATTCTCTGCCTCATCTCGGCTGCTGCCGCTTTTGTAAATGTAACAACAACAAGCCTGTCTATATCGACAGGATGATTTTCATCTGTAATTTTTTTTATTATACGTTCAACTAATACAGCTGTTTTTCCTGAGCCTGCGGCGGCAGCCACAAGTGAACTTCTGCCCGAAACGTAAATGGCCTGTTTTTGTTTATCAGTCCAGTTTGCTGCCATCCTCGTCAACTCCTTCCTTTATATTTTCCCAAAGCTGTGCATCATCGAATTTCTGAATCTGCCTGAACTTTATATTACCAAGATTTTGTGAAAATCCGCACACCTCATTATACGGACAATATGAACATGAGCTGTAATTGCCATCTTTATACGGATTTATCTTATCAGCTCCCGAATATATTTTTTTACCCACATCAGAAGTTTTCTTTGCAATATAATTATCAAGTGAAATAAACTGATCCGTATTTAAAATATGGCTTCGTGAATCAATTGTGCCATCCTTTTTGTAACTTACAGGAATAACATCAGATTTTTTCACATCAGAACTATCCATATTTTTAATTATGTTACCGTCACAGTTGACAACACCTTTCATTGCAAGTGCTTCAAATATCATCTTTTCAACTGATGTCCCATCATCCGGCAAATCACTTGCCGTGCTGTCCAGTTCCACAATCGGATTGTCAATATTATAATACAAAAGTCCTGCCGGAATAATATTCTTGTCAGGGTGGCGTTTTTTCTCTATCTGCATTGCCGCACGCATATATACAACAAGCTGCATCTTTATTCCGTAATATGCTTTAAGCAGATCAAAATCAGATTTTCCTGACTTGTAATCGACAATTCTTACATAGACATTGTCATCATCCTCACAGATGTCAATTCTGTCTATCTTTCCTTTTATCACCATTCTTCCGGTATTTTCGCCGGACCTTATCTCATGTTCATCTATGATAAACGGCATCTCAAATACGTCAGGTGCAAATACACCTTTTTCAAGCTGCTTTCCGACAGCCCACAAAGTTCTGTCAGCGAGGTCTTCCATCCTTCTTATAAGAAATTCATTTCTTCCCGAATCTTTAAGGATTGTATCAGCATAATCCGCACTGATATTTCCAAGTGTCTCCGATACAAGCTTTCTTCTCTCCTCATCAGAAAGACTTGCTATCGGCTTTTTCTCACGCTTTAAAGATGAACTTATTCTTTCCAGCACACTGTGAAGCACAGTACCAAAATCTGCGACTTCAAATGTATACTTTTCACGTTCCTCAAGTCCCAGTCCATATCTTAAAAAATATGCAAACTGGCATGATGCAAATGTCTCAAATGATGAAACGCTTCCTGTAATTTCACCGCCAAACAGTGACGCTGCAATATTTTCACCAAGCACTTTTATATAATTTTCATCACTGTATACAATTTCCGCTTTCGGAATCTTTATATATGACATCTGCGATGTAAATTGTGATGCAGGATAAATACCTATCGACGGATACAGCTTTCTTATATTTCTTATAAGATATGACGGCAGTCTGCCCTTTCCGTCATCACCCTTTGATGAATATGTTATATAAAGCCTGTCCGAAGCCTTTGTCAGTATCATATAAAGGTAGAATTGCTGAACAAAAGCCTTCTGCCTTGCACCGGGTGACAATGTCACATCTGCATTTTCAAGTACATCTCTGTCAGTCTCTGACAAAATCCCGGCTTTGTCATTTGCTTTTGGTATAAGCCCATCATTTACACCGACAAAAAACATGACTTTTACATCATCAAGACGCGTTCTTTCTATATCACCGATAAGGACACAGTCTGATGACGGCGGTATAAGTCCGACTTTTATCTCAGCAAAGCCAGAATCAACAATCCTGTTAAATTCAGCTATTGCAATCTTTTCGGTACCAAGCAGTTCGACTATTTTATCAAGAAAATCGATAACTTTTTTATATAACTGCTCATACTCGGCTCCCGTATCTTCCATATCTGCGTATTCATTAATCTTTTTGTAACAATCGGACGCTTTTATAAACTCGTACAGCCCTCTTGCATAATCTTTTACAAGTGAATCTTTGTCTTTTAATGCTTTCTCAAGTATCTCAAGCGGCTTCATAATCTTTTCACGAAGTTCATTGAGATAATCAAGCGGATATGCACTTCTGCCTCTGCCTTTTTTTACCCATGTGCCATGCCACTGCTTTGAACCACGTATACCGACTGCAAGGCAGTAATTGTCAAGCAAATCAACATCTTCACGGCTTATTCCCGACATTCCCGAACGCAGATACCTGAACATCGAATCGTATGTAAAGCTCTTTTCAATTATTTCAAGTGCACTTCTTATATACTCGACAAATGGATTGTCGGTTACAGGCTTCTTGTTATCGACAAAACACGGAATCCTGTTCTGTCTGCATATATTTCCGGCAAGAATTCCATATGAAGCCATGTCAGCCGAAACAATTGCTATATCACGGTATCTGTATCCTTCGTATCTTGTAAGCCTTAAAATCTCGCTGATACAGTAATTCAGTTCCTCCTTTGGCGTCTGTGCAGTAATAATTTTTATATCTTCACATTTTTTGTTATACGATTGATTATTATTTCTAAAAATATTTTTTTCAAGAAAAGCTATCTCATCCGAAACAAATCTCGGATTTTTTTCATTGTCAAGTATTATAGGATTTAACACGTCAACATGTATTACATCACAGATTCTATAAAGCTTTGATACCATCTCTTTACTCATAAAGAAAAGCTGCTGTATCCCCTCATTGACATTAAGCTTTTCTCTTGAATCTGCCGTCACTGAAACTGTAACTTTACCCGAATAAATAAGAAGAAGTTCAATAAGCCTGTACTGTATCGGTGTAAATCCTGTAAATCCGTCAAGTATAATCTCGCTTCTTTTTATGTTTTCCGAACGTTCAATAACACTGCAAAGAACAGATAATATCTCTTCCGAAGTTATATAATTATCAGCCAGATATTCTTTAAATGCAGAATATACAACCGAAATGTCATCAAGCTTGGCTGAAAGCTGTCTGCTGTCTTCCACTCTTTCCCGAATCTCACCGAGTCTTTTTACGTCTATATCATATTGAAGAAATTCCGATATAACCGACTTTAATTCTGAGACAAATCCCGTCTTGTTGATATTGCTGCCAAAATATCTCAGTTTATCCCTGTTATCGCCAAGGACTTTACGGACAATAAGATTTTTACCTGTATCGTCAAGAACCGGATGATTCTGTCCGCCTATTTCTTCAAACACCTTATAAGAAAGACGCTCAAAACTCACAACATCTATATTAAGAATTCCTTTTCGCGGATGGCTCTCAACAAGCTTCTTCTGTGTTGCCATCGTATACTGTTCAGGAACTACAACAATATAGTTTTTTTCAGGATATTTCATGGATTTCTCAATTACATCCGAGTATATATATGTTGATTTTCCTGCCCCCGAACCACCTGCTACAATCTGAAGTGACATTTTATTTCCTCCATTCATATTTCATACTGATTCCGCATATCTTTATAATAACAAAAAACGAGGTAAATGACTATGAATTCTCAGACAAAAATTGTTGTAATCCGTATGAAATGGCTTATCATTGCCGTTATTGCCGCAATTGTCCTTATCGCCGGCATTGTTTTATATTTTAACATGGGAAAAAATGATTCCGGCTCATCATCCGGCAATGCCAGGACGACATCTACCGATGTAAAATCCGCTGCGGATACTGATTCCTCAGATGTCAGGAATTCTACATACAAAAATTCACCGGTAACCTACACGCCTGGTGTATACACTGCTTCTATTATGCTTGATGGAAATCCTGTAGATATAAAAGTAACTCTTGATAAAAATAATATTAATAATATAGAGCTTGTCAATCTGTCTGACAGCGTAACAACAATGTATCCTATGTTAAATGATAATTTTGAAGAAATCGCTTCTGCCGTAAAAATAAACGGAAGCACGCAGAATATAACTTACAGTGCCGACAGCAAATACACTTCAAGCATGATTCTATCAGGCATAAAAAACGCCCTTGACAAAGCTGTTGTAACGGACTCAAAATAAATTAACAAACAGTGCTGCCGCATATCTAAAGACTAACGTCCTTTAATATGCGGCAGCACTGTTTT
>ERZ780144.2544-NODE-2544-length-15407-cov-6.975443_pt1 | contig 15407 bp, 8 predicted proteins | sample MGYA00511380_ERZ780144 | MGnify/ENA primary metagenome ERZ780144 (study PRJEB29588, sample SAMEA1965858) | human gut metagenome | biome: human gut; feature: human-associated habitat; material: faeces | place: Denmark | collected 2008/2010 ... | reverse complement strand
GCTCAGGGCCGACGACGATAACGGAACGGCCAGAGTAGTCAACACGCTTGCCCAGCAGGTTCTGGCGGAAGCGGCCCTGCTTGCCCTTCAGCATATCGGAAAGGCTCTTGAGGGCGCGGTTGTTGGGGCCAGTGACCGGGCGGCCGCGGCGGCCGTTATCGATCAGGGCGTCAACTGCTTCCTGCAGCATGCGCTTTTCGTTGCGCACGATGATGTCGGGAGCGCCCAGCTCCAGCAGGCGCTTCAGACGGTTGTTGCGGTTGATCACGCGACGGTACAGATCGTTCAGGTCGGAAGTCGCAAAGCGGCCGCCATCCAGCTGGACCATGGGGCGGATATCCGGCGGAATGACCGGAACAACATTCAGGATCATCCACTCCGGGCGCTGGCCGGACAGGCGGAATGCATCAACGCACTCCAGGCGCTTCAACAGGCGGACGCGCTTCTGGCCGGTAGCCTTTTCCAGTTCCTCATGCAGCTCTGCGGACAGAGCTTCCAGGTCGATCTCAGCCAGCAGCTTCTGGACGGCTTCGGCGCCCATGCCGGCTTCAAAGGTATCCTCGTACTTTTCCCGCATCTCCTTGTACTCGCGTTCGGTCAGGAGCTGCTTTTTCTCCAGCGGAGTAAAGCCGGGATCGGTAACGATATAGTTTGCAAAGTAGAGCACCTTGTCCAGCTGGCGGGGGCCGATGTCCAGCATCAGGCCAATGCGGCTGGGAATGCCCTTGAAATACCAGATGTGCGAAACGGGTGCAGCCAGCTCAATGTGGCCCATGCGCTCGCGGCGGACCTTAGCGCGGGTAACTTCGACACCGCACTTATCGCAGATCTTGCCCTTATAGCGGATGCGCTTATACTTGCCGCAGTGGCATTCCCAGTCCTTGGTAGGTCCAAAAATGCGCTCGCAGAACAGGCCGTCGCGCTCCGGCTTCAGGGTGCGGTAGTTGATGGTTTCAGGTTTCTTGACCTCGCCATAGCTCCAGGCACGGATCTGGTCGGGAGAAGCAAGGCCGATCTTGATAGAATCGAACTCTTTATTTTCCATTCAGCGAACCCTCTCATTTAATCGTGACGTAAACAGCATTCCGATCATTCACCGTCGAACAGGTCGTCGCCATTGTCGGCTTCGATCTGTGCCAGAGAAGCTTCATCCGGCTCCTCATCGCCCAGGTCGTCGTCAAAGCCTTCATCGGCATCCTTGACACTGTAATCATCCTGCAGCTCGCTTTCCAGCAGAACGTTATCACCGATATCGCTGTTGTCAAAGTTGGCATCGTCATCGTCATATTCCTGACGCATATCAACAGCGTTGCCTTCCTTATCCTGAACAACAATATCCAGGCCAAGGCTCTGCAGTTCTTTCAGCATAACGCGGAAGCTTTCGGGGATGCCCGGATTCGGCACATCTTCGCCCTTGACGATTGCTTCGTAGGTCTTGACACGGCCCACAACGTCGTCAGACTTGACAGTCAGGATCTCCTGCAGGGTGTAAGCCGCGCCATAAGCTTCCAGAGCCCAAACTTCCATTTCGCCGAAACGCTGGCCGCCGAACTGGGCCTTGCCACCCAAAGGCTGCTGGGTAACCAGAGAGTACGGGCCGGTGGAACGGGCATGGATCTTATCATCAACCAGGTGATGCAGCTTGAGGTAGTACATATAACCGACAGTAACCTTGGAGGGGAACTTTTCGCCGGTACGGCCATCGTAAACGGTGGTCTTGCCATCATCGGTCAGGTCGATCTTGCTGAAATCGATGATGTGGCCCTTATCGCCCATCAGGCGGGGCAGCTTGGTGGGATATTCCGGTGCATGATCGCCATGCCACTTATCGCGGGCTTCGGCCAGGCAGTCACGGATATCGGATTCGTGCGCGCCATCGAACACGGGGGTCTGCACATGCCAGCCAAGGGCCTTGGCAACATAGCCAAGGTTGACTTCCAGCACCTGACCGATGTTCATACGGGAAGGAACGCCCAGGGGGTTCAGCACGATGTCCAGCGGGGTGCCGTCGGGCAGGAAGGGCATATCCTCCTGCGGCAGAATGCGGGAAACAACACCCTTGTTGCCGTGACGGCCTGCCATCTTATCGCCAACACTGATCTTACGCTTCTGGGCGATATAGACGCGCACGCAGGTGCGCACGCCGGGCTGCAGCTCGTCAGAGTTTTCGGGGGTAAAGACCTTAACATCCACAACAATGCCGTAAGCACCGTGGGGAACGCGCAGGGAGGTATCACGTACTTCCCGTGCCTTTTCGCCAAAGATGGCGCGCAGCAGGCGCTCTTCGGCGGTCAGTTCGGTTTCACCCTTCGGGGTAACCTTACCAACCAGAATATCGCCGGTCTTGACTTCGGCGCCGATGCGGATAATGCCGCGGTCGTCCAGATCCTTCAGGGAATCATCGCCGACGTTGGGGATATCACGGGTCACCTCTTCAGGTCCCAGCTTGGTATCGCGGGCTTCGCTCTCGTACTCCTCAATGTGGATAGAGGTGTAGATATCCTCGCGGACCAGCTTTTCGTTCAGCAGAACAGCGTCCTCATAGTTGTAGCCTTCCCAGGTCATGAAGCCGATCAGAGCGTTCTTGCCCAGAGAGATCTCGCCGTCCTTGGTGGCGGGGCCGTCAGCCAGAACATCGCCCTTCTTGACAACATCGCCCACATAGACGGCGGGGCGCTGGTTGACGCAGGTTCCCTGGTTGGAGCGCATAAACTTAATCAGTTCATAGGTATCGGCGGAGCCATCTTCCAGACGGACAACGACCTTATCTGCGTCAACGCTTTCAACGGTGCCGTCATGGGCAGCCAGCACGCAGACACCGGAGTCGGTAGCAGCCTTGTATTCCATACCGGTAGCAACCAGAGAGCGCTGGGTAACCATCAGAGGCACAGCCTGACGCTGCATGTTGGAGCCCATCAGAGCACGGTTACAGTCATCGTTTTCCAGGAAGGGAATGCAGGCGGTAGCCACAGAAACCATCATTCGCGGAGAGACATCCATGAAATCGACCTGTTCACGGGCAAACTCCTGAATATCGTTGCGATGACGGCCGGAAACGCGGGAACGGACAAAGCGGTTGTTCTCGTCCAGCGGTTCGTTGGCCTGTGCCACGATGTATTCATCTTCAACGTCGGCGGGCATATAAACAACTTCATCGGTAACAACGCCAGTTTCTTTATCCACGCGGCGGTAAGGTGCCTCAATGAAGCCGTACTTGTTGATCTTGGCGAAAGACGCCAGATAGGAGATCAGACCGATGTTGGAACCTTCGGGCGTCTCAATCGGGCACAGACGGCCATAGTGGGTATAATGAACGTCGCGGACTTCGAAGCCTGCGCGGTCACGGGACAGACCGCCGGGACCCAAAGCGGACAGACGGCGCTTATGGGTCAGCTCAGACAGCGGGTTGTTCTGGTCCATGAACTGGGACAGCGGGCTGGAACCGATGAACTCCTTGATGGCGGCGACGACCGGGCGGATGTTGACCAGGCTCTGCGGGGTGATCTCGCCGGATTCCTGGTTCTGCAGGGTCATGCGCTCGCGCACAACGCGCTCCATACGGGCAAAGCCGATGCGGAACTGGTTCTGCAGCAATTCGCCAACGCTACGCACGCGGCGGTTGCCCAAGTGGTCGATTTCATCGGTCACGCCGATGCCATGGTCAAGGCCCAGCAGGTAGTTGACGGAAGCAAAGATATCGTCAACGGTAACGGTGCGGCTGATGAGCTTATCATGATTCTTGGTCAGCAGTTCTTTCTGCTCTTCCGGATCGGAGGTAGCATCCAGAATCTTACGGATTTCGGCGAAGGAAGCGCGCTCGTTGATGCCGCATTCCTTCACGTCAAAGCTGAAGAAGCTCTGGGCATCGACACAGCCGTTGGAGAACACGATCACATTGACCGGATCCTGGCCCTTGCGCTCCACGATAACAGTAACGCGGGAAACACCGGCATTATCAATTTCAACAGCCTTTTCGTGGTTGATGCGCTCGCCCTTGGCGGCCAGCAGTTCGCCGGTCAGCGGGGCAATGATGTCCTCGGCAGTCTTATAGCCCGCAATACGGCGGGACAGGCACAGCTTGTTGTTCATCTTGAAGCGGCCAAAACGAGCCAGGTCGTAACGGCGCGGATCAAAGAACAGCAGGTTGATGTGGCTGCGGGAGCTTTCCACCGTCGGCGGCTCGCCGGGGCGCAGCTTGCGGTAGCACTCCAGCAGGGCTTCCTCTGTGGAATGGGTGATATCCTTTTCCAGGGTGGCGTTGATTTTGGGTTCAGAATCGCCGAAGTACTGGCGGATCTGCTCATCGGTGCCAAGACCCAGTGCGCGCAGGAAGGTAGTAACCGGCAGCTTGCGGTTTTTATCAATGCGCACATAATATACATCGGAAGAATCGGTTTCGTATTCCAGCCATGCGCCGCGGTTGGGGTTCATGGTTGCGGTGAAAAGGTCCTTGCCGGTACGGTCCTTGCTGGAAGCATAGAACACGCCGGGCGAACGAACCAGCTGGCTGACGATAACACGTTCTGCACCGTTGGAGATGAAAGTGCCGGAATCCGTCATGAGCGGGAAATCGCCCATGAAAATTTCCTGTTCCTTCACTTCGCCGGTGTTTTTGTTCAACAGGCGCGCAGTGACATAAAGCGGCGCAGCATACGTTGCGTCACGCTCTTTACATTCTTTAATGGTATATTTGGGGTGCTTGTCCAGACGGTAATCGACAAATTCCAGCGAGAGATTCCCGGTGTAATCCTCGATCGCGTCAATGTCGTGGAACACTTCGCGCAGGCCCTCGTCCAGGAACCAGTTATAAGAGTTTTTCTGGATCTCAATGAGGTTGGGCATGCCAATCACTTCGTTGATGCGGGAAAAGCTCATTCTGGAGGTTCGACCGTTTTGTACGGGCTTGACCTTTACCATAAAATGCGACCACTCCTATTCCGTTCAGATTTGTTTTTGGCAAAAGCGCTCCGCCGAAGCAATGATTTTCTTGGAACATTCGTCGTTTTTAACAAAGTTTGAAAAAACGCGAAAAAATCAAAATTCCTTTAGGGCGCTCTATTCCATTTTGTGATACTATGCCAGTATACCAGCCAAAAAGCTGATTGTCAAGGGCTCTTTTGGCATTTTGCGTGTTTTTTTATCAGGCAATTGAACGCCCGGCTGCGTGTCGCATTTCTTTTGGCAAAGTGCTATTTTTGCATTTCTTTTGCCACTTGACAAATCCTTGAAATGCCGCTAATTGGCACAATGCCCAATTACCTTGTGTGTTTTTTGTATGGGTTGCAGCCTGTGTTTTTTCTGCATTTTCCCGTTTTTTACGCTTTGCAAACAAAAAGTGCCCTTCCCGCCGTTATCCGTGTGCAGGGTGGGCACTCGTCTGTTTTTGGTGTTATGCGTTTGATGCCGGGCCCGCCACACGGGTATTTACACCAGCTCCACCCGGTATTTTTGCAGCCAGTAATTCAGCTGCACAAACCAGGCAATGGTCTGCGGGGTGGTCATCAGCTGGCCATACCAGGGGGTCGCAGTCTCGGCAGCGGTCAACAGCTGTTCCAGCGCTGCCCTCTTGGCAATACGCAGCAGCGGGGCATCCGGGTCCTGCATCGCACTGCGCAGCATGGCGCTGACAGCGTTCAAATACGCCGGGTTCCATGTTTTAGGGTAGGGGCTCTTTTTTCGCCACAACACTTCCGTGGGCAGCACGCCCTGCATTGCCTGGCGCAGCAGGCCTTTTTCGTGGCCCTCGTAATCCTTATATTCCCACGGCACGCTGTACAGGTATTCCGCAATGCGGTAATCGCAGAACGGCACGCGCACTTCCAGCCCGCTGTACATACTCATTCGGTCCTTGCGATCCAAAAGGGTCTGCATAAACCAGTTAAAGTTCAGGGCAAACATCTGGCGCATCCGTCGTTCCAGGGGATCCAGACCGGGGCGGATGGAAGTTTGCTCCAGCGTGGCGCGGTAGCCTTCATCAATATACGCCGCCGGGTCAATGCTGCCGAACACCTCCGGCTTAAAAAAGCTGACCCTGTATGCCGTGCTCTGCGCCCAAGGGAAGCCATACCGCTCCCGCACGGTCTTATCCCTGTACCAGGGGTAACCGCCAAATATCTCGTCCGCGCACTCGCCGGAAAGTGCCACGGTGGCTGTTTTACGGATCTCACGGCAGAACAGAAGCAGCGAGGAGTCCACATCCGCCATACCGGGCAGGTCGCGGGCGTCCACCGCTTCCAGCAGGGCGGCGGCCAGTGCCTCGCTGTCCAGCGTTACCCAGGTATGCTGCGCGTTCAAGAACTGGTTCATGGTGCGGATATACGGCGCATCCGGGCTGGGCTGGAAATGGGTGGCGTGGAAGTACTTTTTGTTATCCTGATAACCGACCGAGAAAGTCTGCAGCGTTTTGCCCCGCGCCGTAAAGTGGGAATCCGCGATTGCCGAAATCAGGCTGGAATCCAGCCCGCCGGAAAGGAAGGTTGCCACCGGCACATCCGATACCAGCTGCCGCGTGACGGCATCCATCACCAGGTCCCGCACTTTGGCTGCGGTGTGGGTAAAATCATCGGGGTGTTCGTGGTCGGTCAGCTGCCAGTAGCGGCGCACGGTGAGGCGCGGCGCACCAACCTGTGGCACAGTGTATTCTGCGCAGCAGCCTGGCTTCAATTCCTGCGCATTGCGGAACACCCCGCACCCCGGCGTGCGGCCGGGGCCGAGCAGCAGCACATCGGCCAGCCCATGGGCATCCACCTGCGGCGGGATCTCCGGGTGGCAGAGCAGCGTTTTCAGCTCGGAAGCAAAGATCAGGCTGTCCCCGCGCAGGGCATAGAACAGCGGCTTGACCCCGACGCGGTCCCGCGCCAGAAAGAGCTTTTGCGCCCGCTGCTGCCACACAGCAAATGCAAAAATACCGTTCAGCTTTTCCAGACAGTCCGGCCCCCACTGGGCAAAAGCATGTAACAAAACCTCAGTATCGGAATGGCTTACAAAGCGATGGCCCAGAGCCGCAAGCTGGGCGTGCAGCTCCGGCGTGTTGTACAGCTCGCCGTTGTACACCAGAATGTATTTCTCCCCGCCCTGATCCAGCACCATGGGCTGGCAGCCGTTTTCCAGATCCACCACAGCCAGCCGCGCATGGATCAGCACCGCATGGCCGTGCAGGTATATTCCCCGCTGGTCCGGCCCGCGGCGTGTAAGGCTTTTCTGCATTCGGCAGTAAGCTGGGTAGTTGGCTGCAATCTTATTTGGGTCCGCGCTGATCTGTCCGGCAATTCCACACATCGTTATCCCCTCCCCTATATCATCAGGGTAATCGTATGCTGTGGCTTTGTCATTTATGCCTGCTGCACACAAAAATACACCCGCACCGCCGGGCAAACAGCAGTACGGGTGCAGATGATTTTAATTTGCTATTTCTATTCTATATAAGAATAAGAATCACGGCATCAATCCAGGAAGTCGCGCAGCTTTTTGCTGCGGCTGGGGTGGCGCAGCTTGCGCAGTGCTTTTGCTTCGATCTGGCGGATACGTTCACGGGTAACGTTGAACTCCTTGCCCACCTCTTCCAGCGTGCGGGGGCGGCCATCTTCCAGGCCAAAGCGCAGGCGCAGGACCTTTTCTTCACGCGGGGTCAGGGTTTTCAGCACATCGGCCAGCTGCTCTTTCAACAGGGTCTGGCTGGCGGCTTCGGCGGGAACGGGGGCTTCCTCGTCGGGGATAAAGTCGCCCAAGTGGCTATCTTCCTCCTCACCGATGGGGGTTTCGAGGCTGACGGGTTCCTGTGCCACGCGCATAATCTCGCGCACTTTGTCCACCGGCATATCCAGGCGCTCGGCAATTTCTTCGGCGCTGGGCTCATGGCCGTTTTCGTGCAGCAGTTGGCTGGAAACCTTTTTGACCTTGTTGATGGTTTCCACCATATGCACAGGGATACGGATGGTGCGGGCCTGATCCGCAATGGCGCGGGTGATGGCCTGGCGGATCCACCACGTTGCATAGGTGGAGAACTTGAAGCCCTTGGTATGGTCAAACTTTTCAACCGCTTTGATCAGACCCAGGTTACCTTCCTGGATCAGGTCCAGGAACTGCATGCCGCGGCCCACATAGCGCTTTGCAATGGAAACTACCAGACGCAGGTTGGCTTCGCTCAGGCGCTGCTTGGCGCGTTCGCCGTCCTTGCCGCCTTTCTGGATATCCAGGGCCAGCTGCACTTCCTCATCGGGGGTCAGCAGGGGCACGCGGCCGATCTCTTTCAGGTAAACCTTAACGGGGTCATCGATGGTAATGCCGTCCGAGGTAACGGTATCCTCAAAGTCATCCATCCCCTCCTCGCCCATATCGGCCACAGCGGACATATCAGTGGCGTCATCATCCACCACTTCAATGCCGTTGCTTTCCAGCTCTTCATACAGCTTTTCCATCTGCTCCGCGTCAATAACACGGCTGCTTTCTTCCATAGCGTCACTGATTTCGGTGCTGGTCAATTTGCCTGCACGGCGGCCCTGTTCAATCAGGTTGCGAATCGAATCTTTCTTTTCTGCCATAAGTAGTTTCTCCTTTGGTTTTTATTCTGCCCATCTTACTGGAACGGGATAAAACAACATGGTTTTGGCCGGGTGGAAATTATTCTTCCGGCGGGCGTTCGCCCACTTTTTTGCGGGCAAGGGCGGCAAATTTCTGCCGGAATTCATCGTCTGTGGTGCCTGCCACCTGGGCGCTTTCGGGGTTTGCGGTCTGCAAACGATCCAGCAGCATATCAATATCCCGGCGGGTCAGGCGGGTATCGGCGTTTTGGGCCTGGGCCAGCATCACCTGGCTGTAGGCTTTTTCCTCCAACAAGGGGGAAAGGGTCGTGGCGTTGGCGGGCTGGCCGCGGGCGGCGCAGTCGTAAATCGCCTTGATTGCCTGCTGCATTTCCGGCAGCACCACCATGCCAAGGTTCAGCCGCTCCCGGATGTAGGGGATGGCGCCGGCATCCTGCAGCATAGCCGCCACAAGCTGGCGGGCGGCGCTTGCGGCCCCCAGGGCAGCTTCGCCCCCGCGGTCATAGGGCACGCGGATATCCGCCGCAATCCCCTGGCGGGAAAGTTCGTTCTGCTCTTTGCGGCGCGCCCTGCGCCCGGCCCCGCGCACGGCGCTTTCCAGCTGGACCAACACAGCCTTTTTATCAATGCCGGTCTGCTCCGCAATGCGCCCGGCATACACATCCCGCGCCGTGGGGCTGACCGCGCTGTCTGCCAGAATGCCGATGGCTTCATCCACATATTGCAGGCGCTGGGCATCGTTGCGCAGGTCATATTTTTTCACTGCCTTAGCCAGCTTGAACTCCAGCGGGGTTGCGGTGCCTTCCAGCACGGCTTCAAACCGGTCGCGGCCATAGGTGCGGATAAATTCATCCGGGTCCTTGGCACCGGGGATGTTCAGCACCCGCACCTGCAAATTGGTACCGGAAAACAGCGCCAAACTGCGCTCCGTTGCCTTCTGGCCTGCTTCGTCCGAGTCATAGCTCAGCACCACTTCGTCGGCGTATTCCGTCAGCAGCTTGACCTGCTCCGGCGTCAAAGCCGTGCCGCAGGCACAGACAGCGGTATCAAACCCGGCTTCGTGCATCGAGATGACGTCCATATACCCTTCGCAGAGGATATACCGCTTGGACGTTGATTTTTTTGCCACATTCAGCGCAAACAGCGTGCGGGATTTGTGGTAGACCATCGTTTCGGGCGAGTTGATGTATTTCGGCTTGGAATCATCCATCACGCGCCCGCCGAACGCAATGATATTGCCCCGCACATCAATGATGGGCACCATCACGCGGTGGCGGAAGATATCATACAGATTGCCCTTGGCACTACGCTTGACAAGGCCGGAGGATTCCAATTCCGGCTCGGTAAAGCCGCGGTGGCGCAGGTAGTGCAGAAGGCCAACAAAATCTTCCGGTGCATAGCCCAGGCCAAACCGGCGGATGGCCGCATCCGAAAGGCCGCGTTTTTCGCGCCAGTAGCGGCGGGCCATGGCGGCTTCCGGCGTTGGGGCGTTGAGCTGGTCATAAAAATAGCGCGCGGCGTTGCGGTTGATCTCCAACAGGCGGGAGCGGGAACGGCTTTCCTGGTCGTCCTCCTCCGGCATGGGCATCCCGGCGCGGCCCGCCAGCTGTTTAACAGCTTCCACATAGCCCAGGTTGGAAATTTTGCGCACAAAGTTAATCACATCCCCCGCCGCACCGCAGCCAAAGCAGTAAAAACTTTGGGTATCCGGGTAGACGGTAAACGAAGGGGTTTTCTCGTTATGGAAAGGGCACAGCCCGGTATAGGTCCGCCCGCGATGACGCAGCTGCACATATTGGCCGATTACTTCGGTAATATCATTGCGTGCAACCACTTCCTGTATGTATTCCTGTGGGATCAATGGGGCTCCGGGCCTCCTTTCGCGTATATATCGTAATAATTTATAGGTTAGCGGGCGCACAATGTGCGCCTCTTCGGGGCGGGCGGCAGTGTTCTAACATACTGCTAATTTTATAGCACCTGCCACTTTTGCGGCACAAACAGCTCCTCAAACAGGCGGGTAGCAAATTCATCGCTCATGCCGGAAATATAATCCGCCACGGCACGGTCCATTCCCTGGTGATATGCCACTTGCATATAAAAATTAGGCATCAGCGTGGGGTCCGCGCAAAGGCGCTCATACAGCGCTTCGATCATCTTGTCCACTTTTTTCTCTTCGCGCTTGGCATCCTTGTCCACATACACCGTGCTGTACATAAAGTCTTTCAGCACACCGTATGCCTCCTCCACTTCGGGGGAAAACTGCATTTTCCCATTTTTGCAGTTTGCGCTGTTTGCCACAAGGTCGGTGATCATTGTGGTGATGCGCCGGGATTTGGTATCTCCCAGCACCTGCACGGCATCCCGCGGCAGGGCGGTGGGGTTCAGCACACCGGCGGCCACGGCATCCTCAATATCATGGTTCAAAAAGGCAATGTGGTCCGCATAGCGCACGGTACAGCCTTCCATCGTGCGGGCCCAGGCGCCTTTGGTGTGGGTAATAATCCCGTTGCGCACTTCCCAGCAAAGGTTCAGGCCCTTGCCGTCCTTTTCCAGGTAGTCCACCACCCGCAGGCTTTGGCGGTAGTGGGTAAACCCGCCGGGGCACAGCCGGTTCAGTGCGCGCTCCCCCGCGTGGCCGTATGGGGTGTGGCCAAGATCATGCCCCAGGGCAATGGCTTCGGTCAGGTCCTCATTCAGCCGCAGGGCGCGGGCAATGGTTCGGGCAATCTGGCTGACTTCCAGCGTGTGGGTCAGCCGGGTGCGGTAGTGGTCGCCCTCCGGCGAAAGAAACACCTGTGTTTTCTGCTTCAACCGCCGGAAACTTTTACAGTGCAAAATTCTGTCCCTGTCACGCTGGTAGCAGGTCCGCAGGTCATCTTCCGGTTCCGGGGTGCGGCGGCCAAAGCTCTGCTCACTTAAAGCGGCATAGGGGCTTAAGGTCAGGCGTTCAATTGTCTGGGTCTCTTCCCGCACAGTCACGGCGCAGCCTCCTTTCCCCTATCCGGTTCCCCGTTGGGCATATCATGCCCAAAAACAGCTCTCTATATTATAAATACGATAAAAAGCCGCCAAACACTTGTATGAAATGTAAAAATTTCATGGGAAATTCTGCTTTCTTGCCAGAAATGACTGCGCAGCATCAAAAAGCTGCGTAAAGTGGTTTGCTGATCGTCACTTCGGCACTGCCGCGGGTCAGCTCGCTCAGGTCATGGCACAGGGCTTCTTCGGTTCCGGCAGGCATGCGCCAGCGCAGGGTCACAGCGTCGGCATACTCCGGTTCCTGCAGTTTGGCCCCGGCGGCTGCGATCATCCGCTGGGCCTGTTCAAACTTGGGGTATGGCACGGTCACGGCGCAATCCGTCACCAGCCGCATGCTGACAATCTCCGCCTGCTGCAAGGCTCCGGATGCCGCCGCGGTGTAGGCCCGCACCAGCCCGCCGGTACCCAGCAGAACTCCGCCAAAGTACCGCGTAACCACCACGATCACATCCGAAAGCCCTGCATGGCCGATGGCTTCCAGCACGGGGGTACCGGCGGTTTTGGCGGGTTCGCCGTCATCACTGTAGCGGGTGCGGCCGCCCTCGCGCAGAACATAGGCATACACATTATGCCGCGCGGTGCGGTTGGCCGCTTTGATGCGGTTCAGGTGGGCAAGGGCAGCTTCCTCGGTATCGGCAAACGCAGCGGAAGCAATAAAGCGGGAGCGCTTTTCTTCATATTCAAAGGTGGAAATACCGCGGATCGTTTGATAGTCCGGCATAGGGGTTCTCCTTTGAGATGCAAGATGATGTATTTGAAAAAAATACCGCAGATGTTGCCATCTGCGGTATACAAAACCTTAATGCAATTACTTGCCAGCCTTGTTGGCGTAGCGGCGCTTAAAGCGCTCAACACGTCCGCCGGTGTCAACCAGCTTCTGCTTGCCGGTGTAGAAGGGATGGCACTTGCTGCAAACTTCAACGCGGATCTCCGGCTTGGTATCGCGGGTATGGATCACGTTGCCGCATGCGCAGGTAATGGTGCAATCCACATAGTTGGGATGAATACCCTGCTTCATTTTCATTTCACCTCTTTCTCGATCATGACTAAAGGGAGCCATACTTGATATATGTGCTCATCACAATCTTCGAATTTCGGCTACCAGCAGACGCCATCCTGTGCGTGTGGAGCAGCCCTCTGAACGATTGCTAGAGTATTTTACCAGAGTTTTTGTGTTTTGTCAAGTAGTGCAGGCAATCTTTTGCGGCGGCAAATTGCCAGCAAAAGTGCAATCATTTATATGCCCATCCGGGACGTCGAGGACGCTGTCTCCTACTGTGGGGCAAAGTACATCACACGTTTTTTGTATCTGCTCCGGTAAGTTTCCGGCGGAGTCGGGTACCCCCGCCCTACTGGGTGTTTGTGGGTTGGCCGCACACAATAAAATGCTCTGTAGGGAACGGTCTTGACCGTTCCGGGGCCTTGTAGCAGATGCCGCAACAATTTTCCGCAAAGCCTTTGGCTCCCCTTCGAGGGGAGCTGTCGCCGAAGGTGACTGAGGGGTGATTCCCCAAGCGGAGCCTGAAAATGCGCGTTATTTCCTCACTGCGGCGGCTAGGGGGCTGCATACAAAAAAGGCCGTCTGCGTATTACAGCAGGCGGCCCAAAAGCGCCAAACCTATGGAATCACATTATGCCAGCAGCGGCTTAACGGCAGCGGCCAGTTCTTCTTTCTTGGCTTCGGCTTCGGCCAGGTCTTTGCCCTTGGTGGTAAAGTAGGTCTTGATCTTCGGCTCGGTGCCGGAGGGGCGCACTACAACGGTGCAGCCGGATGCCAGGGTGTAGATCAGCACGTTGGCGGCGGGCAGACCGGTCTCTTCAGGCTTTTTATAGTCCACAACCTTTACAACGGCGTCACCGCCAAAGTCCTTGGGCGGGTTCTCGCGCAGGCCGGACATAATGCTCGTCATCTTGTCCATGCCGGACAGGCCCGGGAACTCAAAGCTGTCAACCTTGTTCAGGTAGCGGCCATACTCGGCGTAAATGCGCTCCAGCTCTTCCTTGATGGAACTGCCCTTTGCGCGGTAATAAGCAGCCATTTCGCAAATCAGCATAGAGCCGATGATGGCATCCTTATCGCGGACGTAAGGACCAGCCAGGTAGCCATAGCTTTCCTCAAAGCCAAAGATGAAGCGGTCAACCTGACCAGCAGCTTCCAGCTTGGCGATCTGATCGCCGATCCACTTAAAGCCGGTCAGCACATTGCGGCACTCAACACCGTAATGCTCGGCCACCTTGTCCGCCAGCGGGGTGGACACGATGGACTTGCACATGACGGGGTCTTTGGGCATGGTCCCCTGCTCAATGCGGCCCGCGCAGATGTAATCCAGCAGCAGAACGCCGACTTCGTTGCCGGAAAGCAGCTCATAGCTGCCATCCTTGCACTTAACGGCAATGCCAACGCGGTCAGCATCGGGGTCAGTGGCCAGCATCAGGTCTGCACCAGACTTTTCGGCCAGTTCCAGGCCAAGGCGCAGAGCCTCGAAAATTTCGGGGTTGGGGTACGGGCAGGTGGGGAAATTGCCGTCCGGCTTTTCCTGTTCCGGCACAACGGTGATATCGGTAATGCCGATGTCATGCAGAACATGGGTGACCGGAACCAGGCCGGAGCCGTTCAGCGGGCTGTAAACCAGCTTCAGGCCGGCGGTCTTGCAGATACCGGGACGGATGGAGCGGGCTTCGATTGCTTCGTACAGGGCGTTGATGCAGTCATCGCCAACGTATTCGATGATGCCCTTTTCCAGCCCCTCGGCAAACGGCATGGTTTTGGCGCCGGTCAGGATGTCGGTCTTCTGGATTTCGGCGTACACGATGTCAGCGGCCTCATCGGTCATCTGGCAGCCATCGGGGCCGTAGGCCTTATAGCCGTTGTACTTGGCCGGGTTGTGGGATGCCGTTACCATGATACCGGCGTTGCAGTTATAATACCGGGTAGCAAAGCTCAGTGCGGGAACCGGCATCAGGGCGCTGTAAATGCGCACCTTTACGCCGTTGGCGGCCAGAACTTCGGCAGCAGCCTTGGCAAACACATCGCTCTTGATGCGGCTGTCATAGCTGATAGCAACGGTCTGGGTGCCGCCCTGGATCTTGACCCAGTTGGCAAGGCCCTGGGTAGCCTGGCGCACAACATACACGTTCATGCGGTTGGTACCGGCGCCGATCACACCGCGCAGACCGGCAGTGCCGAACTTAAGGGCAACGGCAAAACGATCCTGAATGGCAGCGTCATCGTTCTGAATCGATTCCAGCTCCGGCTTCAGGTCGGGGTCATCCAGGTTGGCAGCAAGCCAACGGCTGTACATTTCTTTATACATTTTGGACACCATCACTTTCTTACCCTGTAAAAGTTTTGGGTAAATTTACTTGTTCAAATTAAATATATCAATTTTAGTTTGCGTTGTCAATCAAAAAAAGCTGGAATTCCGGCTTTTTGCCGGGGCTTTGCCTGTTTTTTACCCTACAGCGTCAAGGCAGATTTTGGGCACAAAAAATATGCTTGCCGCCGCGGGCGGAACAGGATATACTGAAAATAATCAAAGTACGCAATTTGTTGAAAAAAAGGAGTTGGCTGCGCCATGTATGCACACGTTGTCAGCCTGGGGGTAACGGGGCTGGATGGCTACCCCGTTACCGTGGAAACCCACATCAGCGGCGGTCTGCCCAAATTTGCCATGGTGGGCCTGCCGGATTCCGCCGTGAAGGAAAGCAGTGAGCGGGTACGCAGCGCCATCAAAAACCTGAACTGCCCCTGGCCCGCCAGCCATGTTACCGTCAACCTGGCCCCCGCCGATGTGCGCAAGACCGGCCCGGTGTACGATTTGCCCC
>ERZ780144.2494-NODE-2494-length-15683-cov-3.651779_pt1 | contig 15683 bp, 9 predicted proteins | sample MGYA00511380_ERZ780144 | MGnify/ENA primary metagenome ERZ780144 (study PRJEB29588, sample SAMEA1965858) | human gut metagenome | biome: human gut; feature: human-associated habitat; material: faeces | place: Denmark | collected 2008/2010 ... | reverse complement strand
GAATGAAAGGAAAAATAACTCAATCTCAGGTCAATGCAACGATTAAACAAAAATTGATCGTAAAAACAAAAGATGAGATTGAAAATACTTATGGTGCTAACAGTGTGTACTACTACACAGTGGGAAATTACCAGATTTTGTTTTATGACACTGCAGAAGAAGCAAAGAATGCATGTGAGAAGTTGAAAAAGGATCTTCCAGGAACAACAATATTTCAAGATATACCAATCACACTAAAAGAAGCAGCAAAAGATAATGGATCAGATGAAGTGGCGGCATACGACGGAATTAAAAAAATGGGAATGGATCAACTTAAGGAAGAAAAAGACAGTTGGAAAAATAAAAGTGCCAAAGTTGCCGTGATCGACAGTGGAATTAATGTGGATCATCAATGGTTTAAGAACAGGCTAGATCGAGAAAACAGTATAAATCTTGCGTTGGATGAAGGAAATGAAGATGATAAAACGAAGCCAGCATATAATGATACAAAACAAGGACATGGAAGTCATGTCGCAGGGATCATTACGCAGGCAACACCAGAAGAAGTACAAGTCATGGCAATTCGAGTATTTAGTGCTCTTGGTACAGCATCCTATGCAACGATCACAAATGCGGTGGATTATGCAGTAGAACATAAAGCAGATATTATTAATATGAGTCTTGGATTTGAAATAATGTCAGGATTTGAAAATGATCAGATAACTCTAATGGATGAAGCGTTTGCAAGGGCATTTAAAGCAAATACAACAGTATGTGCGGCGTCAGGAAATGAATATACGGATACATCTAAAAGTTATCCAGCAAGTAGTCCATGGACGATTGCAGTTGGATCGTTTGAGCCTGATGCAAAAGGCAATCTGATTCGTTCGGATTTTGCCAATAATGGGGAATTACTTGATTTTGTTGCACCAGGAAGAAATATATACAGTGCATGGATCAATGGAGAAGAATCAACGAACACGATAAGTGGAACTTCTATGGCAACACCCCATATGGCAGCGGCAGCAGCTTATGTCAAAATGAAACATCCAGATTATAGCCAAAGGGATGTATATGCGGCATTTAAAGATAATGCAGTAGACCTTGGGGAGCCTGGAAAAGATACAGAATTTGGATATGGATATGTACATTTGGAAAAATATAACACAAATGAAGCAGCAGAATCTAAAGACGGAAAAGAATACCAGGCAATCTCAGCCCCGGCACAAATAAATAAAACAATGAATGATTCAGGAAAATCATTTACAATTGACGCAAAAATAACAAGAGGAAACGGAAATCTCACGTATGAAACAACAAATGAGAAAATTGCTACGGTCAAAGATGGAAAAGTAACGATCGTTGGACGTGGAAAATGTAATATCGTGATCAAAGCATCCGAGACAAAAGAGTATAAAGAAACAGAAGAAAAAGTAACGATAAAGATTGATAAAGGTTATCAAAAGATCAAAGTTCCAGTTATCTCATATAAGAAACATGTTTCAGACAAAAACTTTAAGTTAGAAGCATATGTTGAAGCACCAGGAGATGGGAAAGTTGAATTTATTGCAAATGAAAATGATGTTGTAAAGGTAAGCAAGGATGGAGAAGTGACGATTCTTGGACCTGGAACAGCAAGAGTATACGCAGTGGCAACAGGAACAAACAACTTTAACAGAGATATCAGTGATGCGATTGTGATCACGGTAGAAGAAGATAAGAAATCAGATCCTGATATAAAAAACAATGTTGAAAATACAACAACAGCAATGCAAAATGCAACAACACCAGACACAACAACAGTGATTCAAAATACTTCAACAACGAACACAAAAATAGCCGTGCCAAGAGTCGTTGTAAAAAAACTAAAAGCAGGAAAAAAACAGATCAGATTAACATGGAAAAAACAATCCAAAGTATCAGGATATGAAATACGATATGCAATAAAAGCCAATATGAAAAAGGCGAAACGGATCAAAGTAAATGCCAAAACGGCAAGTAAAACGATCAAAAAATTAAAATCAAAGAAACGATATTATATTCAGATCAGAGCATATAAAACAAACGATCACAAAAAGATTTATGGAAATTGGAGTATAAAGAAAACATTAAAAACCAAATAACAGGAAGGAAAAGAAATGAGAAGAAGGAAGTTATATAGAGGATTGGCAGTTGCATTTTCAGCAATCCTTCTGGCAACAAGTAATCCAGCAACATTACAAAATGTTGCTGCAAAAGGAATTCATTTACAAAAAAAAGCAAAGGCAAAGATGATCCTAGAAGATCCGACGGAGAATGGAAATTATACATTATCAATGACGATCAAAAAAGAAGGAACATCTGAGGAATCAATGCTAAGCGGATTTATTGATCCAAAGATTAAAGTTACTGTTCAGGATGGAAAGACATGGGTAAAGATCCTTAGTACAACATATGCAGATATGATGTACGATATCACACTTGGAGATTCAGAAGGAAATTATAAAACATCTGAAAAAACTCCAGTAGGAGAAAAAAATTCTGCGGGCACTTATAATATGTATGAGTATAAGATTCAGATCAATAAATTGTCAGACATCGCAAAAATCGCAGTATTGGCAGAACCTATGGGAGGAAGCAGAGACAATATAGGAAATTATGAAAAATATACAAAAGCGGATATAGAAGATATGTCGATCGAGAGAGGATGGACAGGCTTTGAGGCCATCAAAGATCAAGATCAAAAACCAACAGGAAAAGAAGCACTGAATCAGGCGTTGATCGATTATGGACTGGATAAGAATAATGATGGAACTGTCACAAAAGAAGAAATTCAGCAATACAAAGGTGACAAGATGGAATTACAGAATTGCAATTTAAGTAATGAAGGATTGGAATTGCTCAAGTATCTTCCGGAGTCTGTGACAACCTTTGATCTTTCTTATAATAACATAACTGAGCTTCCATCAGATCTGTTGATGATGATGCCACAATTAGAAAATTTCTATATGGAAAATAATAAACTTACGGCTATCCCAAAAGGATTCTTCAAAAATAATACAAAGCTTAACTGGATCGCATTGGATGGAAACGAGATTACAACATTAGAAGATGGAACATTCAAAGGACTAGATCAGCTGACAATCTTAGGCCTCGAAAACAATAAGATTTCAAAAGTTGATAAGAATGCCTTTGAAGGTATGAAAAAAATAGAACAGCTGAGTTTATATGGAAATAATCTCACAACATTAGAAGATGGAAGTCTCAAACCATTGGCAGGATCATTAAAAATGTTGTTTTTACAGGAAAATAATATGGAAAGTCTTCCAAAAGCAGTAGAGGATTGTTCCTCATTAACGGAATTGCATGCATGGGATAATGGAATGAAAGATATCAGCAAAGTCGACTTTTCGAAACTTCTGGAATTGACAGAATTAAACCTTATGCATAATGAGATAACACAGATTCCAGAAAATGCATTTGCAAAAAACACAAAACTTGATGGTTTGGATTTGTTTGATAATGACTTAACCTCTGTATCACCAGATATTCTTCCAAATGGAGTTAGTCTAAGAAAACTGGATTTCAAATTCAATAATATGCAGATCGTAGATAAAAAGCTGATCAATAAAAGCCAGTCATATAATAAATTTTATCCACAGAAGTCCGCAATGGAATTAAGACTAGAGAAAAGCGGTGATCAAGAGATGAAATGGTCACAGCAGTTAAGTGCGTTGGATTTGATGTTCTGGTATGAAGAAACAAATGATGCAAAGAAAAAAGAACTTCAGTCAGTTGATGAATATAAAGAATATCTGAAAGAACAAGGATATGCGGAAGGCGATTTTACAAAGACATTAAAAGATTTGTCATATCAGTGGGATATCGTAACCAAAATTCAAAAGAAAGACACAAATGGAAGATTTGTAACGATCGATCAAAGGATCAATGAGGGAAAAGCAGACGAAATGGATGGTTCTTTCAAGTTTACAGAAGATGGAACGTATCGAGTTGTAAAGGATGTTTATGGTTACATGAGTTCTATGAGAAATTTCTTATTTGAAGCAAAATCAAATGAAGTAACAATTGAAAATAAGAAAGAAGACAAGAAGGAAGATAAAACAACAGCAACAACGCCAACTTCGCAAATAACAACAATAAAGAAGAAAGAAATACAAATAGCAAAACCTTCAAGGGTTGTAAAGCTTAAAATAAAAAAATCTTCAAAGAGATCTGTGAAAATAAGCTGGAAAAAGCAGAAAAATGCATCAGGATATGAAGTTTACAGATCAACGAAGAAGAATAAATCGTTTAAGAAGATCACAACATTGAAAAAAGCTGGAAAAGTAACCTATGTTAATAAAAAACTGAAAAAAGGAAAAACATATTATTACAAAGTACGTGCTTATAAAGTAGTATCTGGCAAAAAAATATACGGAAAATTTTCAACGATCAAAAAAATTAAGATCAAAAAATAATCTACAAAGGAGAAAATGATGAGAAAAAGAGTATTAACATATTCACTAGCAGTAGCAATGGCAGTAGCAATGGCAGTTCCACAGACAGTAATCTTATCAACAGGTATTGTACAGGTAAAAGCGGCAGATACAGAAACTGGATTAAAAACAGGAATTGCGATCACAAAAGCAGAATGGGGACAAAACTGGTCAGGAACAGAAAATTATATTAAATTTACTGAAATGGATAAATATGCATCTACTTCTTCAGATTATTGCAGTAAGATCAATAAAGTTGTAGTGAACGACAAGGAATATCCAGTTTATGATGAAGAAGGAAAAGATAATTATTATTCAATGACATATTCTGATGGACTTTGTATATATATGGGATCGATCAAAGATGGCGAAAACACAATCATTGTTTCAGCAAATGGTTACAAAGATAAAAAGATCATTGTGAATGTCGACAAAACAGCAAAAACAGTAACTTTCGTTTCACAGGAAGATTTGGGATCAGGAGATGCAGTGATCGATAAAAATGCGTTAAATAATATGATCACAGCAGCAAAAGCATATACGAAAGAATCGGCATCTGATGAAAAATGGAATGCATTCCAGGAAGCGATCAAAACAGCAGAAGATGTATATAATAATGAATCTGCAACTCAGGATCAGATCGATCAGGCAGTTGCTGCATTAAGGGAAGCAATTGATACGTTTAAAAAAGAAGATCCAACATTAAATCCAACAGAAGATGGTGTATATACAGTTACACTTAAAGCAACAAAACAAGGAAGCGAGGTAACCTCTTCCTTAGGTGGATATTTTGAAGGAAAAGCAAAACTGACAGTAAAAGATGGAGAAATGAAATTATCCATGTTAAATGTCTCCATGGCGAAATACTTACTTGACTTCACATTAGAGACAGATGGAACGTTTGCCCAAGCAACAAAAGAAGCATATGGGGATGCAAATAGTGATGGTTCTTATGATGCATATGAATATACAATGAGCATTAAAGATCTGAGCAAAATACATACAGCGGCAGCTTTAGTATCCGTTATGGGATCTGAATCTGATAAAGGTAACTATGACAAATATATGAAAGCGGATATCACATTCACATCTTTGGAAAAAGGATGGAAAGGATATGATAAAAAAGATGCGAACCAGACCCTGGTTGATGCATTAATCGAAGCAGGAGCTGATACGAACAATGATGGAGAAATTACCCAGGAAGAATTAGCAGCATTTAATGGAGACGAAGGAAGTCTGGATTTATCAAACAAGAATTTGAGTAATATCGATCTGTTAAAAGGTTTATCAGATAAGATTACAGAATTGGATCTTTCAGGAAATAAGATCACAGAAATTCCAGAGGGATTTTTTGATAATATGACAAATCTTGAGTATGTAGATTTGAATTCAAATCATATAAAAGCTCTTCCAGAAAATGCGTTTAAAAATACAAAAAAATTGAATTGGATCAATATAAGAGCAAATAATCTGACGGAGATTAAGAAAGATACACTGTCAGGATTGGATAAATTAGTATATCTTGAACTGGATAATAATAGTATCACGTCTGTAGAGGCTGGGGCACTGGATGGAGATACAAGTCTAAAGCAGCTATCCATTTCAGGAAATGAATTAAATGCATTACCAGATCATCTCTTAGATGATGCTGGAGATACGATTAATTTTATTGAATTATCCAATAACGAGTTTGTAAAACTTCCAAACTGTATCAATGCAGCAACAAAGAAATTACGAAAGATCAGTGCATTCAATAATGCATTAGAAGACATTTCGAATATTGATTTTACAAAGATGTCAAATCTTGAGGAGGTTAATTTCTACAAGAACTATATTGCTCAAGTGCCAGATGGAACATTTGCAAAGAATAAAAAACTATATTCTGTAGATTTCCATGATAATCAGATCTCCAATATTACAGAGAAGGCATTTCCTGAAACATTTGAAAACGATTATGATGGAGTACTTCACAAGCTTGATCTTACATTAAATAATATCAAAGTTGTGGATCCGGCAGTGATGAAAAAATCAGACACAGCGATCAATAAATTTTATCCACAGAAGAACGCGATGAATCTGGAACTAAAGGAAGATAACGGCCAGAAGATTAGTTGGAGCCAGGATTTAAGTGTATTAGATCTTGCATTCTGGTTTGATAAGACAGCAAGTGACGAAGCCAGAGAAATAGAAACGGTTGAAGATTATAAAGATATGCTGGAGCAGAACGGATGGAAAGATAAAAATATCGCAGAAGTTATGGATGAAAAATATGACTGGGATATTATTACAGAAGTTCAGAAAAAGAATGCAGATGGTACATGGGAGACAGTTAAAGAAGATACAGAAACTGATCAGGCAGAAGAATTAAAAGGGAACTTTAGTGTATCAAATCTGGGAACATACAGAATAAAGAAAGTCTTAAATGCGACATTAAATGGAACAAAACAATACCGTTTTACTGTATATTCAAACGAATTAGCAGTATCTAAAAATGATGATAAAAAACCATCAAATACAACAGCCGAACAGAAACCATCAAGTGCAACAACTGAACAAAAGCCATCGGATACAACAACGACACAAAAATTATCAACGACAACAGTGAAAGATATTCTTAAGAAAGTGTCAAAGATCAATCTGCAAAATCTGAAAAAACGTAAGGTGCGTATTACATGGAAGAAAGTAAAGAGTGCAGATGGATATCAAGTTTATCGAGCAACAAAGAAAAACGGAAAATATAAGCTTGTTAAGGTAGTAAAAGGTAATAAAAAAGTAAGTTACACAAATACAAAGTTAAAGAAAAATAAAAAATATTACTACAAAGTTCGTGCTTATCGTACAGTTAAAGGTAAGAAAGTATATGGTGCATTCTCCTCAAAGAAAAGCATATTGATCAAAAAATAAATGAGAAGAATTATCAATAAAACACAAGGTGTTGCAGGCGTGCAACACCTTGTGTTTTATTGATAAATGGCAGAAACACGTGTTTTTTTAAGAAATTTTAAATTTAAAATATCAGATATGAACGATTTTGAAAAACTTGTTTTCGTTGACGGAGAATATTGATGCATGATAAAAAAGAAGTGAGTTAATTAAAACTAACCGATAATGCCTATAAATTAAGAGAAGGAGAGATTATGAGAAAAACTAAATATCATATAAAGAAAAAAATCATGCCATTATTGTTAGCTGTTGCAATGGCTGGAACAGCGACACCCATATATGTAGCACATCCAGCAATTGTAAAGGCAGCAGTGTCTAATGCATTTGGAACAAACAAAATAAGTTTGTCAGCTGGTTCTTATACAGTTCCAGTGTCGTTAAAAAAAGCAGATAATGTTGAACAGAATTCAATGGCGGCCGGGGCTGTAGGTGAAAATGCAACATTAGAAGTAGCAGAAGATGGAACAGCAAGTTTAGAAGTTGAATTAAAAGCATTAAATCTTTATGGAATGACAGGTGCAGCAAAGGATTTAAAAGTTTATCAGGGAAATGATATAAAATCAGAAACAAAAGATGTGACTGTTGAGGAAACAGATGAAGCTGGTAATCCAACAAAGATTAAATTTACAATTCCAGAGAGTGCAAAGACAACCGATGGTATCTATCTTCATATGACGATCAGTCCGATGGGAATGGGAACAGATGCATTTTTAAAGGTTGATTATGCAAGTCTTAAAGGAAATGAAAACGTATCAGGTGGAACAAAAGAAAATACGATTCATATTGCACAGTTCGGTGGATACGATATTAAAACAACTGTTACATACCAAGATGGAAAAGTGACAGATCTTCAGATTAAAGGAGAAAATTTTGAAGGGAAATATGCAGAAGAAAATGAAAATATCTATCTGCCAAAAGCGATCAATAAAATAAAAGATCAGATACAAGGTCTTGATATCACAGATCAGAATTCCTTTGACAAAGTTGATACAGTATCTGGAGCAACAACAAGTGCTTCCGCGATCAAAAATGCAGTTATGGAATCTCTAGGATTAACATTAAAAGAGGAAGTTCTTGCACCAGCACCAGAAACAGTGGAAGAAGGTACTTATGAGATTCAGATGAAAAATATGACAAGTACAGTAGAACATAGCTTGTCTGCAGCAAATTCTGAGAATAAAGTAACAGCAACATTAAAGGTTGATAAAAATGGAAAGATGACATTATCATATCCAGTGGTTACAAAAGAAGCAATGGATGTATTAGCTTTTAATGGGTATTATAATGGATCAGATCTGACAAAAGAAGGATCCGAAGAGACAAAAGATGGAGAGAGTCTAACAACTGTAAATATGCCATTAACAGGTGATAAACCAGAATTAACTTACAAAGCAAACTTTAAAATGTATGTACCAGCAATGAGTAATTTAAGTGGTGAACATGGCGGAATTACATTTGATCATGGAAAATTTGATACAGATGCTGTGATCACATTATATTGGGATACATTAAAAGAAAAGAAAGACAAAGGAGTACTTTCTGATGGAATCTACAAAGTAGATGCAAAGATGTTAAAAACAAGTGGAAAACATCTATCAATGGCAAATGATGCGATCGCACATAAAGTAAAGTTAACAGTAAAAGATGGAAAATATTATATCACATTAAACTTAAAGGCAATGAATATTCCATTCGGTGGACAGACATTCCATGGATACTTAAATAAGATCCAGTACATTGAAAATGGAACAGAAAAAGACGTTACAGTTGATCAGATTCAGAAAAACACGAATGGTGACATTGTATCCGATGAATTTGGAAGCAATTATCCTGATCTTGTAACATTCCCATTGACAGATGAAGCTGTAGAAACAGGAATTGCACCAATGCAGGTATTTATACCAATTATGGACAGCATTGCATCAGGAATGGGAACTCAGAAAATGAATCTTTCCTTAGATTTTACATCAGCCATTAAAACAACAGCGGATGATAAAGATTTTAGCAGTGAAGATGTAACAGAAGAAGCACCAAAGAAAGAGGAACAAAAACCATCAACAACAGTTCAGAAGCCAGCTGCAACAGTCCAGAAGCCAATTGCAACACAGACGACAACGACTGTGAAGTTAGAAGCAGTTACAGGTCTGAAAGTTAAGAATTCTTCCAAGAAAACGGCAACAGTAACATGGAAGAAAGTCAAAGGTGCAACAGGATATGTTGTATATCGTGCGACAAAGAAAAATGGTAAATACAAAGCAGTTAAGACGATCACGAAAGCTTCGACAACAAAATTTAAAAATAAGAAACTGAAGAAGAAAAAGACATATTATTATAAAGTCCGTGCAATTAAAAAAGCAGGAAAGAAAGTAACATACAGTAAATATTCAAAAGCAGTTTCTGTAAAAATTAAAAAGTAACAGGAAACATATGATAAAGCCGCTGTAAATCTACAGGGGCTTTATAGTCCCCATAAAAGAGTAGAAAAAATCATGAAGAAAGCACAATATTTTCGCTTTGTCAGCTGTGTCATTTCCGTTATATTATGCTGTCTGGCCGGTTTTGCATTTGTAGATCATAAGGCAGCAGCGGATGAAAAAAATATATTAGAAGATGGAACTTATACCATGCAAAGTTTCTTAAGAAGCGCCTCATCAGATCAGGCTTCTATGGGAAATGCGGGGATTGTTCAGCCAATACAATTGATCGTAAAGAATGGAACTTATACAGTAAGAGCAGAATGCAAGGCACTGAGTACAAAATTAGGAAAGATTAATTTTACAGGATATCTTGCCCAGATGTCTTATTTTCCAAACTGGAAGACAACATCTGGAAAGATTGAGGCACCAGAAAATGAAACACCAATCCCAATAAATATAGAATCATATTTTGAAAATACATATGACAGCTATAATGATCCTAAGACAGGGACAGATTCTAGGGTAAAAGGAAAATTGTATCCACATTACATGAGTTTTCCGGTAAATTATCAACAGGAAGAAATGTGGGTTCAGGTTTATGTACCTGTTATGGAAGCGATCAGCAAAGGGAGCGGTCTTCAATATGCAAGATTTCAATTTGACTGGAATACATTAAAGAAGGTAAGTGACGAGACGAAAATTGAGTCATCTGTTACAACACAGCAAGACAAACAAACAACAACTACAGCAAAGGAAAGCCAAGTTAAGAAAACTACAACAAGGAAATCAAAGCTAAATATAAAGAAATTAGAAGATGGGGTTTACAGTATTTCTGGCAAGATGTTAAAGACAGATAAGAAGACAGAGTCCATGGCAAATGAAGCAATCAATCACAAGATAAAACTCACAGTCAAAAATGGAAAATATGATATAACACTTGATTTTAAAGGATTGAATATTAGTTCAAGTTACGGCTATTTAAGCAAGATCAAATACTTTACGAATACTTATAAGATCGATCAATATAAGGTACCAATAGGTTCGTTAAAAAATGTAACCGTGGATTCTTATCAAAAAGATACAAAAGGAAAGAAGGTCAGAGATTCTTATGGAAGTGATTACCCAGACCAGGTAACATTTCCATTGATATCAAAAGCAAAAAATGACGGATATGTGCCATTACAAGTGTTTGTTCCGATCATGGATGCGATCAGTCCGGGAAGTGGTACACAGGCTGTATATCTGAAATTAGACCTTAATTCTATAAAGGCAGTAAAAAATTCAAAGGAATTTATATCAAATGATAAAAATACAGGAAAAAGCAGTACTACAATGACAACAAATTCTTCAAATACTTCTTCAGCAGGAAGTCATGAGAAAGTTACGATTCAAAGTTCAAAATTACCAGAGACAACACAATCCAATGTACAGGGACAATCAGCTGTGGAAGAAAGAAGTCTTAATACTGATCAGGTTTCAACATCAACAAACAGTGAAAGTCAGACATTACAGGAAGATGAGGAAGAAACACCGATCATAGTACCATCGATCATGAGTGTATTACTTTCTATTCTAGGTATAGTTTATAAAGTGAAGAGCAGGGGATTATAAAAATGAAAAAACATATTGTTCAATTAAAAAACTGGATATTGATTCTAGTGGTGCTCTTGTCTTTTGGGGGTCTTTCAAAAGATGTAAAAGCAGCATCAGGAAATGTCTACAGTTGTCAGATCGCAAGAACATATCAGCATCCCGTGACTGGAAAAGTAGAAGATTCTGGAGGAAGTTCATCGAAAGCAACTGGGCAGGGAATGGTCGAAGGAGCAATATCATCCAAAGGATTATTGGAAGTAACAGACTCTGGGGGTTATTATCTGACATTTCGTATAAGTCTCGTAGATTATACATCTGATCTGAGTTTTTCCGTACAGAAACGAGGAGCATCAGGATTTCAAACACAATCTGTAACACAGACAGCGACAGGAAAAGATAATAATGGAACAACAAAAGATTTAAGGATCAAACTTTCATCCCAAGACAGCATCATCCGCTGTTCCATGTACGTAAAACCAATGGGAAGAAACGTCATTTTTTATTTCTATCCAGGTAATTACACTACAGGAAATTCCGTAGGCATGAAAGCGTTGATGGTTACAACATCATCTTCTGATACGCAGACATCAGACAATAACCAGACACAGACAACAGCTGACACAAATAATACAGCCAGTCAGCAGACAACAACCGCATCCCAAGGAGCTGACACACAAAGCAGTGACGATTCCTTAAGCAATGCCCAGGGATTGAGTTTATCTACGGCACCGAAGACGACCACAAAGAAGAAAACATCTTCTGAAAAGTCTGTGGGAACATGGATTTTGATCTTAACGGTTTCTATGACATTTTCAGGATTGGTCTTACTTGGAGTGGCAGCGACGATCGTTTACTATTACAGCAAAAACTGGGATAAATGGGGTGGTGATCAGGATGAATATGATGAGATTTACAACGATGAAAACTAAATTAAGAAAATATCCGAGCATTTTTTTGATCCTGTTGCTTGCAATTTCCTCTTGTTTCCTGACAGGTTGTGTAAACCAGCACCCAAAAGACAGCAAAAAGATCAGTCAGGGAGAGAGCGTGGAAACTATGCTTGAGATCACAGATCCAAAGGAAAAACAGGCAGTGTTAAATGCAAAGGCGAAAGTCAAAGCATTGTCAGGCAATCCAAGGATCGTCGCAACATCTCCGGCTGTTGCAGATATTTGTGACAAGCTGGATCTTGATCTTGTCGGTGTACCAAAGAGCAGTGTTTCCAAAATTCCATCAAGATACAAAAAGGTAAAGAAAGTCGGACTTGCCATGAGTCCCGATATGGAAATCGTATCTTCTTTAAATCCTGATTGGATCTTAGCTCCTTCTTCTCTGGAAACTGACTTAAAACCAAAGTTTGAAGAACTGAAGAATACGGAGTATGCATTCTTAAATCTAAGAAGTGTGCAGGGAATGTACCGTTCGGTTCAGGAATTAGGGGAAATCTTTGGAAAACAGCAGGAAGCCGAGAAGATGACCAAAGAGTTTACAACATTTTATAAAAGTTATACAAAACGAAATAAAAATAAAAAACATCCCAAAGTTCTCGTACTGATGGGACTTCCAGGAAGTTATGTCATTGCGACAGAGAATTCCTATGTTGGAAGTCTGGTCAAACTTGCTGGTGGTGAAAATGTTTACCAGAATACGGATCAGGAGTTTTTAACCGTCAATACCGAGGATATGAAGAAGAAAGAACCAGATATCATTGTCCGTGCGGCACATGCACTTCCAGATCAGGTGACAAAAATGTTTAACGAAGACTTTGAAACTAACGATATCTGGAAACATTTTGAAGCTGTGAAGAACAAACGGGTTTATGACCTGACATATGAATACTTTGGAATGAGTGCAAACTTCAAATATAAGAAAGCATTAAGTGAATTAGAAAAAGATTTTTATCAGAATACAAAAGGAACACAGGAGGTGAAAGAATAAATGTTTTTCAAGAAGGTAAAAAAAGCAGACCTTGAAGCAGTTAGTTCGAGGAATGCCGATCAGGAGAGGCAGGAAAATAAAATGATGCGAGCATGGATTTCCTTTGGGGTTGTCATTATATTGTTAATTCTTTTATTCTTTGCCTCTATTAATATCGGAAGTCTGAAAGTTGGATTTGGGGAGCTCCTTTCTGGTCTGTTTGTCAAATATAACAAAGACGTGGCAACGATCTATGATCTGCGTTTTCCACGAATCATCATTTCAATGTTAGCAGGAGCGGCCATTGCGGTTTCAGGTGTGTTATTTCAGGCGGTATTGAAAAATCCACTGGCAGATCCGGGAATTATCGGTATCTCAAGCGGGGCAAGTTTTACCGCTGTCATTATTACGGCATTTGCACCAACACTATATTTCTTCACACCGATCGCAGCATTTGCAGGTGGTGTGGTCGCATTTTTCATGGTGTATTGTCTGTCATGGAAGGGTGGCTTAAGTCCGATGAGAATTATCTTAACTGGTGTGGCAGTAAACAGCTTATTTACTGGGTTATCCAGTGCCTTAAATTCTATGTCCGGCGGGGACAGAACTGGTGTGGCAGCAATCGTTGAGGCGAATATCACACAGAAGACATGGGATGATGTCACAACATTGCTTCCATATGTGGTTGCAGGATTATTCCTTGCAATGTTATTTACACAGGAATGTAATCTGTTATCTCTGGAAGATAAAACCGCAAGAAGCTTGGGAGTGAATGTCAATGTCACAAGAATCGTGATCTCACTTGTTGCAGTCTTACTTGCAAGTATTTCCACAGCCGTTGCAGGTGCGATCAGCTTCCTTGGATTGATCGTTCCACATATCGGAAGAATTTTAGTCGGAAGCAACCATAAGATGCTGATCCCGTTTTCCGCATTTTTTGGGGCATTTACATTTTTGCTGGCAGACACGATCGGACGTACGATCGCAGCACCAAATGAAGTCAGTGCTGCCGTGATCATGAGTGTTGTCGGTGGTCCGTTCTTTATCTTACTATTAAGGAGGTCTGGAAGATATGGCAAATAAAGAAGAACTCCTTGCAAGATTACAAGAAGAGAAGCCAGCGATGGAAGTCAGGGACTTATCCTTTGCATATGGAAGCAATCAGATTTTAAAAGATATTTCCTTAATGATCAAAGAAGGTAAGATCACAACGATCATGGGAGCCAATGGATGTGGAAAATCAACACTGTTTTCTCTAATGACAAAGAATCTGAATCCAAACCGTGGAAAAGTTTTTCTGCATGGAAAGAATATCAAGAATTTAAAGTTAAATGAATTTGCAAGAAAAGTATCGATCGTTCATCAGTATAATCAGGCGGCCGATGATATCACCGTGGAACGACTGATCTCTTATGGTCGTACCCCTTATATGAAATTAATGGGCGGCAAAAGTGAGGAAGATGAGAAACTGATCGATCATGCGATCGAAGTGACAGGACTTGAGGAATTCAGGAACCGCGAGTTAAGTCAGCTTTCTGGTGGCCAGAGACAGCGAGTCTTTATCGCAATGGCACTGGCACAGAACACGAAGATCTTATTCCTTGATGAGCCAACGACGTATCTGGATATCCGTTATCAGTTGGATATTCTGCGACTAGTCAAGAAATTAAACAGGGAATACGGAATTACGATCGTGATGGTACTTCATGAGATCAATCAGGCCATTCATTTTTCTGATGAAGTCATTGGATTAAAAGACGGAAAAGTGTTGGTACAGGGAGATCCAAAGGATGTGATCACAACTGAAAGTATCAGTGAACTTTACGATGTTCATTTAAATGTAGCAGATATCGATGGACAGAAATTTGTTCTAACAGTATAGAATATTAATGAAAAGGAGATGGAAAATATGAGAAAAAATCCGATCCGATATGTGTGGATGGCACTTGGAATTTTATGTTTGGTGCTTGGGACGATAGGGGTTGTACTTCCAATTCTGCCGACGGTTCCATTTTACATGGCAACAGTGTTTTGCTTTGCAAAGGGTTCAAAAACACTTCACGATTGGTTTTTAGGGACAAGTCTTTATAAGAAGCATTTAGAAAGCTTTGCAAAAGAGAAAGCAATGACAAAGAAAACAAAGAGGTCCATCATTACGATGGTAACGATCTTAATGGCAATCGGTTTTATCATGATGAACAACGTACCGATCGGCCGTGTAGTTCTTGTGATCGTGTGGATTTTTCATTTCTTATATTTTGGATTGAAAGTAGAAACTGTCAAAGAAGAGAAAGCAAAGGAAATAATATATGTTATCTTTAGTAGTTAATGTATAGAATGTAAAAGAATAGTTATACCC
>ERZ780144.2493-NODE-2493-length-15689-cov-25.933286_pt1 | contig 15689 bp, 15 predicted proteins | sample MGYA00511380_ERZ780144 | MGnify/ENA primary metagenome ERZ780144 (study PRJEB29588, sample SAMEA1965858) | human gut metagenome | biome: human gut; feature: human-associated habitat; material: faeces | place: Denmark | collected 2008/2010 ... | reverse complement strand
AGACCGTTGGAGCTGCTTAATTCAATTTTTGTCTAACTTTTGGGGTTCATTTCAAAAAGGGGCAGAGCCTTTTATAGTTCGTGCTTGTGAGCACGCTTTTCGGCGATTTTGTAAACGGCATCGTCGGCCCGGGCGCCGATCACGATGACCAGCATGGACGTTTCGGTACGGACGAGCTTGTAGACGATGCGCAGCCCGGCATCACGAAGCTTGATCTTCAGCAGGCCGGAGAGGTCGGTGCCGCTTTTGCTGCCAAGCGGTTTGCCGTAACCGCCCTCGTAGATGGAAACGGGATTTTGCACGACCTTGTCCAGAGCTTTTGCGACCAGAAGCTTCTGATTTCCGGCGAGCTGTTCGAAGTCCTTTTGGGCCTCCGGCAGGAATTTCAGAGTCCAATTCATTCAAATTCGACCTCGTCCATGCTGTCAAGCGCAGCTCTGGTAATGCCGTTCTGCCGATAGACCTCCTCGGCGGGAATGGCATTTGCGGGGTCAAAGCCCTGCATCCGCTGGGCGGCAAGGGCAGCAAGCTTTGCGTCGTTTACTTCGTCGATGAGGCGGAGATATTCTTCCGGCGAGAGAAGGACGCACTCAGGGGAATTGTTCTTCATGACGACCTTCGCGCCCTGACGGCGGACATCTTCAAAGACCTTTCCGGCCATGCCGCGGTTGAACAGAGAGATGGGGATGGTGCTGCGCAGCGCGCTCGAAATGTCTGCCATAATACATACCTCCAATCTTTTTCATCTTTAGTATATGCAAAGGCAGCGAAAATGTCAAGAAAAATATCAGTGGATTTACTGCGATATATAACAGAACTCCCCGCCATGCAGCTGCACGGCGGGGAGAAAGAGGGAGGATAATTTCAGATTCAGAGGGCCGAATAGCCGAAGCTGTTCACCAGCGCGTCGATGTGCTGGCCGGCCTTGCACATGGGGCAGTCGCGGCTGTCGAAGCTGGCGTAGTCGGGCAGGCTGGAGGGGTCGAAGATGGAGGTGACCGGGATGCCCAGACACTCGTGGGTGGTGGCGAAGATGGCCGACAGGCCCGCCACGGTGCCGCCGTAGTAGTTGACCGCCTCGATGGCCGCCTGCACGGTGTAGCCGGTGGTGATGGAGGCCGACAGGATGAGGACGTGCTTGCCCCTGACCATCGGGGCGAGATTGTCGCGGAGGATGATCTGGCTGCCGCTGGTGTACTCGGGGGTGATGACGTAGATGGTCTGGTGGGCATTCATGTTGGCAAAGCCGTCTTTGGTCAGCTCGTTGGCCAGACAGGTGCCGATGACCTGTGTGCCGTCCAGACAGAGCACGGTGTCCACGATGGTGCTGTGCTGATAGGCAGCCACCAGCTCCTTGGCGACAGCCTTCGCCTCCGAGAGGCGGGCTTTCTGGGTGGTGACGTCGATGTAGTAGTTGATGTGGCTGTGGCTGGTGGCGAAGTGGCCCTTTGCCACGCGCAGGAACAGACTGCTCTTGTTGGTGGGAAGCTTTACCATATTGATCATAACTGCACACTCCTGTTCTTGTGAAATCAGGCAGGACGCCCATCCCTCAAAAGGAAACAGCGCGGCGGCACATCTGTCCGGCCGCTGCGCTCCCCGGTTGGTATGCTCTTATTGTAGCAGGAAAAGCACCTTATGCACAAGACACAAAACCACTAAAAATCCTTGCTTGCGTTTTGGCAGAATGACGGACGAATGCAAACAAAAACGCCCAAGGCGTGAGCCTTGGGCGCGGAGTGCAGAAATAAGAAGTTATTCGAAGGTAACAGTAGTTCCAGTGACCCTGGCGGTCATCTTCCAAGTGCAGAAAGCACGGGTGTAGCCGCTGTTGCCGCTGCTGGCCTGAATGCGGGGCCAGTACTTGAACTCGACCTTGTCGCCATCAGCAAACGAGATTTTCTTGTCAGCAGAACCGGTGACGGTGACCGTGAAGTCTTTATCATTGCCTTCCGTCAAGTCATATTTGGTGGGATCGACAGTAATGTACTGATCAGCAAAATCGGCTTCATCGTTCGTACCCACCTTAGTGGTAAGTTCAAAACAGCCCTTGTTTACACAAAGCGGAACCTTTTTAGTAGTACACTTGATATTGATATGGCAGACAAAGGTACCATTGCCGCTAGCAGAGGCATTGGTAGCAGAAGGTGCAGTAGCAGCGACGCTGTTATCATACATCTTAAAAGTACCCATCAGCTTCAGGGTGCTGCCGATTTTACCGGTCTTCTGATACTCATCCTCACCACAGCCAACGAGCAGGCTGGAACCAGCCACAGCCACGGCAGCGGCGGCGCTGTACTTCAGGAAAGAGCGGCGGTTGAATTCTAAGGACATGATCGTTCCTCCTTTATGTAGAAACACAGAAATCATTGTACTGCCCCGAAGGGCGTCTTGCCTATACAATAGGCGAAAAATGAGCAGATGTCAATGCTTTTCGCAAAAATTTTGTGGGGATGCTCTGCCCTTTATGACGGAATTTCGTCTCGGAAAAATGCCTCAGGCCTGCGTCAGGTCAGAAGAGTTCAGAGAGAAGGTGAGGCTCTTGTTTGCCACGAAGGTCGGGGTGAAGGTGACGCTCAGCTTCTGCCAGCCGATGGGGACGCAGCAGATCAGCTGGATGTAGCCTGCGCCCTGCGGGGGCAGATTGGTGGACTCGGAGAAGCTCTGAGCGGCGGCATCATAGAGCTGGATGTAAGCGCCGACCTCGGCCTCAGCGCCGTCGCAGACAGCGGTGAAATCGGTGGTGGAGGCAGCCAGAGCGTGGAAGTACTGACGGGCGACATCGAGCTTGGTAGCCTCATCATTCAGCGGATAGGCGGCATCCAGTTCGGCGAGGTTCTGTGCGCCGATGTTAAAGGTAGTCGCGCCGGAGCGGTTCACAGCGGTGACGAGCACAGCGACATACTCGTGATTGGGCAGGTCGGGGGTGTTGACCATGGTAAAGACGCTGGTGAGCTGGACGCCCAGATTGTTCCAGTTGCTGACCTTGTCGCCGACCTTGACTTCGATGGCGTTGCTGGTGCTGGAGCCGCAGCCGCCCAGCATGGCAGCAGCGCCCAGAGCTGCTGCGGAGGCACCGGTACACTTGAGGAAGGTGCGGCGGGAAATTTTATTGGACATGGATGTGTCCCTCCTTAAATTCGCTTTATTATGAAGCACGATGAAAATATTCTATCTAGTTTATAACATCTTTTGCACGCAGATGCAAGCAAAAAACGGCATAATTTACACTAGTTTCACAGAGACTTAAGTGCGGTCCTCTCCGGTCAGCTCACGGGCGCGGGTCTCGCTGGTCTTGACCAGATTGAGCAGGCTGGGAGTATACAGCGGGTATTCCCGGGTCAGGCTCTCGGTGGTCATGGCGAGGCAGGACGGGTCGGCCACGCCCTCGCCGCCGGGCAGCGCTTCGCCGGCCAGCAGGGCCTCCACATTGGCCTGAGCCGAGTGCATCACAGCGTCGGAGTAGCCGGGCCAGCGCCGGGCGTCCACGCTGAACATGCTGGGGGCATTGTGGGACTCGGCGGAATAGAGCAGACGGAACATCTTGGCCACGGCGGTCATCAGGTAGGCGCTCACCTCGGTGGTCAGGGCCTTGCTGTGGCACTCGCCTATCTTGGCGTAGAGCACGTTCAGGCTGTTGGAGATGAGCTTTTTGTTCATCGTGGGCAGGACGCTGCCGTGGTAGATGTTGTCCTTCATCTTGTCGGGGTTGGGGATGTCCTCTGCCGAGAGCATCATGCCGTTGCGCTCTGCCGAACGGCCCAGCAGATAGTCGCAGGAGACATTGTAATAGTCTGCCACCCGTACCACAAAATCCAGGCCGCACTCCCGGATTCCTTTTTCGTAGTGGGAAAGCAGGGCCTGCGAAACGCCCAGATCCTCTGCCGCCTGTTTCTGGGTGATGCCGCGCTCCTTGCGCAGCAGTTTGATGATACGATTGAACTCCATGATGTTTGGCTCCTCAGATAAAAATAGGACTTCCTTGATTTTTGGTTTACAGCACGTTGATTATACACAATGGAAAACGACTTGTAAAGCGAAAAAGTGACGGTTTTTCCGCCGGAATTTCGGTGTTTTTGTCAAAGGGGTTGCTCTTTCTACCATATCTATGTTAAAATAAACCTTACCGGCATATATTTAGTGTCTGATGGTGCCGGAAAAATCAGCAGAAAAGCAAGATTTGTGCGAATCAGCACAGGAATAGATAGCTCATAAGAGGTGTTTTTACATGAAAACCTTTAAGCTCCATCTCATCCGCCACGGCCTGACTTCCGGCAACTTACAGGGCCTTTACATCGGCAGCGGCACGGACATCCCCCTGTGTGACGAGGGCCGCGCCCAGCTGGCCGAGCTGAAAGAGCGGTTCGAGTATCCTCAGGTGGATACCATCTTCTCTTCCCCGCTCATGCGCGCCGTGGAGACGGCCAACATCCTGTTCCCCAATGCGACCCACCAGTTCTCGGTGCATGACCTGCGGGAGGCCGGTTTCGGCGTCTTTGAGAACCATCCCGTCAAGGAGCTGGTGAAGAACGAGGACTTCAAGAAGTGGATCACCCCGGGCTCCGGCTTTGTGCCGGAGGGCGCAGAGCCCACGGAGCAGTTCCACGCCCGCTGCTCAGAGACGCTGCTCAAGCTGTTCGAGTATATGATCCGGATGGATGTCACCGAGGCCGCCTGCGTGACCCACGGCGGCGTCATCATGAGTATGCTGAGCCAGCGCGCCCTCCCCTCCCGCCACCCCGAGCAGTGGATGGCCGACCCCGGCTGCGGCTACACCGTCCAGACCGACGTCCAGCTCTGGATGCGCGACCGTCTGGTGGAGGCCATCGACATCGTCCCCTTCGGTTATGCCGATACCCTGCGGGGTCAGGCCGAAGCCGAGGAGAACGAGGCGTTCGAATAAGACTGTGTTCATTGCCGCCCTGCGATTTTGCCGCCGGGCGGCATTTTTGTACTCTTTTGGTACAAAATCAGCAAAGAAAACGCAAAACCTGCGGCAGAACGCTTTCAAACCCTTGACAGGGGGCAAAGAAACCGATACTCTATAAAGTGAATGATTTTTCTCGCTGCAAGGAGGAGTCCCCGATGTCTCAGTCTCTTTCCCGCCGGTCGTTCCTGAAATGCGCCGGTTCGGGCGCGGTCAGTCTGGCTGCTGCCCTGCTCACAGGCGTTTCGGCGGCTGCGGCACAGCCCCGCGTGATGGGCCAGCCTGCCCTGCTGGACGGCAAGGCGGCGGTGGAGCTGCTGGGCTATGCGCCCGCGCCCGGGCTGGGCGGCGTGTTGGTCTACCTCTCGGTGGAGAACCTCTCGGCCCGCACCCTGCCGGTGGGCGCAAGCTACCTCCACAGCCGGGATGTCTCGACCCTGAAGGAGCTTTACAGTCTGGACAGCGGCGTGACCGCCCGCTGCGGGGGTCAGAGCGTCCCCTGCGGCAGCTTTGCGGCACCGCTCTACGCGGAGAATGCCGCCGATGCCTCGGCCTTTACGCTCAACCTCGCCGCCGGACGGGGCGCGATGCTCCATTGCTTCTGCGCTGTCCCGGAGGAGTGGGAGACGCTGGAGCTGAGCTATCGCCCCGCCTTTGCCGCCGGACAGCCGGTGGAGTTCGTGGTGCACCGGGATGCCGACGCCGTCCGCCTCGGACCGGTGCCGGCGACGCCGGCGGAAGTCGGAAGCGTAGTGGATTTGTAAGTTCAGTAGGACGTAACACCAGCTGCGGAGCAGCAAATCGGAGAAGTGAGAAAAATGCGTTTAGCGAAGCGGCTAGCATTTTTCCACTTCGACTTCCCCTTCGGGGTCTGAAAGGGGCGAGCAGCCCCTTTCTCGTGGGTCCAGCGCGTCGAAATCGCTGGTGGTTTTCTGGTTCTCTTTTGACATCAAAAGAGAACAATCAGCCTTAATGAAAGAGCGCTCTGCCCCGCGCGGAGCGCAAAGCCATTTGACCGAAAGAATAAAACCCGCCCCGCGCCATCGGCGCGCGCCGCAGCCTGGAAATAAAAAAGACTTCTGCATTTCGTCGTGCAGAAGTCTTTTTGTTTATCCAAGAATCTCTTCTCCGCTGGAATTTGTGACCGTCAGCTCCTGTCCGGTCAGACTGGTGACAAGAGAGATATAGCTCGTCCCGGCTTCGATGTTCATGGTGCGTCCATCGGCGTCGTAAAGCAGCAGCGTGTTGTCCCGGCCCTGCGTCCAGGTGATGGTCCACAGATGCCCGCCGTTGAGCCAGACGCCGCCGCCCATGCTCAAATCGTAGTCGTAGGTCTTGCCGTCGTCCCGCAGCTCGGAGGCGCTGAACAGTACCAGCAGATTATCGAACCCGGCCTGCTGGCCGTTGTTGGCGTCCAGCTGGGGCGTGCCGTCGGCGTGGAGCATCCGGTAAAGCCCGCTGTCGGCGTCGTAGGAAAAGCCGGTGGCGTTGTTGTCGTCAAAGCAGACCCGGACATTCACCGCGTCCGGCGCGGTGGCGTCCGGCAGTTTGCCGTCTGCTTCCTGCGGGAGAAGTGCAGGGAGGGACAGCACTGCGTCGGCCCCGGAGGACGCACTGTCCGCCGCGGCGGATGCGGCGCTCGTCACCCGGGATTCCGTCAGAACAGAGGAGATGCTCAGCTCGTCCAAGACATTAGAGATGGCCTCGCCGCTGGTGTACCACAGCGGTGCGTTGCTCCACTCACTGCCGCAGTCGAAGGCGGTGCGCCCGGCCTCCAGAGCATCCACGGCCCGGATGGAATAGTAATCGAGGAAGTTCTGGTCGAACTGTCCCCCGCCCCGCTGTACCGGAATGGGCTGCTGACCCACCAGCAGCCGCCAGTAGATGTCCTGACCGGCGGCCACCGGCCCGACCTTCGGGGTCGCGGCCAGCGCCGGATAGACGAGGCAGAGCTCAGTGGACGTACCCACCTCAGTGAGGGCTTCCAGCACCACCGACGCCGAGGAAAGGCCCCACTGAGTGGTGGAGGCAGTGCTGTTCTCAATGGCCACGGCCACCGGACGCTGGCCCTGCCACTGGAGGGCAAGGCCGGTGAGCGGGTCGGTGGGGGCGGGCGTTTCCGGCTCGCTGTCGCTGGGCAGAAAGGCGCAGCCTGCCAGCAGCGCGGCGGCCAAAATGAGGCAGAGCGCAGTTCGAATGCGCTTCATCGTCATGTTCCTCATGGGCTTACTGGTAACTGAAATTGCTCAGCTCGTCGTTGTCCACCAGTGCAAAGTAGGTCTTGTCCCGGTTGAGGGTCATCTCTTCGCCGGACTTGGTGTAAAGCTTGAGGGGGTTGGTGGGATAGGTCTTTTCCCAGCGGCCCACCTGCACGCCGCCGCGGGTGAAGAGGTAGGCGTCGCCGCCCTTGATGTACTGCACTTCCTGCACGTCATGGGAGTCACCTGCGTAGGCGTCCATGTCGGCGAAGCAGACCACGACGTTCTCGAAGGTGAGCTGCTCACCGGTCAGCTCATCAACGGTGTTCTCGGTGGCCTTCTTGGAGGAGTTGTACATCTGCATCGCGTAGGTGTGGCTGAGTGCGGAGTAGCTGAACGAGGTGCGGTAGCTCTCCGAATGTACGATGGCGATTTTTTTGGCCGAGGGTTCACCCTTGAGTTTGTTGACCTCATCGGTGCGGTAGTCGGCAAAGTGGAAGAACGTCCCCTCGCTGGGAGCGTAGAGGCTGATGCCTGCATCAGAAGCGGCTTTGCAGATCTCCTTGCCGGAGGTAAACTCGGTGTGCTCGTAGGCCACATCGCGGCCGCGGTTATTGCGGTGGGAGACGATGGGGTGGATCGGGGTCTTGAAATAATTCTTGCCGCCGATGTTCAGCCCGGAGTAGCCGTAGACGCTGACGAACTGGGTGCAGAAGATGCTCTCGCCGTCGTGGTAGTAGAGGATGTTCCAGGGCATGAGCAGCTGCAGGAACTGGTCGCGGCCCGAGCGGAGGGGGCCGACCTCGGGGATGCTTTCGGCGTCGCTGAACACGGCGCACAGGCGGGTGATGCCGCCCTCGACCTTGGCCTCGATGAGCAGGTCGGCGCTGCCGATGCCCCGCTGGGGGCGGGCGTTCTGGCGCTGGGAGTTGGCGATGTTGTTGACCATCACAGCCACCGGGCGGCTGTTGGTGCTGCGCTCGGTGCCGGTGAGGATGTCGGCGTCGTACTCGGGCAAGGCCGGGACGAGCGGTTCGCCCTCGGGCGGCGGGGTGACGGCCATGTCGCTGGCAGCTTCCGACGAGGCAGCGGTCTCCCCTTTTTTTGCCAGACCCTTGAGCAGGCCGGGCAGCTTGCCGCCCAGCGCGGCGCTTCCAGCCGCAGAGCAGCCGGTCAGGGCCAGCGCTACCGCTGCCAGCCCGGAAATATGAAGGACAGACCGACGAGAGATTTTCATGATAAAACAGCCTCCTATCAAAAAGCCCCGCCGAATACGGGCCGGGACAGTGCGTTCTGCTTTGATTGTACTGGTTTGCGCCCCATTTGTAAAGAGGAAGTTGCCGCCAGAATATCCGCGTCCCAGAGAGGCGACGGTAAAACTGGCTTTTATAAAAGGAACGGGTGCTCTCCCGGCGGGGGTCTGTGTGCTGCGGAAAGGCACTTTTTTGCGCTTTCCTCTTGCTTTTTTGGCGCGGGTGTGGTAATATAATTCGGCAGTATCTGTAAATCTGAAAATATGCGCTCGTAGCTCAGCCGGTAGAGCATCTGACTTTTAATCAGAGGGCCAGGGATTCGAGTTCCCTCGAGCGCACCAAAAAGCCGCGAAGATTCGTTAGAGTCTTCGCGGCTTTTTCTTTCCTCGGATCATTGCACACCACCAGAGCTGACATTGAAAATGCAATCATACACTGCTATAATAAAATTGTGGTATTATCACCAAAAATTCAAGATGCAAAGCGTTTGCGATTGGCAAACATTCAGGAGGAACGCATGGTAACAGGAGCCATTAAAAATAAGGTAGACAAGATCTGGACGGACATCTGGGCAGGCGGCATCACCAATCCGCTGACCGTCATTGAACAGCTGACCTATCTCATGTTCATCCGGTCGTTGGACGAGAAAGAGCTTGCCACCGAAGATTTTGAGAATATGGCGGGCGAAAAGATGGAGCATATCTTCCCGGCCAGCGAAGCAGGACAGTCCATGCGGTGGAGCCGCTTCAAGGATAAGGACTCCCGCGAGATTTTCCTGACCATGCAGCAGCGGGTGTTCCCGGCCATCAAAAAGATGAAGTATGGCCATCTGCCGGATTTTGACACAAACGGCGAGCTGGTGGAAATCGAGGACGACCCCACCCGCCCGGACGAGGGCAACACAGCCTTTGCACGGTACATGGACGATGCCATGTTCCTCATTCCCACGCCGCAGGTGCTGCAGAAGATCATCACCGGGCTGGAGGATCTTTACACCCATGATATCGCCGACCTTGATATGCAGGGCGATCTGTACGAGTATATGCTGGGCAAGCTGGCAACAGCAGGACAGAACGGCCAGTTCCGCACGCCCAAGCACATCCGCGACATGATGGTGGAGCTGGTGCAGCCCACGCCGGACGACTTTATCTGCGACCCCGCCTGCGGCACGGCGGGCTTTCTGGTGTCCAGCGCACAGTACCTCCGCGCCCACTACGAGGACAGCATGACCCCGGAGCAGTGGCAGCATTTTGCCGGCCCGATGTTCACCGGCTTTGACACAGACCGTACCATGCTACGAATTTCGGCCATGAACCTGATGCTTCACTCCATCACCAACCCGGATATCGACTACAAAGACAGCGTTTCCAAGCAAAACTCCATTTGCAGCAAGTACACGGTCTGCCTTGCGAACCCGCCGTTTAAGGGCACCGTGGACGCAGAGAGCATCAACGACGACCTGAAAGCCGTCACCAACACCAAAAAGACCGAACTGCTGTTTCTTGCGCTCTTCCTGCGAATGCTGAAAACCGGTGGCCGCTGCGCCTGCATCGTGCCGGACGGCGTGCTGTTCGGTTCCAGCAAGGCGCACCAGAGCATCCGAAAAGAACTGATTGAAAACCACCAGCTGCGGGCGGTCATTTCCATGCCCTCCGGCGTGTTCAAGCCCTACGCAGGCGTGTCCACAGCGGTGCTGGTGTTTACCAAGACCGGCGCGGGCGGCACCGATAAGGTGTGGTTCTACGATATGAAAGCCGACGGCCTCTCGCTGGACGACAAGCGCACCGAGGTGAAGGAAAACGACATCCCGGACATCATCGCCCGGTTCCACAGCCTTGACGCCGAAGCCGACCGCAAGCGCACCGAGCAGAGCTTCTTTGTGCCCAAAGAGGAAATCGCCGCCAACGGCTACGATTTGTCCATCAATAAGTACAAGGAGACCGAGTATGTGCCGGTGGAATATCCCTCCACGCAGGAGATTCTGGCGGACCTGCATGAGCTGGAAATGGAGATCACCAAGGGTCTGGCAGAACTGGAAGAAATGGTATGACGGAGGAAAATGCGATGACAGAAAATGATAAACTGCAAATGTTTGAGGAACGTCCGATTCGTACCGCATGGGATGAAACGCAGGAAGAATGGTACTTCTCCATCGTTGATGTTGTGACGGTTTTAACAGAAAGCGGAGATTACAACACCGGGCGAAAATATTGGAACAAGCTAAAGCAACGCTTGAAAGCTGAGGGCAGTGAACTGGTGACAAATTGTCACCAGTTGAAAATGAAAGCGGCAGACGGAAAACGCCGTTTGACCGATGTTGCCAACACGGAACAGCTCCTGCGCATCATCCAGTCGGTGCCATCCAAAAAGGCAGAACCGTTCAAGATGTGGCTGGCAATGGTCGGCCGGGAACGCATCGAGGAAATCATCGACCCGGAACTGACCATCGAGCGTGCACTCGACACCTATGCACAAAAAGGTTACTCCCCGGAGTGGATCAACCAGCGGTTGCAAACCATCCGCGCCCGAAAAGAGCTGACCGATGCATGGAAGCTGCACGGCGTGAAAGAGGGGCAGGAGTATGCCATTCTGACGGACGAGGTGACCAAGGCGTGGTCGGGCATGAGCACACGGCAGTATAAAAATTTCAAAGGGCTGAAAAAGGAAAATCTGCGTGATAACATGAGCACGCTGGAACTTGCCTTGAATATGCTGGCAGAAGCTACCACAACGGAGCTGACAAATGCCCAGAATCCGCAGGGGCTGGAAGAAAACCGTGTCGTTGCCAAACAGGGCGGCGCGGTGGCTGGAAATGCCCGGAAAGAGATCGAGTCCAAAACCGGCCGCCCGGTGGTCACTGCCGAGAATGCAAGTACCATGCTGCTGGGGCAGACGGTTGCCGAAATGATCGAGAGCGTGGCAACGGAAAAAGATGACGAAAAATCGGAATAATATGCAGGTGCGGGAGGAGATGGTGTGATGGCGAAGTTGGGAGAGGTTTGTCTCTTAAAGGCAGGAAAATTCGTATCATCGAATGATATTTCACCTGAATATAACAAGGGATTGTATCCTTGTTTCGGAGGAAACGGCATTCGTGGATATGTTGCAGATTATACGCATGATGGAGAATTTCCGTTGATTGGCAGACAGGGGGCGTTGTGCGGAAATGTTAATTTAGCCTCTGGAAAGTTTCATGCAACAGAGCACGCAGTCGTTGTACAACCAAAAATCGAAATGAATGTGCATTGGCTTTATTATGCACTAAACGCCATGAATTTGGGTCAGTATGCAACAGGTGCGGCACAGCCCGGTCTTGCTGTGAGCAAGCTAGAAACATTATCAATAGAAATTCCGAATATTTCAGAGCAAAACAAAATTGCTCAAACTCTGTACAAAGTTGAACAGCTCGTGAATTTTCGCAAACAGCAGCTTGAAAAGCTGGACGAGCTGGTAAAAGCACGGTTTGTGGAGATGTTTGGAGATATATCTAATAGCAGAAAAGTGCCGATGCAGGACGTTTGTAAAATTATTACAGATGGAACACATCAACCTCCTAAGTTTGTATTATCGGGGATTCCATTTTTGTTTGTCTCAAATATTGTTACTAACGAAATCCATTATGATGCTGAAAAATTCATTTCAGAAGAAACATACAATGAACTCATTAAGCGCACTCCGATAGAAGTTGGTGATGTTTTACTATCTACGGTGGGATCGTATGGCCATACGGCTGTCGTTAAAGAAAACAAGCCCTTCTGCTTTCAACGACATATTGCATATCTTAAACCGAACAATAGCGTAGTTAATAGTGAATACCTTCGTTGCGCAATTCTTTCCACAGATTTACAGCGGCAAATTGACGAAAGTGTTAAAGGAATCGCTCAAAAGACGCTTAACCTTTCAGAAATCCGAAAACTACGGCTGCAACTTCCTTCTCTTTCGCTGCAAAATCAGTTTGCCGCCTTTGTAGAGCGCGTAGACCAGCAGAAGCAGACCGTACAGCAGAGCCTTGAAAAGCTGGAATTGATGAAAAAGGCACTGATGCAGGAGTATTTTGGGTAACTCCCTCAGCCGCCTGACGGCGCCAGCTCCCTCAAGGAGGGAGCCTTAACGTGGCCGCAGGGCAAAAGCCTCCCTCTTTGAGGAAGGTGGCACGGCGCTAGCCGTGACGGAAGGAGTGGGTTCTAATGTCATTGCCTTATCAGGAAAAACTGATTCCCCGTGCTAAGGAACTACGCAAAAATGCCACAAAACAGGAAAATCATCTCTGGTACGATTTCCTGTGCAGCTATCCCGTGCGGTTTCAGCGGCAAAAGACCATCGACCACTTTATTGCAGACTTCTATTGCCATGCCGCAAAACTTATCATCGAGCTGGACGGCTCACAGCACTATGAAGAGCAGGGTATTGAACGGGATAAGGAGCGGACCGCAATCATGGAACAATATGGGCTGAAAGTGATTCGCTTCTCCAATCTGGAAATCAAGCAGAATTTTCAGGGCGTTTGTACGGCGATTGATCTGGCAGTGAAAGAGCGGATGAACTCCCTCAGTCACCTTCGGTGACAGCTCCCTCTGAGAGGGAGCCTTTGACGTGGCGGTGCCGAAAAGCCTCCCTCCTTGAGGGAGGTGGCACGGCGTAAGCCGTGACGGAAGAAGTTCTGCGCAAATCTCGAAAAATCAAGACGAAAGAATCCAGCATATTAACTTTTTGAGATTTCGGTGATATGATATGAAAAACGTGTATTGCGAGGGATGTTCATGCAGGTAACTTTTCTTATCGGAAATGGTTTCGATTTAGGAATTGGGCTAAAAACGGCCTATTCTGATTTTTATAGAGTGTATTGTGCTGAAACACAAAAAGATGACGAGAATCTCAGGAACTTTAAGTCCGCTATTCAGTTGAAATCAGAAACGTGGTCCGACTTTGAAAATGCATTTGGCAAATATTCAAGCGAGCTCAATGATACAGTGGTATACTTGGAACTGTTTGAAAATTTTGTCAACTCTTTTATAAGTTATATAAGAAATGAAGAACAGCGATTTGATGAATCAAAACTGGACAATGCAGTTGAGGGAATGAGTAAGGCATTCAGTACATATTATAAGATTCGGCCTGCTGACGAAGAGGTGCTCAGAAGAGTTATTGATAGAAACGATGTCTGTTTTAACTTTGTGACGTTTAATTATACCAATTGCTTAGATAAGTGTTTCAATGCGGTTAAGAAGAAAGCCGGTGGCTGTAAATTCAGTGGCGGATATATTAGCGAGCTTGTCCATGTCCATGGGTATATAGATGATCTCATAATGGGTGTCAATGATGAGACACAAATCGCGAATAAGGCTTTCGCTGAAAATTTGGATGTTATTGAGGGAATAATTAAGCCTGTACAAAATCAAATTATTCGGATGAACTATGATGAACGTGCAACAAAACTAATAAAGAATAGCACAATTGTTTGCATTTATGGAATGTCTGTTGGTTCTACGGACAAGAAGTGGTGGAAATTGATTATGGAGTGGTTGCAGGAAAATTCAGCGAGGCATTTGATTGTGTTAAGTCATGAGGCTGGTTCACAGACAGTGTTTCAATGGAACCGCACTGTGAAGAGAATTCGGAGAAATCTTTTTACATATGGAGAAGTTTCAGATGACAAGAAAAAGCCACTGGAAAGTCAAATTCATATTCAAACAAATCACGACATTTTTTCGATGAATCTGGTGAAATCGCAACAGTTGGGAGGACAGCCTCAAACAATGGAAGATAGTAAGGATATAACCGAACAGGTTCGTTCCGAGATAGAAAAAATGACCGCAACTGATGCAGAAGTGTCAGAAATGCTGGATGAAGTCTTTAATTAAGTGCTCGATTTACTATTGAAAGGAGCCCCCATGTCCAACTTCTCCTATCTTGCCACCAAACCCGAATACTCCCTCTTCGCCAATTCTGCCATCGAGGCCGAGAAAGTGTTCTCCACCTCCCCGGCGATGTGCGCAGTGGGCTGTCGGAAGGCGTTGGAGCTGGCGGTGAAGTGGGTGTATGCGGCAGATAAAACCATCACGATGCCCTACAAGGACAACCTGCAATCCCTGCTGCATGAGGAAAGCTTCCGTTTTGCGGTGGACAAGGACGTGTGGAGCGTACTGCCCAGCATCGTGAAAGCAGGCAATCTGGCGGTACATACCGGGCACAGCGTGTCGGCGGCGGATGCGGTGTTCAGCCTGCGGGGACTGTTTGATTTCATCCAGTGGGTGGATTACTGCTACGGCACGGACTATGTGGAGCGCTCCTTTGATGAAACAGCCATCCCCGGCGAAAAGGTAACACTGGACGAAAAGAAGATCCGGGAACAGGAAAGTTTACTGACCCAGAAAGATGCCGAGCTGGAAGCGTTGCGCAAGCAGGTGGAGAGTCTTTCGGCGGCGTACACGGCCAGCAAACAGCAGAACCAGCAGAGCCGCAGTTTCACCGCCGCCGACCTGACCGAGGCCGAGACGCGGCAGAAGATCATCGACATCGACCTCAAGGCCATGGGCTGGAAATTCACCGGGCCGGACGCCGATGTGCGCACCGAGTACGAAGTGGACAACATGAACGGCGTGCTGGGGCAGAAGGGCTATGCGGATTACGTTCTCATGGGCAAGGATGGCAAGCCGCTGGCGGTCATCGAGGCCAAGCGCAGCACCAAAGACCCCAACATCGGGCGCAAGCAGGCGCAGCTCTATGCGGACTGTCTGGAACAGAAATTCGGCCGCCGCCCGATGCTGTTTACCACCAACGGCTACGCCACCTATTTCTGGGACGAAGCAAGCGGCCCGCAGCGGCCGGTGAGCGGCGTGTTCTGCAAGGATGATCTGCAAAAGCTGATGAACCGCCGCACCGAGAAAAAGCCGCTGGACACCATTGAGATCGACGACAAGATCACCGACCGCTACTACCAGAAAAATGCCATCCGTGCGGTGTGCGCCCACATCACGCAGGGGTTCCGGCGCAACCTGCTGGTCATGGCCACCGGCACCGGCAAGACCCGCACGGCATCCAGTCTGACCGACGTGCTGAGCCGGGGCGGTCATGTGACAAATGTGCTGTTTCTGGCCGACCGCACCGCGCTGGTCAAGCAGGCCAAGGATGACTTCAAAAAGTATCTGCCTGACCAGTCTCTGTGCAACCTGTGCTCCTCTAAGGACGACAAGGCCGCGCGTATCGTGTTCTCCACCTATCCTACGATGCTCAACGCCATCGACAACGCCAAGACCAAGGACGGCGTGCCGCTGTTTTCCCCTGCGCATTTTGACCTCATCATCGTGGACG
>ERZ780144.2451-NODE-2451-length-15951-cov-4.087821_pt1 | contig 15951 bp, 11 predicted proteins | sample MGYA00511380_ERZ780144 | MGnify/ENA primary metagenome ERZ780144 (study PRJEB29588, sample SAMEA1965858) | human gut metagenome | biome: human gut; feature: human-associated habitat; material: faeces | place: Denmark | collected 2008/2010 ... | reverse complement strand
CGGGCGAAATCAAATGTCAGCTTCGCTGCCGCTTGATTTCGTTACCTCGCTACATAAAGAAAACCGCCTCAAGCTAATGCTTGAGACGGTAATAAACTAAGTATTATCGCGGTACCACTCAAATTGACAATGTGTCCACTCTGTCATGTACTATCATACATGTCACCTTGATAACGGGTGTGCATCCCGCTGACTCCTACTTGATTCAGGTCAGCCTCGAAAGCCCATTCATCAAAATTCCATTTGCTGCAATCCCACCACCTGCAGCTCTCTGGGAAACTTCCTAATGACTACTCTTCTTTCTCATCGGTTTCTTTACATTATGTTTTGTTTTTTAAGTTGTGTTTACTTTACAACTATTTTTTTTGAATGTCAATACCGAATTTAAAATTTCTGCATTTCCGTATCCGGTGCAGATGCCATATCCCCGGCAGTGCCTGTCATATTTACCTCATACTCCTGCTTTCTGCTTCTGACGGTCTGACGCATCCGGTCTCTTTCCGTATTATACAGTTCCACCCAGTCTTCATCATATCCAATAAACAAATATGGCATATTGGCAGCAATATATTGCAATGCCTCCTGTGATGCTGTCTTTCTACTCATTGGGATGTCAAATATTCTTCCATCATAAAGCATCACAACAACAGAATAGGTTTTACCTGTCGGAATAAAGTTTGTTCTGTGCTGTACCACATTTTCATATACCCATAATACCTGATCTGCCTCTGCGAAATACACCTTTGTTCCCTTTACAGCCATAAAATAATCCTGCCCGATGCGCATTCCCTGCACCGCCGGCTGCATCTGATAAAAATATTCAATCTGCGAAAGTATATATTCTTTGTTTCCTTTTCTTTCGCAATATTCTTCCAATGCTTTTACATTCTTTCCCTTTATCCCACTGACAAGCATATAAATACCACCGATCAGGGCACCTGCTGCAAGCAATATAAAGAAGATAATGGTTACCATATTTCCCTCGCCGATGTCACCGTCATTGATCACATAAGGCAGGAATAATGCCGCACTTTCCTCCGGCAATCCAAGCCTATCTACAAACTCATTAAAGTATGTCAGATAATCACCCGAAAGCGGCTGGATCGTTCCGGAAATCTTTACCGGCTGCAGGTTGTCCATTGCTGATTCGTCTCCATCCAGATACGCCCAGTAAGCATCCATATTTTCTTTCGCCCGGTTCATTGTGGAACCACTGCAGTTTACACCCATATATTCTGCCTCTCCGACAGGAACCATAAATTGCATGGCCGTCATACCGCCCTTATCATTTTCCTGATAGGCATAATAATCCATGAAATAATATATGTCACCCTCAACCTTCACATTTTTCTGTATATCCTCTGCCTTTAAATCTTCAATTTTCAATGGTTTTTGAAAAAGCACATTAAGGTCATCCCATGTTATCGCTACAAATACAGCAGCAAGCGCCCACAGAAGAACCGTAGCAAAAATACAGTTTGCCATGTATTTTTTCTTCAGTTTTTCAATCATATTTTTCCTCACTTTTCTCTTACTTTATTTTTCTGAATCTCACACCGCTGTCATACTTTTTCTTCAAAAGTTTTCTGTACGTCGCATTTTTCTTCTTAGGCAGTTTAAACAACATACCTTTCTTTGTCTTTTTAAATGCAGACGCACCAACCTTTTTCATTTTTGTCGTTTTCAGCGTTACGGTTTTGAGCTTCTTACACTTATAAAACGCTTTTTTACCGATCGTTTTGACATTTTTCGGTATCGTGATCGCAGTAATGCTTCTGTCACCTTCAAACGCACTGTCTCCGATCGTCACCAGACTACCCGGCAGTGTTACCTTCTTTAATGCCGTGCAATGATAAAACGCTTTCTTGCCGATCTTTGTAATACCCTCTGCAATCTTTACTTTTTTCAGCTTTTTATGGTTTGCAAATGCATACGGAGCAATTTCTTTTACATAGCAGGTTCTTCCTGCTGCATCCATAAAAGTAGTCGGAATCGTGATGTCCTCCGCATCTTCATCTGCTTCCTTGAAGGTGACATACACTTTACCGTTCTCTATCTGCGCAATCTCATAAACCAGACCGCTGATATCCATGCTGTCTCCGACCTCCACAGCCTCATCCGGCGTCTCATCCACATCATCTTCCGGCATTTCACTTGGTTGCTGACCAGGTGTTGCGCTTGGGGATTCGCTTGGCTGCTGGTTTGGCGTCTCACTCGGTGCCGGGCTTGGGCTTGGCGTCTCACTCGGTGTCGGACTTGGGCTCGGCGTCTCGCTTGGACTCTCCGATTCGCCGGATGAGGTACCGTAGTATTTCTCTACTCCGATACTCTCAAGCTCTGCCTCTGTTGCCAGATCTGCCGGATAGGCTTCCTCTCCCTTATGCAGCAGATACAGTCCTGCTGCAGCACCTACCAGACCGGCATTGTAATCCAGTGCCACCTCATTACAGTTATAATCCGCCTGATTGTCTGCGTATGTGTCATATTCATCACTTGGGCCGCCAACAAGGGCTCCCATCAATGTATAATGGTCTTCCCGTACCTGTCCTGCATCATTTGATCTGGATGCAGCTCGGTGATGCGGATATTTTGCCGCATTCTCATTATAGCCGACTACAAAACAACGTTTCGCTTTGTTATTTCCAAGCAGGTATTTCATCTGTCCGGTCGCCCAGCTACTGTAATTACCGTCTGCCATGGATAACTTCTGGTTTGCCTGATCATAGATCAGTCCCATAAACTGTGCAGATGCATTATATCTTGCTGATCCCCAGCCATCGATCAATTTAAATCCCTGTTTCGTATTTTTACTGCCATAGCTGGCAAAGGCACTGACTGCTGTATAATCGTCTTTCAAACCTGCCGCTACCGGCCATGTATTGTCCCATGTCAGGCACCAGCCTGTATTTAACTTTCCGTAATAGGCGTCTCGCTGCTGTTTATAGCTTTCGTTACCTGTTGCTGCATATAAAGCAGCCGCAGCCGTACAATAATCATCTTCCCAGTTGTTGGAAGAATAAAAAGGAGCTGCCCCCTGTGTTGCTACCTGCTTATTACTACAGTTCTTTGCAAAATCGAATAAATCCTCTGCTGTCTTTAAATAAGCTTTGCTCTTTGCAAGTGCTTCTGCTCCGCCCTGCTTCTGGTAGTTAGCCGCCTGCAATGCAAGTGCTGCTACCGCAACAGAAACTTCATCTGTCGCAGGATTAGAGGTCGTTGCGAAAAATGCCGGTCTACCTATTGTCTGTCCTTCCGGAGCTTCCCACTTTGCATGGTCACTGTCTCCGTCTCCGACCTGATAGCAGAAAGCTTCTACAGTATCTGTCCCCTCTTTATAGATCGTACAGCGTGTAAAATAATCACAGAAGTAATCCATGATCGTATTAAAATGCGCCGTCTGTCCCAGCTCATCGTAAGCATCGGCAAACTGATAATACCCAAGTGCCAGAACGGTTGCAGCGTATCCCTGTGGCAGACCGAATTTCACATGATCGCCCGCATCATGATAGCCGCCGCTTACATCTACTGTCTTTCCATTATAGGTCACATGGCTGTCATATGTATGGCAATTTCCTCTCCAGGAAAAAGCACTGTTTTCATCCACATCTGTTCCGCACATATTTCCATCATAGAAATAAAGTGATTCCTGCAATAGCTTGGCAAAATTGTAGCTGATGTCCAGATTCAGATCCGTCGTCGTATCTTTCTGCGCACCGCCGCCACTACCGCCGCTTCCACCGGTCTCATCATTGGTATCCCCTTTGGAATAATCTATCGTTGACTGTGTTCCATAATTGTATGCCACATTGGTGATCGTAATATCCGATGCGTTTACCCATGTACTGCTAAATCCAAATCCCGGCGGGTTAGCAGACATTTTACCTGTCCCAAGCACCGCATTGGAATTTTCTTTATTCGGATACAGATAGATCGTATCGCCATCTGCGGTAAAGGTTGCATTCCAGCATTTGAATTTAGCTGCACTGCCGGATGGCACTGTCATTGTGATCACCCAGTCACAAATACTTTTTCCGGTCTGATTATCCACAGAAAGCTCAAAACCGGACCAGTCATTACTCGGCTGTCCCTGTTCATTTACCGTAACAACTACATTTCCGGAAGCCTCTCTATCCGTCGTTATCTGACCGCCGCCGCTTCCACTGCCACCGGATGCATCTGTCGTAAAATAAATATCTGATATTTCATAGCTTACACTGCTGCCCGATGCCAGATTGGCAAACTGCAGTCCCAGCTTTCCGATCCTGTCATAGCCACTCCAATCCATAGAAGCCAGATCAAATTTTGCCGTGGCACTCTCTCCTGCTGCAATATTAACCCATTCTCCATTTTTCCAGCTATAAGCCTCGCTCATACCAAATGCCATACAGCCGGTCTGCTCTCCTGCATAGGCTGTCAAGGTATTTACCTTAAAATCTACCACAAGCTGCTTTACACCCAGCGCATCCAGCTCCTGCTTTTCATCCATATCGGATGGCAGGCTGACCAGAAGCTCTGCAGCCGGCTTGTTAGAGCCTTCTCCGTCTTCCGCAGCTAATATACCATTTTTTTGTATATATGGCATCAGATCAATCTTATCTTCTGCCGCATACGTCTTTTCTCCCGGAACTGTTATGCCTGTCAACACAACCGCCGCAGACAGCACAAGTGCCAGAACCCTGTTTCTTTGTTTTTTTCCTCGTCTTTTCACATGAACCTCCCATAGGCATACAATAGTTATGTTTATTGTAACAAAATAATGAGCCAATGTCGCTTGGCTCATTATACGGAAATTATGCACTTGTTTTGTATAAAATGTCATGTTCTTTCGGATTACATGACTTATTTACAGCTTACACAAAGCTGATCACTTCTTCCTTCGGCGCTTTTGTCTTCTCCACAGAAATAGCATGCAGCACCGGACCTTCCTTGCCATAATCTTCAAAGTATTCAATGGCTACCTTTGCTGTTACCTTGACCCATTCCTTCTGTTTTAAGGTATCTGCCTGGTCATACTTGCAGGCATACCCCAGAAATGCCATATCCTCTGCACAGCAGGTCATTGCCATTCTGCCCGGTACAAAATATCCCTTCGGGAAATTTTCAGGATGCAGCACCATACCCACATAGGAGATCGTCTTGCCGGCATAACGCTGCATATTATCCAACACATCAATATACCAGATTCCATAGCCTGTATCATCCAGATCGATCACATCTGCACCCGCATCAAACGGCAGATCTTCTTCGAGCGTCGCATTTACTTCGCCGTTCTTATCCTCAAAGATGATTTCAGCATTCTGGTTGATCGCCTTGATATTTCTCTTATAAGTCGGTATCTGTTCAATAATATTGTCACAGCGGTTCATGATGATCAGCTCGGACTTGCGGATATGTTCTGCCAGCAGAGATTTCATATTCGTAAAATAGGTGGAAAATGTAGAGCCGTCGATACAGGTGATCTGCTGTTCCAGCTTCCAGTGCCATGGCAGTTTTACATTTTTGCTGTTCCACATACCGTTAAACTCGATCAGGATACGCGCCGGTTTATGCTTTTTCTCCAGCTCGATCAAATTCTGCGCTGTAAAATCTTCCTCATCCTCGATCAGTTCCATGACCGTTCTGCTCTTTTTCAGAAGTGTCGCATCATATTCGATATCGCCTTCCTCACATACGATCAGAAGGGTTTTTGCGCGCATCTGGAAATAAGGCTGCGCGATCGTATACTGGATGAATTCTGTCTTACCACTGTCTAAGAATCCGTTAATCATATATACAGGAATCATAAGTTCTTTCCTCTTTCTTATCATATTTCTGTCTGCTTATTTGCCAAACAGCTCTTTTAAAGCATCTTCCTTCAGTTCGGAGCCAATGACACAGATCTTACCGGTGTACTCAGCACTGCCATCACGGATCTCGCTCTCACCCGGTACATAATCAAAGTGGATAAAGCCGTTCTCAGACGGAAGCATACCTTTTGCACGCAGGATAAAGCCATATTTTTCTTTGTCCTCTAATGCATCCAGCATATTTTGTAATTCTTCCTTTGTATACTTGTCCGGTGTTTCCATGCCCCAGCTTGTAAATACTTCATCTGCATGATGATGACCATGCCCGTGGTCATGTCCGCAGCAGCAGTGTCCATCATGATCATGATGATGTTCATGTTCTTCATGATCGTGGTCATGGTGATGTTCATGCTCTTCGTGATCATGGTCATGATGATGCTCATGTTCCTCGTGATCGTGGTCATGATGATGCTCATGTTCCTCGTGATCGTGGTCATGATGGCAACATTCGCCATCATGGTCGTGATGATGATGTTCATGCTCATGCTCTTCCATAACAGCCTTCAGAAGCTCTGCTTCCAGATCCTTGGCTCCTTCGATGGCTTCCATGATCTTTTTACCGTCAAGCTCATCCCAAGGGGTTGTAATAATAGCTGCCTTTTCATTATGCTGACGGATCAGTCCGATACACTGGTTGATCTTTTCCTCGCTCATTTCACCTGTACGGCTTAAAATGATCGTACCTGCATGCTCGATCTGGTTCTCGAAGAACTCACCAAAGTTCTTTAAATAAGTCTTACATTTCTTTGCATCCACAACCGCAACCGCACTGTTTAAATGTACGCCTGCTTCTCCTGTTGCACCTTCCACCGCACGCATGACATCGGAAAGCTTTCCGACACCGGATGGCTCGATCAGGATACGGTCAGGATGATACTGATCCAGTACCTGCTTCAGTGCTGATGCGAAGTCACCAACCAAAGAGCAGCAGATGCAGCCTGAGTTCATCTCTGTGATCTCTACGCCTGCTTCCTTTAAAAAGCCGCCGTCAATACCGATCTCACCGAATTCATTCTCGATCAGAACGACCTGCTCGCCCTGCAGTGCCTCTTTTAACAGTTTCTTTATCAAAGTTGTTTTTCCTGCTCCCAAAAATCCGGAAACAATATCAATTTTTGTCATGTTCTTCACCTTTCTTTGTTCTGTTTCTTACTATAGTTATCTTTTACACCGAAAATCACAGGATTTTCCATGCCGCTATACACATTATAGCACACTTGTCAAACAAGGAACTCCGCAAATCTTCCTTTATCTGCCTGACTGCATTCCACCGTCACCGAAATGCCATCTGCCTCATAGCTTTCCGAAAGCACATTCGCCTGTTCTTTCAAATATGAGAAGATATCTCCTCTTGCATATGGCAGGCACATATGACAAATCTCATGTCCCGCATATACCCGTTTCAACACTTCATCCGCCAAAAGAGTTATACTGCTCTCTTCCTTTGCGGAAATATATACCGCCGATTCAGTTACCCTTAGGCAACTCGATTCTTCCATCCGGTCAACCTTATTATATACCATCAGAACCGGAATATCCGCAGCACCGATCTCCTCCAGCGTTTCATTTGTCACGGCAATATGATCTTTATAATCAGGATCCGAAAAATCCACCACATGCAGAAGCAGATCTGCACTTGCGGCCTCTGACAGCGTAGAGCGGAATGCCTTAACAAGACCATGTGGCAGCTTGTCAATAAAACCGACCGTATCGGACAGGAGCACCGTTTTGTTTTCCTTCGGTGTAATACTGCGGACTGTTGTATCCAATGTCGCAAACAGCATATCCTTTTCCATGACCGTTTTTTCCGCATCACCCAGATAGCGCATGACCATGCTGTTCATGATCGTCGACTTTCCCGCATTAGTATAACCGACCAGTGCAACGCGAGGGATCGCGGATCTTGCACGTTTCTTCTGCTGTGTCCGGCGTTCCGTTTCCATTTCGGCAAGCTCGCGCCTAAGCTCTGTCAGGCGGCTCTGGGCACGTCTTCTGTCAAGCTCCAGCTTCTTCTCACCGCTGCCTCTGCTGCTCATAGAACCACTCGTTCCGCCCTGTCTGGACAGTGCTTCATGGAGTCCTACAAGACGTGGCAGCAGATATTGCAGCCTTGCCACCTCTACCTGCAGCATCGCCTCTCTGGATTTTGCCCTGGACGCAAAAATCTCCAAAATCAGCGTCGTACGATCCATGACTGCCATTCCCGTATCATCCTGAATATTACGGAGCTGGGACGGTGTCAGAGAGTCATTAAATAAAAGCAGGTCTGCCTGCAGTTCTTCCGCTTCTTCTCTGATCTGCTCCAGTTTTCCCGGTCCTACATAAATTGCTTTATTGATCTGTGTGTGCTGCACACAGTTTCCCACTACTTCCATCTCGCAAGCATTTGCCAACTCTGCAAGCTCTGCCATAGAACGTTCAAATTGTCTGTCATTTTGCGTATCCACGCCTACCAGATATACCTTGTCCATGTTTCTCCCATTTCCTTTTCTATTTCCAAACATCAAGATCGGGGATTCGAAATGTTATGAACTCCCACAAACCGCATAAAGAAAGTAGTTCAGCGGTGTCATTTTCATTGTCAATCACTTAGTCAATCAATGCTACAAACTGGAATTCTCACCTATCCTAATGTCATTATCATAACAGCAAAAATTACTGCTAAAATCGCGTCAATAATAATAAGAGTTCTCCTATATTTATTTTGATATTCCACTCGATTCAAGATTTTAGCCTTTTGTTTTTCAGTCATCCTCCAGTCTGATGGAAAAAAAGCACATATCAGAAAAATTACCCACATAAGGAGTCCTGCAAAAGAGAGAATAACTAAAACTCCTGAATCATTAACTCCTATAACACCTCTTACAATAATCGCAGTGATTAGGATTAACAATGAACAAATAGCCATTATTTTTTCAATTTTTGTCATCTTGCCTTCCATACTTGTTCCTCCTTCAACTTCCGATTTTCACTCTTCCTCAGGCTGTTTATAAAAATCCAGCATAGAACCATTCGGAAGGTAATTATCAAATGCCCAATCGGTAATTGTAACCACTAAGTGATCATCTTCAATTGTTATATCTGCGGAGACCGTTCCCAAATCTGCCATATCTGCTGCAAACTCTTTCCCGCTGAAATGTAAGATTCCTGTCTCAGGATCATATTCGCCAATGGCGTCTTCAAAATAAGCTACTTTATACACACCAAAGTCTATCGAATAGGTATTTCCGTCATTATGCGAAATGATAAGTTCAGACCCCATATCATCGCAGTATGTTCCATCTTCGATAGCATTTGCATTATAAGGCAAAAACTCATACGAACAGACTACTGTATAATCCGCTTCCGCTCCATGAACTACCTTTTCAGTTGTTCCGACATTCTCTCCGCAGATCCAATACGAGCCGTCCGATTTCTGAACAATTGTATTATCCATGAAGCGCGGATATATGCCTTCAAACTGACCTATGTCCGTAACATCTGAATTTAACTGCATACTGCCTGTCCAGACCATGCAGGCATCTTCCGCCACCCGTACGGGTGTATCAACGACCTCAGGATGATCGACGCCGCAGTTCCAGGCCGCATTATAACCCCAGGTCCATACAGTCCCATCTGATTTCAGAATCGCGTGATTAAACCAGCCTCCGGTAATAAATGCCGCATCGTCAAAGATTTTTCTTGGTTCCGGATAGAACAGCACATCTGTTGACTGATAACCGCCTTCGATTGCAATGGTTCCCCAGGTCCACACTTCACCATTCTCGGCAAGACAGACAATGTCATCCCTGCCACATCGGGCATAGGCGACATTCTCCATCATTAAGACAGGACGGGTGATTACGTAGTGCTCTGCATTTATATACCGATCCCAGTCAAACGAATCATATTGCTGCAATGCGCCGCTTCCTGCATTTCCAAATCCATAAAGCTTATGATCTGAAGTCAGATAGATGGAAAACCCAGACTGGGAGTAATCGGTATGAATGACATTATCAGCGATTTTCACATATTCATTATGAAAGTCCTCGTCCTGAATGCCCTGTCCGAGTTGGCCGTAATGATTGCTTCCGCATCCCCACAAGACCTGATTCTCATCAACATGATATAGATTAGTCGGATCACCGGTATTGGTGATGTAGTATTGACTCAGATCAATGGAAATCCGCGCGTTGTCAATGCTTTCAGCCTGCGGAATGTTTTCGACCGTATCCGGCTGAAACTCCAACTGCCCTGTTGTGCCTGTTGTATCTGCTGCAGGGGTATCTGCCTGCGGATCAGCTAGCTGGCAGGCGCTCAGGAAGACGCAGGCAGCAATTGAAATACAGGTAATCCCAGTTCTTGGTTTTATATGATTCATCATAGCTGGTCTCCTTCATTAAGATTCGGTGGCTATATTACACTATAATACAAACTGAAATTTGTGCGAGAACACACCGAGGTCTTAATGACCTCGGTGCTTCTCTTTTTTCTTTTGCTGTTTCAGTTCAAACATTCGCTCTGTCTCAGCCAGTTTCTGTTCACGGCATTTGGCTTTGCGCTCATGCTTGTTCTGCTCCTGTTGCATTTTCAGAGCCTGCTGTGATTTTGTTCCAATGCCTTTTTCCTGCATCTGTTTTCTTACATCACGCTGCATTCTCTTTGGATTCTTTTTCGTCTCCATAACAACAGCTGCCACAGCTGGACTGAATTGCAAACTATAATAATGCCCTAAGATAAACTTGTTGATATCGTAGTCCTTTGGTTCTGAACCAAAGGTTACCTTAGCTACAGACAATTTCCCGTCCTCGTACCTTTCAAATACGCCTACCCAAAATGGTTCTTCAAAGAACACCGTCAGCTTGCCTGTTACTTCGCCCATGACAATCCCTCCTTATTGATTGAGATGAGCAAAGAACGGACAACCCGGAGGGGCAGGTTACTTACCCTGAATAATCAGGACGGCCGGGCTACCTACCGGCTCTGGCATGCATGCTACATACGTTGCGTTTTTATCTTTGCTTTATATAATCAAGTCTAAACGACTGGATTAACTGAAATAAAAATTCAAATTCGTCTCTCAGTATTACTGAATGTTTATTAATATCCCAAGTTTTCATGTATTAGAATTATTTCAAATTCGCCAGTCATAGGTTTTTCCCATAATACCGAAAGTCCTCTACATATTCTTTCCGGGCTTTTACAATCATAACATTTGTCCGCTTTTATTGCACAAGGCGTTTTGACTCCTAGCCTTTGGGCATTTAACGGAGCTGCAATATTTCTTGCCCTGTACAATGCACTGTCATAATCCTTCTCAATCTTGTTCTCACCTATGACAAAATAAACCTTTTCATGCCCATAAAATATGGATGCAACACGATTACAATTTCCATCTATGTTGACAATTTCACCACTTTCAGCAATTCCATTTACTGACGTAATATATATGGATGCTGCGTTTGCCTCTAGACGAACCTCTTTACTTGTTTTTCCTTCCGGTATCCTATGATGCCAAAACACTTGATTATGTGTACTTAGACTTTCAAAAAGTCCCATCTTTTCTAATGTCATAGAACCTGCAAATCCTACAGTTTGATTATCAATTTGGGAATTTATATAGTTAGCTGCTTCGGAAGCAGTTTCAAAGCAATTAACAATATAGCCTAATGAAATCAAGTTTTTCTTTATCAAATCAAAATTTCTTCCCACGATGTTCTCTCCAAATTCATGCAAAAATTCAAATTTGTCTTTGTCTATCATTATATCATTCTTTCCAACATGAGCAAATACTTTTACTCTTTCTTCTTAATCGTAATATAGGTAGTTTCAATTCCCCTTGCTTTTTAATCATGTGTGCTTGTTTGTAGTCAATCAATAGTCAATCAAACTTTATAAGCATAAAAAAAGCGGAAGTGCCTATTTCTAGTATAGCGGTTCACAAATAACTGGACTAAATACGAAGTATATTTTTCTGAGAGTGCATGTCAAAAAACGTAGGCGTAGCGGGCTACGCTGAGGATTTTTGACATGTGCTATCGGGAAAATATACAAGCAGTTAGGTCCGGTTATTTTGAAACCGCTGTACTAGGTACTTCCACAATTTTACGTAATGAGACATCGGGGATTTTGACCCCGACATCATTTTAATGTGTTTAGAGGCATTACGCAAATAAAAAATCTGTGAACTGCGCGTATTTTTGCAAGCTTGCTTGCTTTTACTGTATAGGAATGACAAAGAAATTTCCTATACAAAAAAGAAGGATAGCATACACTACCCTTCTTCACTCTTTCTCTCTTTCTTCTATTACAAAATCAGCTTCTGTCCAAAAGCTCTGTATAGAAATCTGTGTAATCCGTTCTGCCGGCTTTCATACAGTCGATTGCTGATGATGGATGAAGATTTAATCTGCCTGTCAGGAAGTATGGAATATCATAGCCCCAGACAACTCCCTGCTCCTTCAGTGCCATCATCTGTGTCTCCACAAATTTCAGTACCGGGAATAAATTGTATTTCGGATTTTTCAAAAAGCCAAGTAACAGTTCCATTGCACAGTTACCTGCACCACGTCCCATGGAACTCATCGTAGCATCCAGCAGACTTACCCCTCTTGCCATAGATTCAATCGTATTGGCAAAAGCAAGCTGCTGGTTGTTGTGTGCATGGATTCCGACATATTTGCCTGCTGCATCCATTGCATCCACATATTTGTCGGAAAGAGCGCGGATCTGCTCCGGGTAGAGAGAACCGTAACTGTCCACCAGATATACACCATCTACATTTGTCTCTGCCAGCATCTTCAGTGCAGTATCCAGATCTGCCTCCTGCGCATTGGAGATCGCCATGATATTGCAGGTAACTTCGTATCCTTTTTCCTTTGCATCCTCGATCATATGGATCGCTGCAGGCATTGTATTGATGTATGTTGCCACACGTACCATATCGATCACGCTGTCTTTTCTATCAATGATATCTTTTTTGTAATCGCAGCGGCCTACATCTGCCATGACCGAAATTTTCAGATCAGAGTTGTTATCTCCCACGATCGCACGGATATCGTCTTCATCACAGAATTTCCACTTGCCGAATTTATTGACATCGAACATATCCTTAGATGCCTTATAGCCGAATTCCATATAGTCAACGCCCGCTTTTACATTTGTACGATACAGTTCATTTACAAACTCATCCGTAAAATAAAAGCCGTTCACCAGTCCTCCGTCTCTGATTGTTGCATCTAATACCTTGACGTCAGTACGAACTGTCATCAAGTTTCCCTTCTGTGCCATTGTAATCTACTTCCTTTCTTTTCTCTTTCATGCTTCAACGCTTTAAAGCATGTGAGTACATACTAGCACACCTGCCAAAATTCTGCAAGTCCTTTTTTGTTTTCCGACAGATCATAGACAGAATTCCTGTCGATTGCATTCTGCCCCTATAGCTGTGGATACTTTTCTTTCAAGTATCCACAGAAAGCCTCCACGCCCTTTTTATTCAGGTGATCCGCATCCCCGAAGCAGTCATTCGGATAACAGTAAAAATCAGGGTAAAACAGCACATCCGGAAACTCCTGCACCAGATTCGCCATATAACCGCGATAATGATCTTTCAACTCCCGTGTAAAGATTTTATAAGAAGTCTCATTGACCGGTGTCTGCTCTAAGATCACCTGTATGTTGTTTTCCCTGCACAGAAGAAACATCTGCGTCAGATAAGCTGTAATGATATCGGAAGCACTAAAGTCACTGACCTTGGCTTCTCCGTCCACATCATCCGAATGGTCTGCCGTTCCATAATAGGTATGCCCGCTGTCTGCTTCCACCTGTGCATATTTCTGAAGGTTTTCCTGTCTGCGTCCACAGAATACCGCTTTTTTCAAAGCCGTTGCATATTTATTCGGCATATAGAATTTATATTGCAGATATTCCAGTCTGCAGTGGTCGATCAGAATATGCTCCGTGTCCTGAAAACTTTTTGCACGTGATATCAGATCCGAAAAGTCCGCACTGCGCAGCGTATGAAAATAAATGCATCTTGTCCATAATGTATCCACATCCATATAATGCATCGGCGCATACGCGATCACAACCGTCTGCGGCAGATCATCCGCGTGTGTTTCGATATATTCCTTCAGCGCATAATAGCCCTCGATCGGCGTTGTCCCGCCCAGTGCAATATTATAGCTGCCTTCCCAGAGAAGCGCCGGATCCATGCCCGCTTTTGTGCGGGAATCACCAACGATCAGTACCCTTGCAGCAGTACCCGTTTTACCCTGCACATAATCCTGCTGCTGTCTGTACATCGCATACTCCCCATCCAGATAGTTTTCCGGAAAAAGCATGCAATACAGCGGCAGAAGGAGAAAGAAAGGAAACAAAAGCAATATTAACTTTTTGACAATACTACCGATTTCTTTCCACATCATTTCTATTACCTCAAAATTGGAAATATACAAATTCCTGTGCATTAAACGATGCCAGCAGGATCACGAGGAGCATAAATCCATAATAAAAGCTCCAGCGAAGCACCGGTTTCCACGTCTCTGTCTTGCGGATCGGATCTGCATGCAGACTACAGGCGTCATAAACAGCCAGCAAAGCAAGCAGCAGAGCCAGTTCCAGAGCCGTCCGCAGTGTCAGTCCGAGTCCCGCAAAGCCTGTTCGCAGGTAAGAAAGCGGATGCCCTATGCCTGTCCACATATCCCACAGGATATATACTGCCTGTGATACCGACCCGGCCCGGAAAAAGACCCATGCCAGCATCACGAGAAAAAATGTCACAAGTCTGCTGATGACCAGAACGCCCTTCTTCTCTGTCCCCTCTTTGACGCGTCTGATATGTGCCCGAAACAGTGGAATACTGTTTTCCAGAATCTGCAGCATACCATGAAGTCCTCCCCAGATAATATAGGTAAAGGCAGCGCCATGCCAGAGTCCGCTCACCAGAAACGTCACAAGCAGATTTGCACAGTGCCGCAGCTTTCCGACTCTGTTACCGCCAAGCGGGATATAGACATAGTCCCGGAACCAGGTGGATAAAGAAATATGCCATCTGCTCCAGAACTCCTTGACAGAGGCTGCAAAATACGGACTGTTAAAATTCTGCATCAGCCTGATATCAAACAGCTTTGCCGTTCCGATCGCAATATCCGAATATCCCGAAAAATCGCAGTAAATCTGTATCGTAAAGAAAAAGGCTGCAAGCAGCATGGCAAAGCCCGGATAGTCCTGCGGCGTGTCAAAAACCAGGTCCACATATACTGCAAGATTATCAGCGATCACAAGCTTCTTAAAAAAGCCCCATGCCATCAGCTTCAGTCCATATACTGCATCTTCCCGGTGAAAGGTATGTTCCCCCTTGATCTGCGGCAATAAATTCGATGTACGCTCAATAGGTCCTGCCACAAGCTGTGGAAAAAAGGAAATAAAAGCAGCATAGGTAAAGAAATTCCGCTCTGCTTCCACTTCTCCCCGATATACATCGATCACATAGCTGAGCGTCTGGAAAGTATAAAAAGAAATACCCACAGGTAACAACAGGGTAAGCGTGTGCGCCTGCACCGGGATCGCACATTTTTGGAGAATCCGTACGATCGTCAGATCAAAGAAATTGTAATATTTGAAAAAAAACAAAACGCTCATGCATGCTGCGACCGTCAGCCATAAAAACAGCTTTTTGTGTGCAGGGTATTTTTCAAGCAGCCTTGCACAGCCATAAGACAGCACGGTTGTAAACAGAATGAGTACGACATATTTGACATTCCAGCTCATATAAAAATAGTAGCTGACAATAAGCAGAAAAAAAGAACGGTATTTACTTGGAAGTGCCCAATATAAAAAAAAGACAATCGGAAGAAATATGGCAAATGCCAGTGAATTGAATAACATGTTCTTGTCCTTTGTTAAATACTTTATAAAAAAGCAAGCAGGACGGTAAGCCGGGTTATGTCGTTGAATGATCATCTATCTAGACCTGCTGTTGCCAGCAGGCTCAAGCAACCTACCTGAGAACGCAACGGGCCGCTGCATCGTTCTCTGCTCGGTCTTGCTTCGGATGGGGTTTACATGTGCCCCTGCTGTTACCAGCAGGGCGGTAGTCTCTTAAGCTGCCTTTCCACCCTTACCG
>ERZ780144.2450-NODE-2450-length-15957-cov-3.520941_pt1 | contig 15957 bp, 20 predicted proteins | sample MGYA00511380_ERZ780144 | MGnify/ENA primary metagenome ERZ780144 (study PRJEB29588, sample SAMEA1965858) | human gut metagenome | biome: human gut; feature: human-associated habitat; material: faeces | place: Denmark | collected 2008/2010 ... | reverse complement strand
ATCTGCGGCCTCATGTGGCAGGACTTCGACGAGAAGGCCGGGACGCTGAAGATCCTCCGGTCGGTGAACGTTCCCAAGGCCGGGGAGCTGGAGATCGGCGAAACGAAGACCAGCCAGGGCCGGCGGACCATCCGCCTGCCGCCCAGCACCGTCCAGCGGCTGAAGGAGCGGAGAAAGCACGCCATCAGTCAGTGGATCTTCCCGGAACCGCTGGCTCCGGAGAAGCCGGTGCGCCCCAGCGCCGCCTACTACTGGATGAAACGGATCTTAAGAGAGGCCGGCCTGCCTGAAATCAGGTTCCACGATTTAAGGCATACTTTCGCCACCCACGCCCTCACCAGCGGTGTGGACGCCAAGACCCTGTCCGGCATCCTGGGCCACACCAACGCCAGCTTCACCCTGGACACCTACACCCATGTGACGCCGGACATGCAGCAAGAGGCCAGTCATATCGTGGGCGGCTTTCTGGAAGATCTCCTGGGGAAAGACCTGAAACCGTGGCAGAAAAACAGGCCGGAGGGAGGCGCATGCCATGGCTAAGCGCCGGAAAAAGGGCGAGGGTTCCGTCCGCCAGCGCAAGGACGGCCGCTGGGAGGGCCGGGTGGTCATCGGCTACGACGAGAAGGGCCTGCCCAGGACAAAGAACGTCCTGGCAAAGACGAAACGGGAGTGCCAGGAGAAACTGAAGCAGCTCTGGGAGACGGTGACCGGCTCCAAGACGGAGAAGGTCCGGCCGGAGATGCCCTTCGGGGAGTGGCTGGACTTCTGGTATCAGAACTATGTGAAGCCCCAGATCCGCCCCACTACCCAGGCCAACTACGAGGCGAAGATCTATCAGCACATCATCCCGGAGCTGGGGAAGATCCCCCTGAACCAGCTGGCCCAGAAGGACCTCCAGCAGTTCTATGCCCGGATGAAAACGGCTGGACGGCTCATCCGCACGGAGCAGTTCGGCAAGGGCCTCTCCGACTCCATGGTGCGCGGCCTTCACGCCGCCTGCCGGTCCGCTCTGGAGAAGGCGGTGCAGGAGGAACTGATCCGCACCAACCCGGCGGTGGGCTGTAAACTGCCGCCCAAGCGGGGACGGGAGATGCAGGTTTTGGGCCGGGAAGAGCTCCAGCGGTTCCTCATCCAGGCCCAGGCAGAAGGTTATTTCGAACTGTTTCTTCTGGACTTATGCACCGGCCTGCGGCGGGGCGAACTGCTGGCCCTCCAGTGGGACGACCTGGACTTCAAGACCGGGACCCTGACCGTGAACAAGCAGGTCTACGAGGTGAAGGGGCAGCTCCAGGTGAGCGTCCCGAAAACACGCGCCTCCATCCGCAGACTGGTCCTGCCGCCCGGCGTGGTGGAGGTACTGCGGCAGTACCGGGAGAGGGTGGACTCCCGGTGGATGTTCCCCTCCCCCGTGAAAGAAGGGGTGCCCATGAACCCCAGCGCAGTGCTCAAACGGCTCCACATCATCCTGGAGCGGGCCGGGTGTAAGAGAATCAGATTTCACGATTTACGCCACACGTTTGCCACATTATCTCTGGAAAACGGTATGGATGTCAAGACCCTCTCCGCCATGCTGGGCCACGTGTCGGCGGCCACCACTCTGGACATCTACACCCATGTCACCGGGGACATGCAGGCCCAGGCAGCGGCCAAGATCGACCGGGGTCTGGGCAACGAGGTACCGGAGGAACCCGCTCAGGCAGAGCAGGACCTTGCCGCAGACTTCCAGCCCGTGCTGGGACGAAAGCGGAAGTCCGGCTCCGGGTGCATCACGCAAATCAACGACCACCTGTTCGAGGGCCGCTATTCCCCTGTCTGGCCGGACGACAAGCGCCACGCAAAAAACGTCTACGCGAAGACCCGGAGGGAGTGCGAGAAGAAGCTGAAGGTCCTCATCCAGGAGATGCAGGCGGAGCGGCAGGCCTTGCGGGATCAGGCGCAGGGCATCACTCCGCCGGACAAACTCACCAAGACCCAGAAGAAAATCTGGATGTACATGAAGTTCCACCCCGATGTGACCAGCTATTGGGCTATCGCCCGGGGCGCAGGGGTGACCCGGCATACAGCGGCGAAGTGGTATGAGATGATGAGGGGAATACTGGGAAGGGCGGCGTAAAATTGGAAAGAGGCTGGTATCCCAATCTTGATACCAGCCTCTTCCTTTGCGTCAAACCAGCGTAGCGTTCCCGTTTGACCTCCATAGCGCCACGCCTTACTGAAAACTTCTCGGATGTATCATGCTACTTTTCAATAGAAATCATATAACTGTTTGTGTACTCTGGCTAATGATTTGTGTAGAAGGTTTCTGTGCCCTAATAAGATACGGTTGTCCGTCTGAGGCCTTCTGATCTTGACGTTCTGGGCGATACCGCTACGGGATCACCCCGTTTCTGAAAACAGCCCGTTCACTCCCGCTGTTGCGCGATAAAGTTCGAGATGGCCTCCACCGTCTGGGTCTGCTGTTCCTCTGCTGAGATCGTGGCGGGCAGATCCCCCTTCTGGGGGCCGTAGTTGCCGAACTGGGCGTGGTTGCCGCCCTCAATTTCTACCACATTCTCTGTATAGTCGATTTCATCCTCCACGCTCTGGTTCAGGGAGCTGTAGATGGTGAGGGTGTCCTCCGTCGGATAGTCGCCGTAGAGATAGGCTCCCAGCAAAATCAGGCCGTCCACCTCGTCCGGATGTTCCGAAGCAAATTGGGAGGCCATGGCCCCGCCCATGGAGTGGCCGGCGATATACCAGTGGGAGATGTCCGGGAACTGGGCCATCACATCCTCCGCCGCGTTTACATCGAAGATGGCCAGGTGGAAGGGCATCTCCACCAGGATGCAGGTGAGGCCGGTCTGCCGGAGCTGATCCAGCAGGAGAAGATAGGCGGCGGCCTCCACCTTGGCCCCGGGATAGAAGATGATGGCGGTGTCCGTAGGATAAGAGGGGGAGAGGATGGTCAGATTATCCCGGACCTCGATGTTGTCCCCGGCGGAGAGCATCTCCAGGGCCACGTCCTCCGCCCGATAGTAGTCGGACACATACCAGAAAAAGCCCCCGCCGCCAGGATCAGCACCGCCAGCAAAATGCCGGCGGCGATCTTCCACCGTTTGCGGCGGTGTTTCGTCACTGCTTGTTCCATTACGTCTCCCACTCCTTTAGTAGTTCGGTCATCCGCTCCAGCCCGGTCCCCAGGCCATCAGAGCCCGCACACCGGCTGGGGCGGGTATTGACGGCGTGGTCCAGCAGGGGCTGGACCTGCCGGTCCGTATCCAGGCACAGGTCCGATGCCAGCACATCCTCCCAGGCCCGGTTGAGAAAGGCCACCTCCCGGCGGTCATGGGTGCGGGTCACATCCATCGCCCCTGCCCAGTCCAGATAGTCTGCCGCCAACTCCTGGGAAAATCCGGCGGCGGTGAGGCTGTCCAAAAGTCCCTCCCGGAACAGCGCCGGCAACTCCGCCCACTGGAGAGGTGCCACATCATAGCGGACGAAGGCGTACCGGCTGTGGCAGTGGACGGCCAGGAGACACTGTTTCCCCCGTAAGGCGATCACATGGAGGTCCCAGCAGAACCGCCGGTCCGGCTCGGTGCCACAGGGAGGCGGCCTCCGTTTCAAAAACCGCTGGAGTGGAAAGGTCAGGCCCAGTTCCATCATGTTACCTCATGGGGGATGGTGATCTTCTCCACTTGCAAGGCTCCGTTCTCCACCTCCGCCATCATCATGGTGATCTCCTGATGGAACTGCCGGGGGCCGCATGAGCCGGGGTTCAGCCAGAGAAGGCCGTCCTTCTCCTCCTGGCAATACTTGTGGAAGTGGCCGAACACCACCGCGTCGATGCCGGGGAGGCCCGCCGGGACCTCTTTTTTGTTATGCACCATGTAAAAGGACACCCCGCCTAAGGTGACAGTGAGGTGGTGAGGGATATCCTCCGCCCACTCTTTGTCGTTGTTGCCCCGGACGATGTACAGAGGCGCATACTGCCTCAGTTGATCCACGATCTCCTGCCGGTTGATGTCCCCGGCGTAGAGGATGGTGTCGGCGGTCTTCAGGTGTTCCACCCCCTCCGGCCGCAGCAGGCCGTGGGTGTCAGAGAGAATGGCAATGTTCACAGGCTGCACCCCCTTACTTAAATGATGATGCCCTCGCAGTGGTCGATCTCATGCTGGATGATCTGGGCCGTCCAGCCGGTGAAGGTCTTCAGACGCTCCTGGAACTTCCCATTCTGCCAGCGCACCTTGATGGTCTTCCACCGCCGGGCCGGGCGGGTGCCGGTGAGAGAGAGGCAGCCCTCCTCCGCCTGATAAGGCCCGGACTTTTTGATGATCTCCGGGTTGAACATGACCATATAGGTCCCCTCGTTGTCAAAGGCGATGATCCGCTTGTTCACGCCGATCATGTTGGCCGCCATACCCACGCAGCCGTCTTTGTGGTGCTCCAAGGTTTCCAGCAGGTCGGCCGCCACTTGCAGGTCGTCCGGCGTGGCGGGTTCCGCCCTCCGGGACAGAAATGCTTCGTCTTTGCAGATCTCTCGAATCATGATTCATTCTCCTTGTGTGCCTGAATGACGGCCGCGATGGTCTCCGCCGCGATACGGGAGCCCAGCTCACTGGGGTGGACCCCATCTGCGGCGTAGAGGGTCTGAGCGTCGGACAACTCATAAAACCGCCGGCCCACGTCAGCAATTAGGGCATTATTTTCCTGTGCCGCTTTGTGGTAGGCCTCAGACAGCTTTTGGACCATCTCGTCGTAATCCCAGCCCTTGGCCATCAGCTTGGCCCCGCCCCTCTGATAGGCCCAGGTATCAAACAGAATAGGGACCGCCCCGTTTGCCCAGATTTGCCGGCAGAGCCGCTCCACGCTGGAATAGAAACTCTTGGGGGCGGTGATGGGACCGTGGCTCATCTCCTGGAGCACCACATAGTCCCACCGCTCGTTTCGGAGCGCCGCCTGGGTCCGGCCGCCCAGCCTGGTGTTGGGGTTCAGCTGTTCCGACAGCCGCGCCCCGCCCCGGGTGTGGTGGACCACCTCAGCCCCGGTCAGTTCAGCCAGCATCTTCGGCATATTGTTGGTGAAGGTAAAGCTGTTGCCCAGCATGAGAATCCGCATGGCGCTGCTCCTTACTTGTTTCTTTCACTGTTTCCAACTGTCATTATACATGGCTCCGCTGAGAGGGACAAGACTGCGATGCGCGGCCAAGCCTATCAGATTTTGCGATGCAAGATTCAAAGATAAGGCTGCTGTCGTGTGAACTGATCATGAATAGGTGGTCATGACCCCATATTTCAAAAATTGTGCAGTTTGTCTTTACCTCTTTTCGGAACGAATCATGTCGGAGGCGGACAAGAAACTATGTCTACAACGAAAATTCAAAACAAATCCCCAAAAGTGTGTTGACCACATTTGAGGCCTTATTTATGCAGAACGCCAAATAGATTTTGACAAAACTTGAAAAATGTTTTTTAAGGTTTTCAATCTCGCTAACTACACTAATTAGCTTTTCTTCACAAATAGCTTCTATTGCTATATTGGGATTTGTGGTTTGAACAACTAACTCAATCACAAATTCATATTTTCCAGTAAACACATAGGTTACTGGTCTATTGGCCGGAACAAACCTCTTGGCCGCTGAAATGATGGCCTTTTTGACAAAAGCATATAAACCATCAAACTCGGATAAAGCGTGGTCGATTATGTGGTTGCCTACTTTTTCGATTATGGGCTTACTTGCTAAATAAATAAACAAACCCTTTACTGTCGCTTCTAAAAATTGAAAGGTTAATTCCGGATCAGGTATGGCAGACTTTCTTCCGCAATAACCTGTTTCAATATCGTATTCGTCAGATAACTCTTTTAAAAAGGCCGCTGCATCCTCCCGGGATTTGAAATTAACGAAGTCAGTTTGGACGAGCAATTTCTCTCGCCGTTCTAAAAAGGAAGTTGCCAGCGGCCTGTCATCGACAAGGCTTTTCTGCATAACAAATTTTACGCCATCATGCTCCATAGGGTAAACAGAGAACATATCTTGTTCACAGTACAGCCCATAGTCAGTGTCGTTTATTGACTATCTTGCGTTTCGTGAAAAATATGAGGGAAGAAATGAGGCGGGTGAAGAGGATGACATGTTGGAAGAAGACGATGAGTTTGAGCAGAACCAAAAAGAACCGAGGCTTCCCATCCGTAAGCTCCACTACCGCCACACCTTTTCCTATGAGGAGATCAACATGCTTATTGAGGGCATTCTGTTCTCAAGAACACTGGATACCAAGACCGCACATCATTTGATTGAAAAAATTGAGGAACATCTTACCACAAAGTTCTACAAAAAGGGGCCGAAAAATATCTGTACCGTCCGGGAGACTGTGCTTGCAGATCGGGATCAGCTGCGAGAAAACCTATTGCTGATTCAGCGGGCCATTGATGACAAGGTGCGTATCCGCTTTCGATTTAATGGCTACAACCGGAACAGGGAACTGGAACCGGTACGAACAGAGAAAGACACCGTGAGCCCCTACTATATCGTAGCCAATGGAGGGCGGTATTATCTCCTGGCCTGTAAGGAGATGCTCAAGGACGGCAGCCCAAAGCGGCACATGTCTATCTGGCGGGTCGACCTGATGACAGACATGGAGATACCAGGACGAGATGAGCGGCGAAAGGGTGAACGCGCGTTGGAAAAAAAGCAGGTGGAGGATCTGCCGCGGGAATGGAGCGAGGACTTCCCTCTCCACCACTTGAATATGTCTTTTGACAAACCTGTCCCAATCGAGCTGCGCATTATCCCGAGCGGTGGGAAGATTGGAGAGAGCACAGAGCGGCACAGGCCGGATTACACCTTCCTATATGACTGGTTTGGAGATACCTTCCGCTATGAACGAACAGAGACGGAGCCGCCCTATGGGGACATCGTAAGTGTCGTATGCAGTCCGTTTGGCATGGTCAATTGGGCGCTGCAGTACAGCGACCGCGTAGAGGTGCTGAGGCCGGAAGCGGTTCGAGAGCAAGTGATTGAAAAAATAAAAAATTTATCAGAAAAATATGCCGTGGATAGCTGAGGTCGGAAAAATCCGCCCATCAATATGTTGTAATAAGCATATAGAATTCCCCGCACCTTGAAAATCCGAATGACCGTCCGAAATGAAGTCCTGTGGCGGGGGAAGCAGCGCCAGGAGCCGGCTCTGGAAAAGCCGGGGAGCGTGCCAACGCCGGAACATGTTCCGGGCGGCGGGACAGGGCATCTGTTCAGGCGGTATTATCAAGTGGGGGCAAAAAGAGCGGGGGTGTCTCCTTGGCTGCGGCATTTTGCGCGCCAGATACGAAAGACGCAGGCTTTGGATGGAAACGGAGGAATATGATGGGAGATATCACGGAAATCAGGAAAATGGTGGACGAGGGGGAATTGGAGTGCGTCTTTTACATTTTGGTCAACGACGCCCAAAAGAGACTGGCGTTAAAGGATGAAGCTGCAGAAAGGATCTGCCAAAAATTCATGTCCGTCGTAGATGTCAGCCGCTATGGTATATGCTCCGGCACCATTACCAGGGATTCTACACGTCTTCGTGAGCGGATCAATGCGCTTCTCCCTGTTCAGGCTGAGTTCATTATCGTCGAACCCGAAAAAGATCTGGTACGCCTCCTGACGCCGGAACAGCGCGATTGGTTCATAGAAAAGCTAAAAACCTACAACGGCGACACGATCGAGCTTGCGCTGGCTGTCCTCGCGGAAGACGAGCCGGGTCCATATTGCGGAGACATCGGCCCATATCGCGCGGAGATCAAGCAGATCTACGGTCATCTGCGGGGGCTTTTGGCGGAGTACATGGAAACACACTGGTATCATCAGGCGCCGGAGGGGGCGGCCGAATCGGACGGACTGGCCTATGCCGCGCGCCGGCTGGAGGAGATCCGGGCCGAGGCCGCGCCGCTGGCACGCTGCTCCGAAGTGGCAGAACGGATAGAGCAACTCTTGGTGGAAACGGAGATTTTTCTCTTTCGGGATGAGTGGCCCGGGGTGGTCCCACGATGGAGAGAAGTGAATCCTTCCATCGACTTCTTTGACTTCGCATCTGACCTTCTGGAACTCTTTGTGCGGTTCGGAAAGAGCGGTTCCGTTGACCCGGATGATCCGGTAGACCTGCGACGGAGACAGCGTCGGCAGGACTACTTCGCGGCGGTCCAGCAGCGGTTCGCCCGGGAGGGCAGAGCGTACAGCGATGACGCGGCGTTTCAGGACGAGCTGCTTAGGACCCTGGATCTGGTGTTCCGGGCGGACTTCGGGGAAGCGTGGGATGGAGCAACAGCTGGGGCGTAAGCCCTTCATGTATGCAAATTCAAGGAGAGTTTTTATGAGCGAAAATAAATATCAGGAACTAAAGGCTCTGCTGAAGGGAGAGTCGCTGGAAACCTTTGATGTGCGTGAGCATGTATTTACCCAAATTGGGCATAACCCAAATGTTCCTAACAATGGCAGCAAAATGAAAAAACAAAAAAGAGAGGAATTCGAGCACGACAAAAACATATTCGATAAATATGATGGTTGCAACAGGCTCTTAATCAAAACTGCCATTGGAAAGAAGTGGGCTGGCTTTTTTAACTATGATTATGATGCCTCGCGCTTTGCTAATCTAATCTATAAGGCAACATGGTTCCCTTCGGGCGATATTGAACCAATCGGGTGTGTTGAAAAATACGAGTACGTGACCGTTTATGATGGCCGCTATTTCCGGGGGGACACCATGAATTCATGGTCAACGACACTAAATGAATTTGTTCGGACGCTGGGAGAACGCTATGTGCTTGGATGGAAGGGAAGATACATCCCCGTGGGATATAACAGCTGGGAGGCATTCCTCAGCGATCCCAAAAGCTACAAGAAGGCATTTCCAGACTATATCACGGATTTTATGAAGGTAGTCTATACTGTCGGAAACTTTATCCCTGTTCCGCTGGCACCCAGCTTCAATACTTGCAGGAGCAGACTTTGCCATGACTATTGGGATCTGACCCTGTTGGCAATTTATCGGCATTATGAAAAAAATGATGCGGACAACAGCAATGGCTGGAGCGGATTACTCTCCCGGGAAGGAGTGAAATGCTGGCTGGACGGATACGGCAGCTGGGACGCTTTCGTGGAGGGCAACTTCCTCCAAGACTTCGTTGATGAGAAAACGAAGAACGGCTACGGAATGCCAAAGCCATTGTGGACGGGGCATTTTGACAATCCAGGCTTACCCAAAGAAGGGAAATTCGAGGAGTTCTTCACCAATGCCGCTACCTGGATCATGGCACGGGGCAAGAGGATCGCCATTGCTATGGCGGAGACACTCAGGTCGGCAGAGGAACAGGAGAGCGATGCAGGGGAGGGAGTCATATAATCTACGTCTGTTCTGACATCCACGGCCGGTACGAACGTTGGCGAGCCCTGTTGCAGGCGATCGACCTCCTCCCCGACGACACCATCTATGTGCTGGGGGATGTGATCGACCGGGGGCCGGACGGCTGCAAGATCCTGCTGGACATGATGGGTCGGCCCAACGTGCTCCCTATTCTGGGCAACCATGAATTCACCGCCGCCGTCTGCCTGCCCTGGCTGATGGAGGAGGTCACCGACCGCTCCCTGGCCGACTTGGATGGCACTCGGCTGGCCGCGCTTCAGGATTGGATCAGAAACGGCGGTGGTCTGACCCTCAGGGGGTTGCAGAAATTGTCACGGGCGGAGCGGGAGGACATTCTGGACTACCTGCGGGAGATGGAGCTGTACGCCGAGGCAGAGGCCAGTGGGCGGAGTTTCGTCCTCACCCATGCTGGGCTGGATCATTTTTCCCCAGACAAGCCTCTGGAGGACTATGCGCTGGAGGATTTTCTCTTCTACCGCCCCAAACCTGATGAGGCGTTCTGGCCGGACCGTTATCTGGTCTATGGCCACACCCCAACCCGCCTGCTAAGGGCACAGATGGGACAACCCCTGTCTGATGATATCCTTCGCTGTGGGCGGCAGATCGCCATTGACTGCGGATGCGGCTTTGATGGGAAACTGGGATGTCTTTGCCTGGACACCTCGGAAACGTTCTATGTCGAGTAGAGGGGGCCTTCCGTCATGATCTTTTTTACATCGGACCTGCACTTTGGCCTCTCGAATATCATCCGGGCAGCACAGCGGCCATTTGACACCGTGGAAGAAATGGACACGGCTCTGATCCGGAAATGGCTTCGGGAATACGGATAGCGAGTTTCACACAGCGGGACGGCCGTCCGTGCGCCCCTGCCTGGAATTTGTGCCGTCTGAAAAACCGCAGGAAGTTTGACGCAAAGGAGGGTACCTTATGGTAATTTTGACTGGCGATACCCACGGCATGTTTGACCGTATTGAAGACTTCTGCGCGGAGTATGATACCACGACAGAGGACATTATGATCATTCTGGGCGACGCAGGAATCAACTACTGGCTGGACGTGGAACTGAAAGATCGCCTGTCCCGGCTGCCCATCACGCTCTTCTGTATTCACGGCAACCACGAGGAGCGTCCGGAGGAAGTACCCGGCTACGACCTGACGGACTGGATGGGCGGTCAGGTCTGGGTGCAAAAGGAATATGCCAATCTGCTGTTCGCGGAGGATGGGGAGGTCTATGAGTTCAATGGGAAACAGGCGATCGCCATCGGCGGGGCCTACAGTGTCGATAAATTTTATCGCATTGCCGCTGGCGCCCCGTGGTTCCCAACCGAACAGCCGGACGGCCACATCAAGCAGCTGGTGGAAAATGCCCTAAAGCGCGTCGACTGGCGGGTAGATTATGTGCTCTCTCACACGGTGCCATTGAGCGCCATGCCCCGGCATGCCTTTTTGCCTACGCTTAACCAGAGTATGGTCGACAATTCCACAGAGAAATGGCTGGAGACGATTCAGCAGAAACTGACGTATGAGCGATGGTTTGCCGGTCATTTCCATGTTACATGGAGTTTTGACCGCATCCAGATCCTGTTTGAGGATTACGATACGCTGGAATACTGAAAAACCATTTGTATGGAGGCTCTCAGGACAGAACTCAGCCCTGAGACAGCAGCTGCGCCACCGGAGATCCAACCGGCTGAAAGAAAGGGGGAGGCCATATGCCAAAGTTGATTTTTGTGATCGGAGCGAACGCGACGGGAAAAACATATTTCATCCGCCAGCGGTTCAGCGGAAAAGGAATGACCTGTTTTAATATTTACGACTATCAGCAGCGCGTCTATCGGGAAGAAGGTGTCGGCGAGTTTGTCCCAATGGGCGCTCAGTTCCGATATTTGATGAGAGCCAATCAGATGCTTTTGGCGGATGTCAAGGAAGCGTTGACGCGAGATGAGGACGTGGTGGTAGAGCATACGCTTTACATGGCAAAGCGCCGGATCGCCTATATTGATGTACTCCGCAAGGGGGTAAAGGATCTCACGATCGATGTGTATGTCATGTGTCCCAGCGATGCACAATGGGAAGCGAACGCGGTCAGCCGTGGAGAGGCGGACTATTTTCAGCGATACAGGATTGAAGCAGAGATCATAGAATTCCCAAATAGCTCAGAGGGAATTGATGCTATCTACGAGGTAATTGACGGAGAAATAAAATTGAGAATGGACCCGCCCCGACCGGAGATTTACGAATCTGCAAAACGAGCATTAGCAGAGGAGGCTGAACGCCTTCAGACCGAGGATGAAGCAAGGGAGAAAAGAAAACGGTTGGTCGATAGTATGCGGGAGCGCCCGTTCTGGCACTACTGTGAGGTATGCGGGAAAAAGGAGTTTATCACAGCGCGGGATGCGTGCGATTCCGGTTGGGATTATCCGCCTCATATGGGGAACTTTGGACTGCTCGGCCCCCGGACCTGCGGGAAGTGCCAGTTAAAAGATACCCTGTTTTGGAAGATTCATACAGGCGGAACGCTGCCCATTGTATGCGAGGGGGACCTGACGCCGAAGGAACTCGTTACATGGCGGAGGATTAAGGGCGAGCCGGAAAGTTTACTGAAGGAAGAAACTGAGGCTCCAAGAATGTCTGGGGAGAACATCGTATGATCTATGCGATTAGCGATATTCATGGCTATTATCGGGAAATTTACCGTTGGTTCGACCAGATGGGCAATCTGGCGCCGTTTGAAAACGGAGCAAATAAGCTTGTCCTTCTGGGGGATTACGTAGATTATGGGGCGGATTCCTTCAAGGTCCTGAGGGTGATTCATGCGGCAACCTTGTATCTTCAGGATGCCCTTGTGGTCCTGCGGGGCGACCATGAGGAGGCCTTCCTGGATTGGCTGGACCGATATAGCCGCCCCAATGCGGGGGAAACGGACATGGACAGCTTCCCAGAGCGGAATGGATGGCTCCGGGCAGACTCCGATACGGGCTACCAAACCCTGCGCGGCTTCCTGGAAAAAGAGCAGTGGGAATTTTTCAGCCGGATCACGCCAACTGCGAGTGAACGCACGCTCAATAGAGAGGCTGCCCGCATGATCCTGGATAACCACCAGGAGATCATCACATGGCTGCGGAGTCTCCCCTATTACTATGAAACAGAGCGCCAGATTTTTGTTCACGCCGGGATTGACGAACGCTGCCCCATGCGGTGGCAGGAGTTGACGGACTCCTATATATTTGTAGGGAAGTATCCCGTCTCTACAGGATACTTCCCCAAGGATATTATTGCTGGTCATGTCGCGGTAGCTGAAGCTGCAGGAACCCCTGAACATGAGGGTATCTATTTCGATGGGGCAAGCCACTACTTCATAGACAGAGCCGTACAGGAAACAGGCAAACTGTTGTGCCTGGCCTATGATGAGCAGAACGGCCGGTACTATGAACTTCTTAGAACGGCCAAGTCTCCCGGCAAAAGGGACCGTGTTTATGGGGAATTAAAGCCGTTGGGGAAATAAGGCAGGGCCGGTTTGGAGACTGGAAGAAAATATGGAAGAAAACAGATCGCTGAAGTATATCAAATCAAAGGATGTCCGGGCGTACATAAAGCGTACCGGGCTGCAATTTTCGGACGGTGAGGTCGGCACACTTCTCTTCCATTCCGGTATGCCGTATCATGAGTTGCACTGTGCCCTAAAGGAACTGGCGGAAAGGACAGCCGATCAGGAGCTGCGCCGGCAGATTGAGGAGCGGATTGCCTATGATGAACGGTGCTCGGAGATATTCAGGACCAATGACGGGAGTTTCTTTTTCGCAGTGAGCGTGGATGCGGGCAGCAAGGAATGCGAATACGATGAAATAATTGGATACTTTGCGTCGGTGGAGTTGGCGCTGGCGTTTATGAAGGGAAAAAACGTCCCCTTCACCGTCAAGAAATATCAGATTGTCGGCCTGCGAGAACCACTTGTGAAATCCGTGGTGCAAGTGAATCCACGCCTGCATTTGCCACTGGAGTACTACGACTCTTCTATCCGTGTGGAATTTTTGACGGAAAGGGGAACCTTTCCACATCCCCCCCACCGACTTGGAAAGGACTGTTTTGGATAGCACGGAGTGTCGGAAAGATCTTTTGGAGGCTGCCAGCCGTATGCTGGCCGGTGGGACATCCCTGTAGGGCTTTTCCTGCGCTTACCATGCGTATCAGGCGGAACTGCGGAGAACAAAACGGAAGAATGGGATATGAGAGGCGCCCCATCTTATGACCATCTATGTTCTGGAGATTCCAAATAGCCGTTTCTCATCCTGCCCGGCGGTTATCTGGATGGCCTGCCGGCGCTCTGGTAGCAGAAAAATCTGAAACTGTGGACGGAATATCGGGAATGGGAGAGAACTTATTATGTGCTATCAGGAAATCGGATGCTCAGAACCGGAAAACTATTACAGAATAACCCTGAAGGCAGATGGCGGCACTACCGTCTCATGTATGAAGAACAGCTTTTTACAGAAAAAGCCGAAATGAATGCTGATATAGCGACACTGACGAAAACTGACTACCGGGAGTTTTTTGATGATGTATTTGGGATGGATGAACGACTGGAGTTCTCCGTCGATAGAGAGGAGACAGCCGGTGAGCAGGAGCAAAAAACGAACGCCCGTGATCAAACAGGGCAAGGGAGCAGATGGCAAGCGGGCCGCAAACCGTAAGGTACGGCAACTCAAGGATTTACCGACAGGAAAGTCAAAGCAATATAAGCGATTTTACCCTCAGTGGGATGTATGGGATTTTCGTTTTTATTTGTCAGAGCGTAGCATAGAGATAGCGGGGAAAAAGCGTCTTCGAAAGTAGAATGAAGGACTCTATTTTTCTGGTGAGGAAGACTGTAAAACAGAAGGGAAACACAACTCTCAAATCTTACGTGGAAAAGTCAAAGAAAAGCATTCCACCATTTACAGGCATCCTCCGCTCCGCTATACTGAGAGCAGAAAAAGAATGGAGGTACGGCAATGTCGGGCAGGCGGATCTGTGCTGGGTACTACCGGCGGTACGATGGCAAGGTGGTCTATGTGATTTCCACGGCCACGGATGCCGACACCGGAGAGCAGACCGTCATCTGGACTTCCTATCCTTTCGCGGATGTCCCCAGGTACTGCACCTCCACCAAAAAGTCCTTCTGCGCATTCGTGGAAATGGACGGAGAGCGGAAAGCCAAGTACAAGCGGCTGATGAATATGAAAATCTCGGAGGTTGCCATCGAGCGGCTGGAAGACGAGGGCTTCCGGGGGCCGGCGCGCAAACGGCAGAGGCGGCAGTTGGAGGAGGAATACGACTCCCGCAAATATCAGCAGTCTCTCTCCTACCTCGCATATGCGAAAGATCTGTGTGAGAACTATACCTTCGACCGGAACAAATACCGCCTCTGCGTGAAAGAAAAAAGATATGCGGCCATCACACGAAGTGACTTCGCCAAGCTGAAAGAGGATCTGCAATTTCTGGACAACGCCATGAAAACTGTACTGTCCGAGTACAAGAATTATTTCCAAGAGCGGTTCGTGGAGGGCCTGTCCATCCGCAAATACGCCGAGGCACACCAGCTGAACCGGGGCAGCGTGGACTATCTGCAAAAGAAATTTTTCTCTGCCCTGGCCCGTCTGCTGAAGGAGCGTGACGAGACAGAGGGAAAATGCCGTCTGCGGAAACCGGCGCAAAACTGAATTGAGCCCAGCCCTGAGCGGAGCGTCTGCTGACCAAGCAGGCGCTCCACTTTTCTGCCAAAAATATGTCAAAAGGATATTATTTCCCCAATACATAGTGAAAGGACAAAAGAGGTACAGATGTGTCAATTCTATGTCACTCAAGAAATGTCCTTGGGTAAAGTAGTAGGGGGGAATCAAAATGAAAGAGTCTGCCTACAAAAATTATGAGGAGCTGCCACTGTTTCTCAACTCAAAAACAGTGGCGAAAGTATTGGGCGTCTCACCGTCCAGCGGATATGAACTGATGCACGAGCCAGGCTTCCCGGTGCTGCGCATCGGCAACAGGATGGTGGTGCCCAAGGAGCAGTTCATCCAGTGGGTGAAAGAGCACACAGGAGGTGGTGTATGAGGTACAGCAAGTACAGCGGGCGAGGAAATTTTTTCTCTCTGCCCAACGAAGTGTTTCTCCTGGGTCTGAGTGCCGGAGAGTTGGCGGTGTACAGTTTCTTGAAACGGTGTGAGAATCGCAAGACGCATCAGTGCTGGCCCAGCATCCGCACCATTGGGCAGGCGGTGCGGATGAGTGAGAACACCGTCCGCAAGTACATCCGGCAGCTGGAGGAGCGTGGACTTATCACCACAGAACCTACAGAGGTGATCACCAAGACAGGAGAAAAGCGCAACGGCAATCTGCTGTTCACGCTCCGTCCGATCCAGGAGGTGATAGATCAGTATTACGACCGCCAGTTGGAGGAACTGGAACTTGCCACCGAGCGCCAGCGTGTGGCGAAACTCCTGCGGGAGTGGGAAAGCCCCGCGTGACCGCCTGTGGGCCGCTGTGTGCCTCGATTTCGGGAGGGGCAGAGGCCCTGCCCCTCCCGGCGGTTTCGGGGCGG
>ERZ780144.2449-NODE-2449-length-15963-cov-2.583543_pt1 | contig 15963 bp, 4 predicted proteins | sample MGYA00511380_ERZ780144 | MGnify/ENA primary metagenome ERZ780144 (study PRJEB29588, sample SAMEA1965858) | human gut metagenome | biome: human gut; feature: human-associated habitat; material: faeces | place: Denmark | collected 2008/2010 ... | reverse complement strand
GCTATACACTCCTGATTGATAACGGGTTCGGTTCCCGACAACGCCTACTCTCCAGATCCGGATTTCAGGCTGCCCTCGAAAGTCCATTCAGTAAACCATGCCGTGCTGCAATTCCACCATCTGCAGCTCTCTGTATCTTTATGGAAAACTTACTTCTCTTTCTCATCGGTTTTTCTTATGTGTTAAATAGTAATACTTTTTACCGTAGTTGTCAATCAAAATTTTCGTCATTCTAAACGGAAAATTTTGGGAAACAATGGAGGACTGCTTTCGCAGTCCTCCATTGTTTCCCTTATGATCTCATATCAGCCATCACGGTTCGATACCGTAGTATCTTTCCCTGATCTTAGCGATATGCTTTCACATAGGTGTTTGCTGTATTTTTGTTTGTTTTAACCTTTGTCTTCAGCAGCTTCAGCTGAGATCTCTTTACATAACCGATCCTGCCGTTTGTAAAGATCAGCTGATAGTATCCGTTGATCTTCTGGCTGTTCAGAACGACTCTCGTGTTCTTCATCAGACGTCCGATACGTTTAGCGGATGAAGTAGCATTGTTGTAGATATATGCTCTCTTCTTTGTCTTTGCTGTACGGAACAGTGTTACCTGAGGTGTGGAGCTTACCTTCTCACCAATCTTATACTTCTTGGTAGATACGCCGTAACGGAAGCCCTTATCCAGGGTTACACAGCTCTTCGGTACATAACCGTTTCCAAGAGAACCTGTACCGTAACGTACCTGATAGTAATCTCCGCTTGCTCCGGTTACCAGTACTCTCGTACCAACCGGTGCTACGGTGTTTGCTCCGTATCCGACACCTGTGTAAACCCAGGTCTCGGTGCTGATCTTACCGTTGGAGGCATTTACAACCTTGCCTGAACGCTGGTCAGATGTGATGGTTACATATGCAGATCTTACATATGCATATCCGCCATTGTACTTGATCTTGTACCACTCACCGATCGTGTCAACGATGGTAACGGATACACCGCAGTTGTACTGACCAAGCTGCAGTCCCTGCAGGCTCGCACTGTTGCGGATGAACAGACCATCTACATTGGCAATACCGTACATAACGCCTTTCTTCTTAGCTTTTCCGGTTACCTTCACCTTGCACTTCGCTGTGTAGCCATTTCCTGTGATCGCGATGATGGTAGCTCTACCCTTCTTATGGCAGGTAACAACACCGAACTCATCTACACTGGCTACAGCCGGATTTGTGCTGGTCCAGTAAACTGCTGTGTTGAAAGCATTAGCCGGAAGTACGGTTGCATTCATCTTGAACATATTGCCGACCTTCTTCGACAGCTTGGAATCCTTCATAACGATTCCGGTCGGTTTCTGTCTTACGGTTACTTTAACCTTGTCGCTTACTACACCGAAGTGTTTGTCGTTTGCGGTTACTGTGATGTAGCAGGTTCCGCCTCCAACCGGAATGATCTTATTGGTATAAGTATCATAGTAAGCAACCTTCGAATCACTTGTTGTCCATGTTACACCAGTTTCCGTGGTGTAGGTCGGGTTGAAGGTGTAGCTGATATCCTGTACATTGCCTGTGTAGCAGGTAATCTCTTCTTTGTTCAGCTTGATCTCCTTCGGTGCTGCAATAACCTTCACAAGGATTTCTGCTCTCTTTCCGTTGTAGGTCGTAGCGTAAACCCAGGTTGTTCCAAGTTTTGCAGCATGCATCTTGCCATAGCTGTCAACCGTCACGATGGAAGGATCCTTGATGGACCATGTGATCGATGTATCGGACGGAATACTCAGTCCCTCATTGAAGATCGGAGCTAAGTTGTAGTCCTCATCCAGATAGATGGTCATCTTTTCCTTCTCAAACTTCACAGAATTAACCGGAGTCTTGATGTAGAGCAGAGACTGTGCGGTGTATGTTGTCTTTCCGTCAGCCATGGTCATCGTTGCGGTGATCGTTGCAAGTCCAGCGGTTGCATTTTCTGCTACCGTAGCAACACCTGTCTTATCGATGGTTACAAATGCGTTGTCAGACTCATAGGTTACGTTGCCCTCGAATGCAGTATCTGGAGCCAGCGTTGCCTTGTAGGTTACAGACTCGCCCGGATATACTTCGGATCTCTCCGGTGTCATGGAAAGGGAAAGTGTATCTCCTCCAACGACTACCTTGATCATGCCGACTGCAGGTGTGCCTGCTCCGTCCCGACCATATCCGCCGCTCAGGCATTTTGCGTAGATATATGTGGTACCCTTGCCAACCGTTGTGATCATACCATTCTCATCAACCGTTGCGATATCCTTGTTCTCACTCGTCCACAGGATTGTCTTATCGTATGCATTCTGCGGTGTCAGAACAGCCTTCAGCTGGATAGACTCGCCAACTCTGTTCGAGTAAATCGTATCGCTGGAATTCGTATCAACTCTCTTAACCACAACATCCGTTACCGGTGCTTTTACCAGGATGCTTGCTCTTGCCGTTACAGTCTTCTCTGTCTTGCCGTCCTCATCTGTCCATGTGATCGTAGCCTTGATGTAGGTTGATCCGCCCTTAACCGCTTTGATCTTACCTTCGGTGTCAACCGTTGCGATCTTCTCATCATCTGATGAGTAAGTGATGGACTTGATGTTTGCTGTTGCAGGCTTCGGTGTTGCAGAAATGAAGTCTGTCTGGCCTTCCCACAGCTCATAGCTGGTCTGAGAAAGTTCAATTCCTGTTACAGTCTGTTTTACAACGATCTCGATCTTAGCCTTCAGTCCATTGTATGCAGTTGCATAAATGTAAGTCTTTCCAGGAGCAACAGCCTTCACGATACCTGTGGAGCTTACAGTTGCCACGGACTCATCTCCGCTCGTCCAGGTCAGCTCCTTGTTGTAAGGATCGGATTTGCCGTCATTCCACTTGATCAGGCTTGCCAGATCATCGGTACGTCCTGTGTACAGTGTCTTGGATGCCTCTGTGAATCCTACGGATTCTACATCCTGAAGTGCATTTACGATCAGCTGAGCGCTTACTGACTTAGACTTGATCGTAGCCGTTCCTGTGATGATGAATTTGCCGGCTTTCAGCGGTACGAAGCTGAAGCTTCCGTTATTGCTTACCAGAACATAATCATCATTGGAAACAACGTCCTCGCCATTGCAGGTTACTGTATAAACAACCTCTGTATTCTTCGGATTTACGGTAACATTTGTCAGAACAGTCTCGCCTGTCACAACCTCTGCAGATGATTTCTCAAATGCAAGTGTCGGATTTGCGTATACCGTTACAAGGAATGCACGTTCGGATCCGTTCGGTGCGGTTGCGATCGCATAGGTAACACCCTCAGAAACAGCTGTTACACTGTTGCCGGAGATCTTAGCGATGCTCTCGTCGTCGGTTCTCCAGGTTATAGTTCCTGCTGTTGCCTTGATTGGAGGCAGCTCCTTTGATTCAACTCCGCCGATCTGAAGCTCTGCTTTCCAGTTCTTGATCGCGTTGAGGTCATCCTCTGAGTACGTGTCATCTGCTGCAAATCCGCCCTCTGCAACTGCTACGATGAAGGTTACGCTTGAACCATCCGGAGCGGTTACGGTTACGGTTGTATCACCCTTGCCCTGTGCATAAACAACACCGTCAGAAACGGTTGCTACCGTCGGATCTGCTGTTGTCCAGTTAAAGGTTGCAGGATCTGCATTGATCTTATCGCAGGTATCCTCTACCATCGCTGCAAGATCCTTATAGTTGTTTGCTGCATCGTTCAGTGTCAGGTTTACGATTCTGCTCTCATTATCCTTCAGAGCAACACCGGAAATGTCTGCTGCGGAAACTGTTACGGTAAATACTACCATGCTTCCGTCCGGAGCCGTTCCGGTTACGATCGTCTTGCCAACTGCCTTCGCAGCCACAACACCGTCGATCACCTCTGCAACACTCTCATCTGAGCTGGTCCATGTGATCTTGCTCATCAGAACTGCACTGTTCTTGCTCATAGCAGTATCTGTCGTTCCCTGATTGCCGCTGTTGGTCTTATATTCGCCTGTCATGGACAGTTTTACATAATTCCACAGATCTCTTGTCTCATCCTTGCCAAGCTGCAGAGCGATATTGGTTTCTGTATTCTCATCATTCAGAGCGATGGATGCCTTCGGCTGTCCGAGAACCTTTACAGATACTGCAAACTTGCTTCCGTCCGGAGCAGTTGCAACTGCTGCTGTCAGTCCCTCGCCTACTGCCTGAACCAGATTATCTCCGGCAATCTTAGCAACCGTTTCATCCAGTACAGACCATGTTGCCTTGCCGCCGTCTACTGTTACTGTCGGCAGCTTCTTGCTTTCCTTATCGGTTACTTCCAGCTGAAGAACGATCTGACTTGCATCAAACTGATCCTCACCTGTGAAGGCTCCTGCGGAAACAGCTACGATGAAGGATACGCTTGAGCCGTCCGGAGCAGTTACGGTAACAACCGTCTGTCCTGCCTTCTGTGCTCTCACAGTTCCGCTGGCAACCGTAGCAACGGATTCGTCGCTGCTGGTCCATGTAAAGCCTTTTACGTCTGCTCCTGCAACCGTGGTAGATTTTACATTATCTGCCAGAACTGCTGTTGCTGCATCCTTGCTGTCCAGTGTCAGATTTACAACATTGCTCTTGCCTGTATCCAGAACTACATTAGCCTTTACAACCGGATTTACCTTGAAGGTGAAGGTTACATAGTAGCCATCCTTGCTGGAAGCGGTAACTACTGCTGTTCCAACTGAAAGTGCCTTTACAACACCATCTGTTACCGTAACAACAGAATCATCGTCTACACTCCACTTGATATCGGAAATATCGCCGCCCTGCACTTCGAAGTATTCACGCAGGTTTGTAGCGTAGGCTTCGCCAACCGTCAGAGTAATATTCTTCTCAGCATTTTCCTTATAATTTAATTTTACAGGATCCGGAAGCGTCGTATCAACAACATGGAAGGTAAAGGTTACTACCTGATCATTCAGGGCTGCCTTCACATATACGGTTCCAGTCTTTGCAAACGATACCTTACGATCCGCAACGGTAGCGATATCCGTGCTGGAGGATGTGCATGCAACACTTGCCAGTGTCGTAGCGTTATCTGCATTTGCAAGCTTCAGGTAAGCATCCAGATCAACCGATTTCTGCTCCTTCAGGTCGATATCGAACTCTGTCTTGCTTGCCGTCAGCTCAACCTTCTTCTTAACCGTTACCGTGAAGGTGACATGATAGCCGTCTGCTGTGTAAGCTGTCACAACTGCGTTGCCTGCGGAAACTCCGGTAACAACACCGTTTGTCACAGTTGCTACGGACGCATCATCTACGCTCCACATAACATCTGAGTTGTTTGCATCCTCTGCCTTGCCGCCTGTCACCTTAACATAGTTGGCAAGATTGGTCTCATATGCCTGACCCTCCAGGATACTGATTGATTTTACAGCGAGATCTGCATATTCTACCTTAACCGGATCCGGTGCGGTTGTATTTACTACATGGAATGCAAAGATCACATATGTGCCATTGCACTCTGCACGTACATAGGTCACGCCCGTGCCGCCTTTGAAGGTAACTACGCCTTTATCACTGACTGTCAGGATCTTCTCATCGAAGTCGGAGTACTTGATCGTGCTTCCTGCCGGAGCATTTGCAAGTGTCAGCATGGTTGACAGATCATAGGTGTGATCCTTATCATCCTTTAAGTCAACATCGAAGGAGGTCTTCTCTGCTGTCATCGTAACCGGTTTCACCGTAACTGCAAACGCGATATAGCTTCCGTTCTTCAGAGTTGCCGTAACAACTGCTGCGCCCTCGGATTTTGCCACGACTACACCGTCCTTAACTGCTGCAACGCTCTCATCGCTGGTAGTCCAGGTCAGTACTGCGTTGGTCGTTCCTGCCGGTGTCAGCGTTACTCTCTCGTTGAGGTCCACTGTCTCATCGATCTTTGTCAGTGCAACCGTCTTTTCCTGACCTTCCTTCAGTACAACGTTGATATCGCTGTCGCTGATCGTCTTCTTTACATGGAAGGTAAACTTCAGTACGGACTGGTTCGCTGTACCGTTGTACGTAGCGGTTACATAATAGCATCCGGCCTTCTTGAAAGTCAGTTTGCCTTCTGAAGTAATCGCTGCATTTGTCGGATCCGATGTCTGATATACGATGCCGAGTTCTCCAAGTTTTGCATTTTCTGCATCCATAACGGACTTCAGGTCGAAATCTACGCTATCAGCGGTTCCCATATCCAGATCGATATCGGTCTCGGTTGCAGTCAGCTCTACCTTACCTGACACAGTTACAACAAAGGTTACATAGTAGCCGTCCACCGTAGTAGCTGTTACGACGGTCGTTCCCTTGGAAATGCCTTTGACAATGCCATTGGTCACGGTTGCGACTGTGCTGTCCTTAACATCCCATTTTACATCTTTCAGATCTGCCTTATCGCCTACGGTCACGTAATCTTTCAGACTTGTCTCGTATACAGAGCCTTCTTCTACTGTGATCGTCCTCTTTGCGCCTGCTGTATAGTCGATCTTAACCGGATCCGGTGCAGTTGTATCTGTTACATGGAAGGTAAGGGTAACAACCTGGCCGCCAACCTCTGCTTTCACAACGGCTGTTCCGGTAGATTGAAAGCTTACAGTATTTGAACCTGCTGTCGTCTCTACGATGCTGTTTGCAGATGAAGTCAGGGTGACATCACTCAGAGAATACTTCACTGCCGCTGTTGTACCTGTTGCAGGTGTCTTGTCATCCGGATTATCCAGATTCAGGAATGCGTTCAGATCCAGAGACTTCAGCTCTTTCTTATCGATTTCAAAATTTGTCTGGGTAGCGGACAGCTTCATGCCATCTGCAACGGTAACAACGAAGGTCACATAATAGCCATTCTTCGTAACAGCGGTGATCACTGCCTTACCTGCGGAAAGCCCCTTCACAACGCCATCTGTCACAGATACAACGGAGGTGTCGTCTACCTTCCACTCAACGTCGGTAGCTACATTGCCGTCAATAACCTTAACCAGATTCTTCAGATTGGAACCATATACTTCACCAGTCTTGATCGTGAATGCTCTGTCAACCTTCTCTGTCATCGTGTCATTGTATTTGATCTTAACCGGATCCGGTGCTGTCGTATCAACTACATGGAAGGTGAAGATCACATATGCACCACCGACTTCTGCACGTACATAGGTTGTTCCAAGACCGCCCTCCAGCTCTACTGTGCCGTTCATATCAACTCTAAGGATATCTCCGTTATAGACAGTGTACTTAATATCCTTCTTATTGTATGTGCCTGGATTTTTCAAGGTCAACAGAGTACCCAGTTTATATTTTGTATTAAGACTGTCTACGTCCTTCAGATCGATGTAGAACTCAGTCTCTTCAGCCGTCAGGCTAACCGGTTTTACGGTTACAGCAAATGCTACGCGGTTTCCGTTGGAAAGTGTTGCGCTTACAACTGCTGCGCCCTCGCCCTTAGAAACGATCACGCCGTTCTCAACAACAGCTACGTTCTCATCGCTGCTGGTCCAGGTGACATCTGCGCTCGTCGCATTGCCATAATCGATCTGAGAGTTAACATCCTCGGCAGCTTCGATTTCTGTAAATTTTACCTTTCCGGCAGCTCCAGCTTTCAGAGAAATTGTCTTATCCTCTGCTCCAACGGTCTTGCGCACGTTGAAGGTCAGAATAACGGATGATACTGTGATATTATTATCCTTGATCGCTGCCGTCACATAGTAGGTTCCCGGTTTTGTGAAGGTCACATTTCCAGCATTAACGGTTGCGTTCGGGGATGAGGTCTGATAAACTACATCGTCAATAGAAGCATTGCTTACCTCGATTGCGGTAGCCAGGTTGTATACTACAGAGATCCCTGTTCCTATATCCAGGGTGAACTCTTTCTGTTCTGCAGAGACAACTGCTGCTCCTGCGATCTCAACCTTAGCTGTCCAGGTCACATAGTCGCCGTTCGGCAGAGAAGCGGTGATCACGGATGTTCCCTCGCCGCATGCAACTGCAACGCCGTCAACGATCTTGACTGCACCTGTGTTGCTGCTCTTCCATGTGATGTCAGAAACATCAGCATTCTTCAGATCCACTCCCGTGTTGTAATCAACGGTTTCGCCGATTTTCGTCAGGGTGATGACTGCAGCCAGTGTAGTATTTTTTGTAATCTCAGCCTCCGGTGCTACCTGGGTGTTCTTCACTGCGAAGATAATTCTGGTGGAAGCCAGATCGTTGTCGTTTTTATCCCGAAGGGTAGCTGTCACATAGTAAACGCCCGCCTTCTTGAAGGTTGCGATGTTAGCGCCCTTATTATTATCGTCAAATGCAACATCTGTCGGGGATGATGCGCTGTAGCTTACTTTATAACCAGTCGGAGCATTCTTGATATCCAGTACGGAGAGCATGTTGAAATCGATGCCTGCCTCTGCACCGTTGATATCCAGCTCTTCGATGCTTTCCTGGGATGCGCTGATCGTCGGAGCTTCCGGAACCTCCACTACAGTAACGATGGTGCTTGCAGCGTTGCCGTTTGGCAGGGTAGCTGTCACCTCAGCAAAACCAGCGCTTACTCCATAGACATTACCAGATTTATCTACCTGAATAACATTCGGATCAGAGCTTTCCCATGTAAGATCAGCTGCAGTGTATTTGCCTGTTCCCGATGTAACGGTTGCCTTAATCTCATAGCTTTTGCCAGCATAGATCTCTATCGGTTTATCAGCAGGAAGGTCAAAAGCTACTGTCGAGGCATCGGTTCTCTTGTCTACTACTCTGACTGTTATGTAGCCTTCAGCAGACACCCCGTCTTTGGTAACGGTTACCTTTACGTAAACCTTGCCGGCTTTGGTTGCTTTCAGAACACCATCGTCTGTGACCGTTGCTTTTTCAGCATCAACGCTGCTTGTCGTGTCGGATACGATCTCGTATTCTACTGTCGCTGCAGGATCCACACCCTCGACGTAGTTGCTCAGAAGGCCGCTTGCTGTCGTGTCGGTATCCGTGATGCTGAACTCAGCGTTCTTTGTTGTAAACTCAGGCTTTTTCTTGTCTGTAACCTTGAAAACAATCTGCTTGGTGCTGGTGTAGGTTGTACCCCCCCTCAACCGGCTGATACGTAGCAGTTACCGTAACGGTGGCTGTACCTGCTTTTTTTGCTGTATATTTAGCAGTATTGGTATTTTCAACTGACGCAACACTTACTACGTCATTATCGGTAGATGCGAATGTAAGTGTTTTCGGAGATACCGAACCCTCATCCAGCAGACAATCCGGTGCGATGATGCCGATATCGCCGACCTCGATCTCGCGATTTGTTACATCCTCTGGGATCTGGATTGCGAAATCGTGATCTTTGACCTTAACGCTGATATACTTGGTTGTTTTTGCTACACTCCCATCTTGCAATTCACACGAATATACAGCCGTTATCGTCGCTGTTCCTTTTTTCTTCAAGGTGTACTTGCCGTTAGTGTCTACTGTTACTATACTCTCATCGCTGCTAGAATAGACTACTGTAGTACGTGCAGTGACATCTCCTTTGCCAACAGATGCCTTATACGGCACTGTACCGGTGACGCCGACCTTTCCGATGATTTCCTTACTTGCTTCAACATCAAGATCGACTTCGAGCGCCGAAGCATATGATGTCACAGCAGTCGGCGGCAGCGCCGTAAAAACCATCGCCGCGGACAGGCTGCATGCAGCCAGCCGGGCTGCCAGAATTCTTGTTCTCTTTCTCATTTTAATTTTTCTCCTTTTCTATACAATTTAAGTTAAACGCACGCGAAACAAAACATAAGTCTGCACGCTGTCACGTTTTTCCTTGGTTAGTATTGTTACCCAATCATTATATCATTCATAAAGAAAAAAGTACAGAACAAAATCGAATATTGGTTCTGTACTTTTTCTGTTTCTTAAGACATCACACTTACAAACCTTACGTGTACCGAATCCGGAATGAAGCATCAGTGCAATTCTCAGGCTGTTGGTAAGAACAACCACCAAAAAGGCAGTGCTGTTTTTATCAACACTGCCTTTACCTTCCTTGCTATCTGCAGCTGTCTTTTTCTGCCATCTGGCTCATCCCCGGATTGCCATCCAGATGCTGCATATTTACGGTTCTTCTTTTCATTCTTTCCTGCTCGGACTGTTTTAAAATGTAGTCTTTGATCTCTTTTGCGTGTTTGATGTGGAGCAGTTTCAGATCCGGATCCGTCACATCACCCGTAAAACAATGGATCGTTCCAAGCCCCAACATACGCTCCAACAAGGTACTTTCCAGACGTACATCAATGACTTTGTATAAATAACAGTCATTTTCTTCTTTCTTGAACAGCCCTGTATCCACTGTGATAATTTCCTCTGTCACCGTATAAGACTTAAAAGTCCACGGCAGACCAAAAAACATAGAACGTTTTTTCTCTTTGTAATTCATCTGCATTCCCCCTGATATTTTTGAATAATTTATATATTTATTTTTGCATATCCTAAATCTGAATTTCAGGTGCCTGCTCTGCCAGAAGCAGCGATTCCACTCCGTCAGCTGCTGCATTGTTTTTAAAAAAAGAGATCCGCTGGTTTTGATCCGAACGGATATCTTTTTACTTTTCTATTCTACTTCTTCCGGCTCCATACTTCTGATATGGCTCTCGCTCTTGCTTTTGATATCATACTTCTGATTATATTCATTCAAATAAGAATAATATTCCCAATTATCCGTCGGATAGATTTTGGAGTCATGGATATGGATATCTGTGTCCATTTCATCGCCCTTAAGCAATGCCACCATTGCACTTGCACAGTGGGATGCGATACGATTGAAGCTGTTCAGAAGGTCGGTAAAGACTGCTCCTTCTTCCAGACCGCATCCGCCTTTGCTCATTCTGGCTACGTGATGCATTTTCAGTTCATCGCAAAGTCTGCCGATAACCATACCAAGCGGTGTAATTCTCTGTGCCTCTTCTTTGTCATCATTCAAAAAAGCATCGTAAGTGATATTGATTACCTCACGCACGGCTTCCATAGCAACATTCAGCTCATCCCATGCTTCTTCCGAAAACTGGGTATGATTTTCATGCATTTCATTTGACATATGGGCAATATAGGATGCATGGTCTCCGATACGTTCAAAGTCGTTGATCGTATGCAGATACAGGGAAACCTGTCTTGTCTGTGCCGTATTCATCTCTCTTTTTGTGAGCTGAACCAGATATTCGCCCAGACGGCTTTCATACTTATCGATCAAGTCCTCTTTTCTCTGGACTTTGTCAAACTTGTCCTGCTGATAGTCATTTAAAAGGTTCATGGCACGATTTACGTTTTTGCGGACCTTCTTTGCCATACCGTTCATGGCACGGTGACACTGTCCGATCGCCAATGCCGGGTAACTCAAAAGACGTTCCTCCAAAAGATCGAAATCTGCCTCGTCTTCCAGCTCCTCGGCACTGTCTTTCACCAGCCAGCACACCAGTTTTTCGATCTTATTGATAAACGGGAAGAGAATACACACAGTCACCAGACGGAATACGGTATTTAAAAGTGCAATGCTCACCGGTGTCATCACCTGATCCATAAACGTAAAATGGATCACGGCGTTCAGGGAATAGAAGACCACTGCCCACATGATCAGTCCGAACAGGTCATTGATCAGATAAACAAGGGCTGTTCTTTTACCATTCTTATTTGCTCCGATTGCAGAGATCAGAACCGGACAGGCCGCACCGACACCGATACCAAGTACGATCGGGAACGTGCTTGCAAAAGTCAGGATTCCGGTCACGGACAACGCCTGCAGTACACCAACGGTCGCAGAAGCACTCTGCAGCACTGCAGTAAATAAAATACCGACCAAGATACCGGCAAGCGGATTGGAAAACATTGTGAGCATATTGATAAACATCTGGTTTTCACGAAGCGGAGAAACGGCTCCGCTCATCATCTGCATACCTGTCATCAAAACAGCAAAACCCAGCATGATATTGCCCATATTTTTATGTACGGAGCGTTTCCCAAACATGCGGAAAATAATACCGACCACTGCTACAACGGCAGATATCGTCGCTGTTGAAAAAATGCTTGCGATCCCGCCGGAACCCTGAATATAGGACAGACACAAGATCCATCCTGTGATACTGGTACCAATATTGGCTCCCATGATGATACCGATCGCCTGTTTCAGCTTCATCATACCGGAGTTTACAAAACCGATCACCATAACTGTCGTTGCCGAAGATGACTGGATCACACTGGTAACTGCCGTACCAAGTGCCACACCCTTGATCGGCGTGTTCGTCATTCGATATAAAAATGCTTCCAGTTTATTTCCGGCGACCATCTTGAGTCCGTCGCCCATCAGTGACATTCCGAATAAAAACAGTGCTACTCCACATAGAAGTGATAAAATCATTGAAAATATCTGCATAGTTTTCTCCTCTGTATCTTTTTCTTTTCCTTGTCCTCGTATTCGTTTTCCTATTTTGATTTTTAAGCATTTACTTTTCCATTATGCCACATTATGCGATGAATTACAATATTTTTGCTTAAGGAAACCTTTATTTTTTGTTTCTAAAAAAATGCGAAACATCATCAAAACGTTTGATATTTCAAAAAATTTGTCGTATAATGAACTTTGTATCTTTTTTCGGGTATCTTTTCCTATTATAATAGGTGGATCAGAAAACGGCTGTTTTCTGTCCGGATCCCGGATCAAACATCATTACATAAGGATTTTAAATTTATGAATATGAATACGAATCAGACAAAACTTCATACTTTAGGAATCGATATCGGTTCCACAACCGTTAAGGTTGCTATTTTGAATGAGAAAAACGAACTTCTTTTCTCTGATTATGAACGCCATTATGCCAATATCCAGGAGACGCTCTCTGCACTTCTGAAAAAAGCATATGACAGCCTCGGTGAACTTTCGCTCTCGCCGATGATCACCGGCTCCGGCGGTCTTACCCTTGCCAAGCATCTTGGTATTCCTTTTGTTCAGGAAGTTATTGCTGTTTCTACTGCTCTTCAGGACTATGCTCCGCAGACAGATGTAGCGATCGAGCTTGGCGGTGAAGATGCAAAAATTATTTATTTTGAAGGTGGAAATGTAGAGCAGCGTATGAATGGTATCTGTGCCGGCGGAACCGGATCCTTTATCGATCAGATGGCTTCGCTTCTGCAGACCGACGCTTCTGGGCTGAATGACTATGCAAAAAATTATAAAGCTCTGTATCCAATCGCCGCCCGCTGCGGTGTATTTGCTAAGACAGATATTCAGCCTCTGATCAACGAAGGGGCTACGAAAGAAGACCTGTCGGCTTCTATTTTCCAGGCCGTTGTAAACCAGACGATCAGTGGTCTTGCCTGCGGAAAACCGATTCGCGGACATGTGGCATTTTTAGGCGGACCGCTTCATTTTTTAACAGAGCTGAAAACTGCTTTCATCCGCACCCTGAAGCTGGATGACGAACATGCGATCACACCGGAAAATTCTCACCTGTTTGCTGCAATCGGTTCAGCCCTTAATTATAAGGAGGATGTTATAACATCCCTTTCTGCACTGATCCAGAAACTTTCCGGCACCATCCACATGGAATTTGAGGTTGCCCGTATGGATCCTTTGTTTGCCTCCAAAGAAGAATATGAGGAATTTTCGGAACGTCAGAGTCAGTATAACGTTATGACCGGCGATCTGGAAACGTACGAAGGAAACTGCTATCTTGGTATTGATGCCGGATCTACCACGACAAAAGCTGCTCTGGTCGGAGAAGACGGTGCTCTGCTTTATTCTTTCTACAGTAACAACAACGGCAGCCCGTTAAAGACTACGATTCGTGCAATCCAGGATATTTACAAAAAGCTGCCTGACACTGCCAAGATCGTTCGTTCCTGTTCAACCGGTTACGGCGAGGCACTGATCAAAGCCGCTCTCCTGCTCGACGAGGGCGAAGTAGAAACGGTATCTCATTATTATGCCGCTGCATTCTTTGATCCGGATGTAGACTGCATCCTGGATATCGGTGGTCAGGATATGAAATGTATCAAGATCAAAAATCAGACCGTTGACAGTGTACAGCTGAACGAAGCATGTTCTTCCGGATGCGGTTCTTTTATCGAAACGTTTGCCAAATCTCTGAATTACAGTGTACAGGATTTTGCAAAAGCCGCTCTTTTTGCCAAGAACCCGATCGACCTTGGTACCCGTTGCACCGTATTTATGAACTCAAAGGTAAAACAGGCTCAGAAAGAAGGGGCAGAAGTCGCTGATATTTCTGCCGGGCTTGCTTATTCGGTTATCAAAAATGCTCTTTATAAAGTAATCAAAGTTTCCGATGCTTCTGAGCTTGGCAAACACATCGTTGTGCAGGGCGGTACGTTCTACAACGATGCCGTTCTTCGCAGTTTCGAAAAGATTGCCGGATGTGAAGCAATCCGCCCGGATATCGCCGGTATCATGGGTGCTTTCGGTGCTGCACTGATCGCCCGTGAGCGTTATCAGGACGGTGTAGAGACCACCATGCTCTCCATCGACAAGATCAATCATCTGCAGTTCACGACCACCATGGCAAAATGCAAAGGCTGTACCAACCAGTGCCGCCTGACCATCAACCGTTTTACCGGGGGCCGTCAGTTTGTGACCGGAAACCGCTGTGAGCGTGGTATCGGAAAAGAGCGAAATAAAGAGAAAATCCCGAACCTGTTCGAATATAAGAACAAGCTTCTGTTTGACCGCAAACCACTGGAGGCAGATGAAGCAGTAAGAGGTACCGTCGGCATCCCGCGTGTCCTCAATATGTACGAAAATTATCCATTCTGGTTTGAATTTTTCACGGCTCTGAAATATCGCGTGGTACTTTCTCCGCCATCCACCAGAAAGATATATGAGCTTGGCATCGAGTCCATCCCAAGCGAATCCGAATGCTACCCGGCAAAGCTTGCCCACGGACATGTAACCTGGCTGATCAAACAGGGAGTTCCTTTCATTTTCTACCCGTGTATTCCATATGAGCGAAATGAATTCCCGGACTCTAACAACCATTACAACTGTCCGATCGTAACATCCTATGCGGAAAATATCAAAAATAATATTGATGAGTTAAAAGACGGCTCGATCCGTTTTGAAAATCCGTTCCTCTCTTTTGCCAGTGAAGATACCATCTGCAAACAGATGATCAAAGCCTTCCCTGACATTCCAAAAGAGGAAGTCCGTGCCGCTGTAAAGACTGGATGGCAGGAACTTGCCCGCACAAGGCAGGCGATGTACGACAAAGGCGAAGAAACTTTAAAATGGATGGAAGAAAACGGCCGCCACGGCATTGTGCTTGCAGGCCGCCCGTACCACATCGATTCTGAGATCAACCACGGCATCCCGGAACTGATCAATTCTTACGGTCTGGCTGTTCTGACCGAAGATTCTGTATCCAACCGCAATCTGCCGGAACGCCCTCTGATCGTTATGGATCAGTGGATGTACCACAGCCGTCTGTATGCCGCAGCCAACTTTGTCAAGACAAGAGATGATCTTGACCTGATCCAGCTGAACTCTTTCGGATGCGGACTGGATGCCGTTACTACAGACTGTGTCAACGATATCCTTTCAAACTCCGGCAAGATCTATACCTGTCTGAAGATTGATGAAGTAAACAACTTAGGAGCTGCCCGTATCCGTGTACGTTCCTTGATTGCTGCCCTGCGTATCCGCAGAGAACAGAATCTGCCACGTGAGATCGTCGCTTCCAATTTCGACCGTGTTGTATTTACCGAAGAAATGCGAAAAGACTACACAATCCTCTGCCCGCAGATGTCTCCGATCCACTTTAACATCCTGGAATCTGCATTCCGTGCAGCCGGTTACAACCTCGTTGTCATGCAGAACGATGACCGTCAGGCTGTGGATATGGGACTGAAATATGTCAACAACGATGCTTGCTATCCTTCTCTGATCGTTGTCGGCCAGATTATGGACAGCTTGTTGTCCGGTAAATATGACTTAAATAAGACT
>ERZ780144.2443-NODE-2443-length-16041-cov-21.710309_pt1 | contig 16041 bp, 8 predicted proteins | sample MGYA00511380_ERZ780144 | MGnify/ENA primary metagenome ERZ780144 (study PRJEB29588, sample SAMEA1965858) | human gut metagenome | biome: human gut; feature: human-associated habitat; material: faeces | place: Denmark | collected 2008/2010 ... | reverse complement strand
GGTGCTTCCTGCGGCTCCTGTGCTTCGTCTATAGCCTCTTCCGGTGCTTCCTGCGACTCCTGTGCTTCGTCTATAGCCTCTTTGGGTGCTTCCTGCGGCTCCTGTGCTTCGTCTATAGTATCTTCCGATGCTTCCTGCGGCTCCTGTACTTCATCCACAGTCTCATCTGCATAAAGCTCCTGCATATCCGGTTTCTGCTCTTCTTCAGGCTCCTTCACGGCAGCTTTCTGCTCTATAATATCAACCGGCACCTTCAAATACTCCTCCTCAAGAAGTTCCTTCGGAGTGACACCTGCATCCAGCTTTGGAATGACATCATTTAGTCTCTCCATGATGTCTCCTGCCTCCTGAAGTGCCCTTGCCTTAGCTGACTCAAGCTTCTGCTGCTCAGCCTCTTTAAGTGCAATTTCAGCCGCATGTCTGGTCTTTTCCCATTCTTCAAGCACATCCTGTATAGACATCTGTCCTGTAATCTGATGCTCAAGCTGAGTCTTTTCACTCATGACCATAGACATCTGTCCGTCAGCGTCTTCACCCAAAAGCTCCTTGAAATTCAACTTAAGTGAACCATCTATCTCTTCATCTGTAGCGATATGCTCTGTCTCTTCCGGCTGCTGTACATACTCTTCCTGCTCCTTTTCGAGCTTGAGATAAGGAATATCCTCAACTATTTTTTTGATGGTATCCATCGTATCAGCAACTTCATTCTTGCCCTTGGCCTCCATGATCTGCTGCATACCCTTGGCAATCTCCTGCTGTAAATTTACAGTATTGAACTTCTCCTGATTTACAGTAATCTGCGGAATAGTTACGTCATCATGCACTATCTCTCCGCCCTTTACCATCTCCATGGCACCTATCTCAGTGACCTCAGCCTCATCCTTTATCTTAGCCGGCTTTTCCTTCTCTGCCTTGAATCGTCTGTACTTTTCCTCCTGAGCCTTGGTAAGTGGCTGATAAAGCATCTTAAGCTCCAGCGCACGCTCCACATATGGTCCGTCTCCGAACCACAGAATGAGCTCATCGCAGGCATCTATACACTTATCGGCTTTTCCGGCCTTGTGGTATAGATATGCAAGCTCATATGCCCACTCCTCAGTGTATTCTTCATCCTTGTACTCTTCAAGAATAGTGATAAGCTCATCAAATGAAGCTCCCTGCCCTTTTTTGATGGCATATCTTAATACATACTTCATATCATCATGAGGCGCTATCTCAACAAACTCATCATAATACTCTGTAGCAGCATCATAATCACCCATCTTGATGGCGACCTCAGCCAGTCTGTATATAATCATCCTGCCGATTGGTGAACGGTCATAGGCCATTAAAAGTATGTCCCTTGCATCCTGGTATCTTTCGGCCTTCTCGTAGATTTCGCCGATTTTAACGAGTGTATTTACATTTTTAATTTTGTTCCAATTTATGCTATCCGCAATCTCTGCTGCGCTCATATAGCCCTCCTCGGCGCTTAGGGCTTTTATCTGATCCAGCTTGAGATTGTATTCGTATTTATCCACTTATTTCACCTACTCGTATTTAAGCTTATTATTTTTGGTATCTACGCCTGTTGTCTTTGTATAATCCCTTGTGTCCTCAGGAAGCTTCTTTTTCCTGAGAGCATAATTAACAACTCTTTTCACAATATAGTATATCACAGCAAAGGTTGGAACACCAAGTAACATTCCAAGAAAACCAAACATTCCTCCGCCGATTAGTATGGCAAACATAACCCAGAAGGTCGAAAGACCGGTAGATGAGCCAAGTATCTTAGGCCCTATTATATTGCCATCCACCTGCTGCAGCACGACAATAAATATCAGGAGATAAAGTGCATGCCACGGACTCTGAATTACTACTATGAGTAACGATGGAATTGCACCGATAAACGGTCCGAATACCGGAATCACATTTGTGACGCCGATAATCACTGCAACGAGCACCGATGATGGAATCCTTAAAATCAGACATCCGAAATATGCAATCACACCTATAATCAGTGAATCTATAATCTTACCGCTTATGAAGCCTCCAAAAATCTCATTTGTCTTTCTGATCGTCTCAATGATGATATTGCCTGTCTTTGGCTTGCAGACAGCATATATTATCTTTTTGCTCTGTCCTGCGAGAGTCTCCTGAATACTCATCACATAGACCATCACGATTATTCCGATAATAAAATTAAATAAGCCTCTGACTACCGAAATCACACCGGTTGTAATCTGTGCAACATACTTCTGTGCCTCAGGAATCAGCTTTTCTGTGGCATAATCCTCAATGTAGTCGGTTGCATTCTGTAAACCTGTGCTCGCGAGCTCAGCAATTTTGCTGTCCCCGAAATTGCCGTTCTTTATCATGTTGATGAATGCCGCAACATCATTTGGCAGTGTCTTCATAAGTCCTGATATACTTGCTATGACAGAAGGCATAATAGCCGCAATGAGGAGCGAAATAATCGCTACCAGAATAATAACCGAGCCTGTGATTGCAAGAGCTCTTGAAACCTTTCGCAGCTTGCTTTCGCTTTTCATCTTTTTGGAAAGAAGCTTTTTAAAGCATCTTTCCAGCCACAGCATGACAGGATTCATCAGGTATGCAAGCACAAGTCCCATTATAATAGGCATTGCTGCCGCAAGCAGCTTGCTCCATATGCCTGCAAAGCCCTCAAATCTGTACAGTGCAAAGAAAAACAGTATACTGACTGCAAACGTGACAAATACCATGACACCTATTCTGATCAGATGTGGCCATTCCTCACGCCCCGGGTGCGAATTCTGCTTCGCACCCTTATCTGCATTTATCTCAATGTTTGATTTTTTACCAGCTTTTCCGGTTTCTTCCATCGGATTAAACTCTCCTTATTTACGATTATAGTTGATGAGACATCCCTTTAATATTATCTCTCTTTCATCATCTGTGAGCTCACCCATCTTCAGTGTAAATGGCTTTAATTCACCATCCTTGACAACATATGCCTCAAACTCCGTCTTTGCATCCTCGATTTCCTTCTTGATTCCCGGAAGGAAGATATAGTCGAGGTTGTGGAACGGAAGCTCTCCCTCATCGATGATGAATGGAAGCATTCCCCAGTTGATAAGGTTTGAACGGTATCTCTTTGTGGCATACTCGTTTGCGATATTTGCCCAGCCTCCGAGTACCTTCTGGCAGCTGGCAGCCTGCTCTCTTGCTGAGCCGTCGCCCGGCTTAACAGCAAAAATTGTGCTTCCGAAGCCCATATTCTCATGGCTTGCCTCAGGGAATTTTTTCTTTACTACTCCCATGATTTCAGCAACCTCAGGAACAGCCTTTCCTGCGCACTCACCACTCTCTATAGCCTTCTGGGCCTTCTGGATTTCCTTTGCTCTGCCTACATACTCAGGATCCTTTCTTGAAAGTGCGAACTCTGCAAGTCCAAGAGGGTTTGAACGATATGAAGATGTCTCTCCTGAAGGAATGAGCTCATCTGTTGTAGTAACAGGATCATGAATCTCTGAAACCACCTTAAGGAGCATATTCTCAGGAAGCGCGCTCATTGCCGGCCAGTCCTTGATGTTTGGTCCGAACTGGATTTCAACTGAAGGATCTGCCACTCCATGGCTGTCAAATACACGGTTCTCATATATAGTCTTGTCAAAGAAATATTTTGGCTTTGTAAAGTTGACATCAATATCCGCTGCTGATGTAAGGAAGCCCTTGTTTGCTGCTGTTGCAGCGATTGAACGTGCATCCATGAGTGCCACTGAGCTGATCTGTCCGTTCTGTACCTTAGAACCCTCTCTGTTAGGGAAGTTTCTTGTTGAATGACGGATAGAGAATGCGTTGTTGGCAGGTGTATCTCCTGCACCAAAGCAAGGTCCGCAGAAAGCAGTCTTTACGATTGCACCTGTCTCAAGAAGCTTTGCTACAGCTCCGTTTTTCACAAGCTCCATGTATATTGGAGTAGATGCCGGGTAAACACTCAGTGTAAACTCGTCTGCTCCGATTGAATGTCCGTTTAATATGTCAGCCGCATCGCAGATATTCTCAAATCCACCGCCTGCACAGCCTGCGATGATTCCCTGGTCTACATACATTTTTCCGTCTCTTACCTTACTCTTTAAATCAAGCTTCACCTTGCCGTCAAAGCTTACCTCAGCTCTCTTCTCACAGTCATCGAGAATATCCATGAGGTTTGCATTGAGCTCATCGATAGTATAGGTATTGCTTGGGTGGAATGGCATAGCTATCATTGGGCGGATCTGGCTTAAGTCAATCTCAATAAATCTGTCGTAGTAAGCCACCTCACCCGGATTAAGCTCCTTGTGGTCCTCAGCCCTACCGTGAATCTCAAAGAATTCCTTAACCTGATCATCTGTTCTCCAGATAGAAGAAAGACATGTAGTCTCTGTTGTCATAACATCGACACCTATACGGAAGTCAACGCTCAGATTAGACACACCCGGTCCTACAAACTCCATAACTTTGTTCTTTACGAAGCCGTTTCCGAATACCTCTCCGATAATTGCAAGTGCGACATCCTGTGGTCCAACGCCCTTGATTGGCTCTCCTGTCAGGTAAATGCCTACAACCTCAGGCATATCAATATCATATGTCTGTTCGAGAAGCTGCTTAACAAGCTCAGGTCCACCCTCGCCGACTGCCATAGTACCAAGTGCACCATAGCGTGTATGTGAATCAGAACCAAGTATCATTTTTCCGCCACCGGCAAGCATCTCTCGTGCAAACTGATGGATAACTGCCTGATGAGGTGGTACATAGATTCCGCCGTACTTCTTTGCACATGTGAGACCAAACATGTGGTCATCCTCATTGATTGTTCCACCAACTGCACAAAGGCTGTTGTGACAGTTTGTAAGTACATACGGGATAGGGAATTTTTCAAGTCCTGAAGCTCGTGCTGTCTGGATGATACCTACAAATGTGATATCATGCGATGTAAGCTTATCAAACTTAATCTGAAGCTTGTCCATATTGCCGGATGTATTGTGCTCCTTTAAAATACCGTAAGCAATTGTCTCCTGCTTAGCTGTCTGTTTATCGATGTCCATGCCGGTCTTGCTTTTGACAGCTGCCTGAGCCTCTGGTCCATCAATTATTACTTCCTTACCGTTTAAAAGGTAAGCACCATTTTCATATAATTTCACTTATTCTACCTCCGTATGTGTATTTCAAAATTCTTTTATTTACTATTATATAATATTATAGGTAATTGTGGCAATAAATAAATCACCATCTACCTTAATTTCGAATTTTCCTCCCATCAAATGGGTCAGATTCTTTGCAATCGAAAGTCCAAGTCCACTTCCTTCAGTGGTTCTCGACCTCTCTCCCCTCACAAAACGCTCTGTCAGGTCCACATTTCCGTTGCTTACTATGTCAAGCTCGTTCTTAGACACATTCTTTATTGTAAAAACTGCCTTTTTATCTGCCTTTTCAAGCTCTACATACACTCTGGTATTTTCCAGTGCATATTTTGCGGCATTAGTATACAGATTTTCAATAGAGCGGTAAAGCTGACGCCCATCCGCATAGATAAATATCTGTTCTGATGGAATTTTTGTAACTATTGTCAGATTTCTCGACTCGAATCGCTCATTGAATTCACCTCCGGTCTGGTATAAAAGCTCAACCAGATCAAGCTTTTGCATATTGAGCTTCACATTTCCCGAGGTAATCTTTGATGTCTCTACCAAATCCTCTGTAAGCTGCTTTAAGCGCTGTGACTTTTCCTCCAGCACATGTATATAGTATTTGGCATTTTCATTTTCCAGATTTTCCCTCTTAAGCAGGTCAACATAGTTGACTATTGATGTCAGAGGTGTCTTTATATCATGTGATACGTTTGTTATTAGGTCTGCCTTTAATTTTTCATTCTTAAGGCTCTCATTCACCGAGCTCATAAGACCCTGGCGTATATGGTTTACAGCCTCCGCCACCTTTTTCTGCTGCCCATGAAACTCATTGACATTGAGTGTAGTGTCAAGCGCTCCTTCTGAGATAGCTTCAAGAGCCTCCTGTATGCGCATTATCTCTTTATTTTTTTGTGTGTGGATATCCTTTTTCTCAATAACCCTCTTTATAATCTCATATCCCTTGTATATCAGGCTGTATGTGTAAAGTATATTGCCTTTTATCTTCCTTACAATGCTCTGGTATAAAATAATAAAAGCCATATCAAACAAAAAAGTAAATGTGCCGGCCGTCATAATGAGTGATGCATAGTCAAAATGCTGGTTTTTTACGCCTGAAATCACTTTTCCCATAAATACCATGAGCAGTGTAAATATCACTAGCATCACATCAGAGTATACCTTGTCAATCGGTAAATAGTATATTGTGTAATCATCCTCTGATTTTCTGCCTGCCACGTTTGCCATATATGCCAGGCTCACAAAGCTGCCTACCAGGCCCGCAAGCGATATTAGTGTATATATATCAATATTTCCATGCGCATCGTGCCTGAATGCATAGCCTGTGGCAAACACTCCTGTCACCATAAGTATCATGCATAGCTGATGTAAAACTATGACCGCTGCTTTTTTTCCTATCGTATACTGCTTCATTTGTTGTCCTCTATCTTATAGCCTACTCCCCAGACCACCTTCAGATATCGCGGCTCCTTAGGATTTATCTCTATTTTTTCCCTGATATGTCTGATGTGCACAGCAACTGTATTGTCGGCGCCTATCGCCTCCTCGTTCCATATACTCTCATATATTTCATTTATTGAGTAGACCTTTCCCTTGTTTTTAAGGAGTAAAAGCAGAATATTGTATTCAATCGGTGTGAGCTTTACCTCCTCGCCATCCACAGTCACCTTTTTTAAATCATCATTTACCAAAAGGCCTCCGGCTTCATAAACCTTATCTCCGGCTGCATCATTGCTTGAGAGAGTGGTATATCTGCGAAGCTGTGACTTTACCCTTGCCACAAGCTCAAGCGGATTAAAAGGCTTTGTAACATAATCATCAGCCCCCACATTGAGGCCTAAAATCTTGTCAGCATCCTCTGTCTTTGCCGATAGAATGATTATCGGCACCCTGCTTTCCTTTCGTATCTGCAAAGTGGCTCTTATTCCGTCGAGCTTTGGCATCATGACATCTATTATCATGAGGTCTATTTTTTTATTCTTCATAATTTCAACCGCCTGTATGCCGTCGTAAGCCTTCTCCACGTCGTAACCCTCCTGCATCAGGTAAATCTCAATTGCCTCAACTATTTCCTTGTCGTCATCACAAACTAATATTGTCATATTATCCTCCTTCTATGAATTTTGAACAGAAACCTTCTCCTGCCGTTAGTCAGCTATATTTTATCAGATTATCCACTTTGTTTTTCTTAAAATCTGCTTAATATTACCCACTTTAAATATAAGCCAAAAAGCAGCCGTTCTGTTTTGAACTGCTGCTTTATATTACATAGGTGTATTTCATTTACCTTTATTTCCGGTGATGCTCTGCCACATTCTGTGGATACCGTCTGTGAGCTCCTTCCCCTCCTTTGTGTTGATAACAGGTGGATTGCCGGCTTTTCTGCTTATTGCCTTATAATCCTCATCAACAGACGATTTTGAGCCGGCAGCCTTGGCTTCATCCTTATCATTTCTATGATTTGATCCGACATCAGGTGTATCGTCTGCAAGCTTCACTTCACCCACTACACCATCTCCCAGGTCCTCGCCCTCAGCAAGTCCCAGTTTTCTGATATAATCCATATTTACCTTGATTTCAGTCTGTCTGTTTGCATAGATAGACTTCTCTTCATTGTCAATAGTACGCTCCTCTGCAGGTTTACCTGCATTTTTCTGACGTTCTATCTCCTTATTTCTGTCATCGATAATCTTAAGATACTTCTCCGTATCGGACAAATCCTGAAGCTGTCCCTTGAGCTCATACTGGTTAGTTTTAACTATCTTCTCCTGCTCTGCAATCTTATCCTTCATATTCTTGCACAGCTTTTCAAGTGACTCGTTGGTATCATTGATGATATCACGCACTCTTGAAAGCGCCTCATCCGTATAGATAACCGATGCTGCATACACATCCTCAGCCTTTCTGCTTGCATCCCAGACTATCTGATCCCCCTTCTTTCTGAACTCTCTCTCTGCGTGATTGCGACTCTGTTCAGTAAGCTCATACTCATCCTGTATTGCATATATACACTTATTCAGCTCAGCAAGTAAATCTATCATTTGCTGCTTGTTTATGATCACCCTGCTCGGCTCCGGCTTATACGGCTCCGCCTTTGAGAGCATGATATGAATTTCTCTTAGTACCTTTTCTGTTTTATCGTTCGCATTCATTTTCTATTTCCTCGGATTTAAATTAACATTATAACTATTCAGGGTGGTTATGAATACTCACCACTTACCCATATTTTATATGAAAATCCGCTTCTCGTAAATAGCCAAATGAATAATAGTAGTTACTATAATTAAATCAATCCCGCTGCCGCATTTCTCAGTTCATCTGCCGCATGCTTTATCTCGGCAGCCTGCTCTTCGCTCACATTTCCGGGCTTTGTCCTTGAAATAAGCTTCTTCACATACGAAAGCGATGATTTCACACTTTTTTTCTGTGCGCTGTCCATAGCCTTTCTTTTTTCCTTGTCAGCCATGACATTTTCCACCTGGCGCACAAGCGTATCAGCCTCACTTCTTGCATCAATATAAGCCTTTCTCTGTCCGTCTGTTGCCTCATACTCCTGCGCCTCACGGATAGCCTGCTCAATCTCAGAATCAGACAAATTTGAGCTTGCGGTAATCGTAATCTCCTGATGCTTTCCTGTGCCCAGGTCCTTTGCAGAAACCTGCACAATGCCGTTTGCATCTATATCAAACGTCACCTCTATCTGCGGCACACCTGCCGGAGCCGGCTTGATGCCCTTTAGCCTGAAGTTTCCAATCAGCTTATTGTCCCTTGCAAACTGCCTCTCACCCTGCAGTACCTTTATATCCACAGAGGTCTGGAAGCTTCCTGCAGTTGTAAAAATCTGGCTGTATCTCGTAGGAATAGTCGTATTTCTGTCAATAATTTTGGTTGAGACACCACCGACCGTCTCAATTCCGAGTGAAAGCGGTGTGACATCCATCAGTATAATCTCTGCCGCACTGCTGCCTGCGACAATTGCTCCACCGAGCTTGCCGCCCTGTACTGCTGCACCGAGTGCCACGCACTCGTCAGGATTTAGGTTGTGTGAAGGCTCTTTTCCTGTAATTCTTCTGACCTCCTCAACAACAGCCGGCACACGTGTAGAGCCTCCTACCAACAGCACCATTCCAAGCTCTGCTGCGGAAATCCCCGCATCTGAAAGTGCCTGATTGACAGGAATAGCAGTTCTCTCCACCAGATCCTTTGTTATCTCATTAAATTCAGCCCTTGTGAGGTTCATCTCCATGTGGACCGGCTGTCCCTTTACAGTGGTGATAAATGGCAGGTTGATAGTGGTTGAGGATGATGATGAAAGCACCTTTTTTGCCTTCTCAGCCTCCTCCCTGACACGCTGCATAGCAGTATTATCCTTTCTCAGATCCACATTCTGCTGTCTGTAAAACTCTGTAACAAGATAATTCGTGATTCTCTCGTCAAAATCATCTCCACCCAGATGATTATCACCGGCTGTGGCAAGCACTTCTATCAGATTGTCCCCTATTTCGATAACAGACACATCGAAGGTTCCTCCTCCGAGGTCGTAGACAAGAATTTTCTGCTGCTGTCCGTGGTCCAGTCCATATGCGAGTGCCGCAGAGGTTGGCTCATTTATGATTCGAAGCACATTAAGCCCAGCAATCCTTCCTGCATCCTTAGTTGCCTGCCTCTGCGCATCCGAAAAATATGCAGGAACTGTGATTACAGCGTCAGTTACAGTCTCACCGATATAGTCCTCTGCATCCTTTTTCAGCTTTCTGAGAATCATAGAAGAAATCTCAGGAGCTGAATACAGCTTTCCATCCACCTTTGCCCTGAAATCGCTTCCCATCTGTCTCTTTATTGAGAAAAATGTTCTATCCACATTGACTGCTGCCTGCCTCTTTGCAGCCTCTCCAACCAGTCGCTCTCCATTTTTTGTAAAAGCCACTACAGACGGAGTTGTTCTCTGACCCTCGCTGTTAGTTATGACTACCGGCTGATTGTTCTCCAATACTGCCACACAGCTGTTTGTTGTTCCTAAATCTATACCTATAACCTTGCCCATTTTATGCCTCACTGTTTACTAATGTTTATTTTCTGAATAGTTACATCTTAATAATACTTTATGCTTCGAAAATTCACTCGTCAAGGCATGAGGCTGTTATTTCAGAGAATGTTTATACTTTTAATTTTTAATACACAACATAACAACAAAGGCACCGCCGAAGCAGTGCCTTTGTTGATTAGTTTATAGGTTGGATTAAAAAATGATAATTGAGGATTGCTTATTCACTTACTTTCTTTTTGAGTAATCCGAGTAATCCACATGCAATGAAAGATCCGATTACTAATGCAACAAGATACATTAACGGATTTCCGATTGTAGGTACTACGAAGATTCCTCCGTGAGGTGCCATGAGTGTACATCCAAATGCCATTGAAAGTCCACCTGCCACTGCTGAACCAACTGCACATGCCGGAAGGACATGAAGCGGATCAGATGCTGCGAATGGGATTGCACCCTCTGTGATAAATGATAATCCCATGATAAAGTTCGTAGGTCCTGCCTTTCTCTCCTCTGCTGTGAACTTGTTCTTGAAGAAGATTGTTGCAAGAGCGATTGCGAGTGGTGGAACCATACCACCAATCATAACTGCTGCCATGATATTGTAGTTTCCGGCAGCGATTGAAGCTGTACCAAATACATAAGCGGCTTTGTTTACAGGGCCACCCATATCTATTGCCATCATTCCTCCGAGAAGTACTCCGAGAACTACTGCGCTTGCACCGTTAAGTCCATTAAGACCGTTGTTGATAGCTGTATTTAAAGCTCCGATTGGAGGCTCAACTACAAACTGCATTATAACGCCTATGAGGAATATACCAAGCAGCGGATAAAGAAGAACCGGCTTCACACCATCAAGACTCTCAGGAAGCTTAGAGAATATCTTCTTTAAGAGATTTACAATATATCCTGCAACGAAACCTGCAACCAGTGCTCCAAGGAAGCCTGATGTACCGTTTGCTGCGATTGAACCGCCTACGAAACCAACTGCAAGACCCGGACGGTCAGCAATACTCATAGCGATAAAGCCTGCAAGGATAGGAAGCATAAATCCAAATGCTGTTCCACCGATTCCCTTAAACAATGCTGCGCCCTGTGTAATAGTACCGAAATTTGCTCTCTGGTCAGCCGGCAGTGAATTAAGGTCAACACTGAATCCATCGATAAGGAACGCGATTGCGATAAGGATACCACCACCAACTACGAACGGAAGCATATGTGAAACACCGTTCATCAGATGCTTGTAAATCTGATGTCCAATGCTCTCCTTTCCACCAATAGATGAATGTGAAGCCTCTTTTTTACCTGATGCCTTAAATACAGGAGCATCACCGGCAGCAATTCTCTTTACGAGCTCCTCTGTCTTATTTATTCCGTCAGAAACCTGACACTCAATAACCTTCTTTCCGTCAAAACGGTCTGTAGGCACATTTGTATCACATGCAACGATAACACCGGTAGCCTTTGCAATCTCATCATCTGTGAGTACATTTTTAGCTCCGGCTGAGCCTCTTGTCTCAACCTTTACCTGATATCCCAGCTCCTTGGCCTTTTTCTCAATAGCCTCAGCAGCCATATAAGTATGGGCAATTCCTGTAGGACAGGCTGTAACTGCAACGATAAATACATCGTCCTTCTTCACCTCAACAGGTTCCTTTGCCTCCTTTGCAGCCTCCTTCTCATCCTTTGCCTTTTCAGCACTGTCGATGATATTTAAAAACTCATCTACTGAGCCGGCATTGATAAGAGAATTTGTAAACTGCTCGTCCATCAGCATAACAGAGAGCTTGCTAAGCACCTGAAGATGCACATTATCCTCTGTGTTTGGTGCAGCGATAAGGAAAATAATCTTTGCAGGTGTACCATCGAGTGATTCAAAGTCAACCCCATCTTTTACAACCATTGCCGCAAGACCTGCTTTAGTAACAGCATCAGACTTGCAATGAGGAATTGCTATACCCATTCCAATTCCTGTTGTGCCTTCCTCCTCTCTTGCAAAAACACCCTTTCGATACTTCTCCACATCGGCTATTTTGCCACTTTTTGCCATCAAATCAATACACTGATTCAATGCTTCGGTTTTTCCGGCAGGCGTACCATTCAAATTGATACTCTCAGCTGCCAACAAATCCCTGATTGTCATACATCATTCCTCCTAATAGAATATATTAATTATTTATATCAACCTTTTTGATACCGTTTGTTTAATTGGAAGCACTGTCCCATTTATCAATAAGTGCTTCAACCTCAGGCTTTGTAGCAAGCTCCTCAGAAAATGCACTTGCACTTCCTGTACATACTCCATAAATAAATGCCTGCTTATAATCATTTGATTTGAGGTATCCGTAAACAAATCCGGCTACCATCGAATCACCTGCGCCTACAGAGTTTTTGAGCTTTCCCTTAGGAGCCTGTGCCTTAAATTCCTGTCCATCCTCGGTCACAAGCACTGCTCCGTCACCTGCCATAGAAACAAGCACGTTTCTTGCGCCCTGCTCCTGAAGCTTCTTTGCATATTTTATCACATCGTCCTTGTCTGTAATCTCAACCCCGAATATCTCACCGAGCTCATGATTGTTTGGCTTTATGAGGAATGGCTTATATGCAAGTACATTTGTGAGCAGATTTCTTGTCGCATCAACCACTATATTTATTCCGCGGCCCTCAAGATGCTTCATGATATCCATATACATTGATGAAGGCATTACATCAGGAATACTTCCTGCGAGCACAAGCACATCAGACTCCTTTAAGCAGTCAAGCTTCTCATAGAGTTTTTTAATGTTGTCCTCAGTGATTACCGGTCCCTGACCATTAATCTCGGATTCCTCATTTGAGCGAAGCTTCACATTGATACGTGAAATACCATCCTCCACCTCTATAAAATCAGTATCAACACCTTTTTTTCCTAGAAGTCTTTTAATTTCATTTCCTGTAAAACCCGCTGTAAAACCAAGTGAAGTATTGCTCATTCCAAGATTCTTAAGAACCATGGAAACATTGATGCCCTTACCACCTGCAAAAATCTTCTCTCCAGTCGTTCTATTGACCACTCCTGTCTTAAAATCTGTTACATCAACTATATAATCTAGTGATGGATTAAAAGTAACCGTATAAATCATGTTAGACCTCCTTAATATTTTTGTATTTCTTATAGTTGTCATTGCTTAGTGCATTTGTAATAATTACAGCATCCTCAAAATCAGCAAACTTGATACTTGATACCTGTGAAAACTTACTGTCATCCGCAAGAATGTATTTCTCCTTGCTATTCTCCATGGATTTCTTTTTAATCATGGCCTCCTTTATCTCCGGAGTCGTAAATCCATTCTTCACAGTAATTCCGTTGGTTCCCCAGAAGCCCTTCGTAAAATTGTATTTATCGAGCGTCACAACGGCCTCATCTCCGACAATAGCCTCAGTAGTAGACTTGAACTCGCCACCCAGAATATATACTGTATATCCCCTATCGGAAATTCTCTTGGCATTAGTCAGAGAGTTTGTAACAAAAACCACATTCTTTGCAGTAATATAATCAATCATGACTGCCGTTGTAGTACCGGCATCTATATAAACAAAATCATTATCCACAATAAGTGATGCCGCATATCTGGCAATCTGTTCCTTTTCGCTGCGATTCTGCTTAAGCCTGTTGATAACCTTCTCATCCTGAGTATGGATATTCGTATTATTTGCAATCGCACCACCATGTACCTTGGTGAGATAACCCTTCTTGTCCATTGCAACCAGATCACGCCTGATTGTTGACTCAGATATATCAAGCTCATCCATAAGCTGCTGAACAGTCACACTTCCCATCGAATCTAATATATCGAGTATTTTTTTGCATCTATCTTCCGCCAGCATCTAATCCCCCCTGTTTATCAAACTATTCAAAGACTTATTTTATAAGCCATTTATTTAATGCTCATTTTCAAATTACTGTATTAAACATTTCAACATTCATTTAACTTGTAGTATAATTATATTTTCATAATCCGTCATTGTCAATCATAATCAGTCATTTATATTCACAAATAATCACACTAAAAATTGTTAAAAATATATAAAGCAAGTTTTAAAATTGTGCAATATATGCAAATGCAGTATTCATTTTTGTGTAGAATATACTATATATATCATTAATACTTGTCTAAATACTATTTTTAGTATCTTTTCTATTACTAATTTATAATTAATATTAATAGTTCAAATTGACTAATTTAGATTTTGCATCAATCTAACTTTGACTGATTTTGACTGTTTCATTTCTAAATATATTGTAATTCATAAATCATCATGCTAGAATATCTTCATTAAGGTACATATATTGTGATTTCGGTGCATATTTTATTATTTAATTGAACATTTTTGATTTGAGTATATTTGATTTGAGTATATTTGATTTGAATATATTTTTGATTTGAATATATTTTTGATTTAATTATATTTTATGATTTAAGTTGATATTTTATAATTTAACTGAATTTGTAATAATTTATATACCTTCACAGCTACAGTACCTTATTAAAAAAGGAGGAATTCATATGAAACAGCTTAATTGGGCCACACTCGGCTGCGGCGTAATAGCTAATGAGCTCGCGCAGGCTCTCTCAAAGGAAGGGCGCACTCTTTATTCAGTTGCCAACAGGACTCATGAAAAGGCTCAAGCTTTTGCACAAAAATATGGCATTTCAAAGGTATATGACAACATTGATGACGTCTTTTATGATCCTGATGTGGATATCATTTACATCTCCACTCCACACAATACTCACATTAATTATTTAAGAAAAGCCCTTTCTAATGGAAAGCATGTACTCTGTGAGAAATCTATCACATTAAATATTACAGAGCTCGATGAGGCAATCTCATTGGCCAAAGCAAATAACGTAATTCTTGCTGAAGCCATGACTATATATCATATGCCTGTTTATAAAAAGCTAAATAAAATAATTTCAAGTGGACAACTCGGCAGACTCAATTTAATTCAGGTCAATTTTGGAAGCTACAAAGATTACAATATGACAAATAGGTTTTTCAGCCGTAAGCTTGCAGGAGGTGCACTGCTTGATATTGGTGTTTACTCACTTTCTCTCATCCGCTGGTTCTTCAAGGAAACACCGTCGCATGTATTGTCACAGGTTAGATATGCTCCGACCGGTGTTGATGAACAGGCAGGCATTCTGCTTATGAATGATGCTGCCGAGATGGCAACTGTCACATTATCTCTACATTCCAAGCAACCAAAACGCGCTACACTATCTTTTGACAAAGCATATGTGGAAATCTTTGATTATCCAAGAGGAATGCAGGCAACTATTACATACACAGAGAATGGTCATAAAGAAGTAATTGATGCAGGTGATACATCAGATGCACTTTATTACGAAGTATGTGATATGGAAAAAGCCATAAACTCTGCATCATCCGATGAAATAGAAAACCTCATTCACAGTCAGTATACATATGATGTTATGAAAATCATGTCTGATATAAGAACCGAATGGGGTATGAAATATCCTGAAGAGGAATAATAATACTACTACAACTATTCAAAAAAGGATAAGAGTTGTTAAAAAAGAGAAATATAATTCTGTTTATCAGACTTATATTTCTCTTTATTAATTTAGTGTAGCATCCTGAAAAGTAATGTAGAAAATTTAAAAATAATGAAATCTTTGCAACACATATTACGTATATTAAATAAAATTCACAATATATTTTATTTGCAAATTATATAAAAGAAAGACCACATCATAAACTGATGTAGTCCTTTTAAGAGAGGTGACAGCCGGATTTGAACCGGCGATGACGGTGTTGCAGACCGGGGCCTTACCACTTGGC
>ERZ780144.2441-NODE-2441-length-16048-cov-4.693804_pt1 | contig 16048 bp, 16 predicted proteins | sample MGYA00511380_ERZ780144 | MGnify/ENA primary metagenome ERZ780144 (study PRJEB29588, sample SAMEA1965858) | human gut metagenome | biome: human gut; feature: human-associated habitat; material: faeces | place: Denmark | collected 2008/2010 ... | reverse complement strand
TATCAGAGGTACGATCTGACAGAACCAGGATATATTTCTTTTTTCCGTTTACCTCACTGCCCATTGCAATAATATGAAACCAGCGTTGTTCCCCTGTTTTCTGGTGAACATATTCAAAATCCCATTCCTGCTGCTCATTTACCTGGATCTCTTTCAGATAATTCTTCTTTGGATCTTCACAATCTTCGGAATGCAGTTTTCCCAAGACGCTAATATCCTTTTGGATCTGTTCTACTGTAATGCCCAGCAGTTTTTCCACATTGGGACTTACATAATCTGCCTTATATGTTTTTGCATCCAGCATCAGAAAAACGTCATCTACACTCATGGACAGCTTTTGAAACAGCTCATCCCTATAGAGGATCTCAACATCCCTTCTTTTCAGGCTTATCCTGTTCTTTTGGAGGATCAGTTCAATAATAAAGACAGCAAAACCGAACACTATGGTTCCTCCAAGGAGCATAGTCCGAAGCTGCAGGGAATTCATGCTGGCATTGACTATATCAGCCTGGACAAGTCCCAGAAATATCCAGTCCTGGCATTCCGAGCTTCCATAAACCAGATAGTAATTACTTCCATCCAGATTTACCAGCATCGTATCTGTACGTCTCTCTTTAAATTTCTCTGAAAGTTCAAGGATCTCCTTTTCGGAAATATTAGAATGCTCTCTTAAAACACCAAAGAAATTATACACGGTTCCCCATGCCTCAAAGGAATGATCGATGACAACACGGCCATCTGGATGAACCACATAACTCTTGGCATTTCCATTAAAAGCAGAGATATCCAATACATCTACTATATCAGCGTTTTCATATGCAATGGCAATTGCATCATATTCAAAACCCTGATAGCTTCCATGAGACTGGGGGCTGGCAAATACAAGCATCTGTTGTTTTCCGGGAACTACTGCATTTGTTATGATATCCTCCCCCAGCGTGATCTTATCTTCAAGATTTTCCTGTAATCCAAGATACCCGGCTTCACCTGTTAACATCTTATAGTTGCCGTCAGCTGACAGAAAATAGAAATATAAAAAACCGGCCTCTTCCTGGGCTTTATCTATATAATCACGGATCTCGCTTTCATCAGAAACCTTCTTCAGATACTCCCCCCACATATGAAGATAGGTCAGATTTTTATTTGCCAGTTCATTTAACACATTATTTGACTGATGAAAAACCTCCGTCAAATGGGAAGCACTTTCCTCATAAACCGTTTTCGACACAAACTTAAAATACCGGAAAGCAATCAAAACGATCCCAATGAAGAAAACAATAAAGACAGCTATCCTTAATCGTTTTCTCATGAAAAAGTTCTCTCTGCCTGTATTACGATTTCCAATATTCATTCTTCTCACCTCAGAGTAATGTAGTCTTCAGGCTCTGCAAGAATAACATTACCCTCCGAAATATGTCCTGTCCAGGTATCTTTCACAGAAATATCTTCACTGTCAAATACAATATTTTTACCTGCAGGATAAGCCTCCATGTGTCGCGGTATCGCCAGACAGGTTACAGTAAACCTGTCATTGTCCCCAACTGCTTTTCCATTCTTTGTAACTTTATCCAGCGTATAGCCATCGTCATTTTCCCTGACCTTCACAGAAATGCCGCTGACCACAGGCAGAGAGCCCCTGTTAAAGGGAATGAGACCTCCCTCATAGCCTTCTACAAAGTTTCTGACTGTTTCTTTCAGTTCAGACCCGCTCATTGTACATTTGTAAGCCCAAAGACCATTTGGCATGATCATTCTGCCTGCCATTTTTTCACTGTACTTTGCCTTCAGTACATTTCCTGTAAAGCTGTTTCCTGATGCGATCAGCACATCTGTGCCATAAATACCTCGCAAAGTGTTTGCCATAACAGAATACGCTTCATTCCCCCCGTTGGTATGAAAGATATTGGAATATGTTTTCTGTGGCTCCAGCACTATATTTTCAGAAATAGGGCTTTCCTCAAGAAGCTGGGTATTAAATGACTGATAAGCCTGCACTGCATTGTATTCCCCTGAGATCATTTTGGAAACCACGTCCTTAGAAATGGCGAAAAAGTCATTTGACGCAATACGGATATACATATGGTTTTCTTCAATCACAGGCTTTACATCCTTCAGATATTCTGTAAGATGGATATCCACATCCTGACTGTAGCTTAATATATCCTGGCCCTCATAAACGATCTGGTTCTGAGCATCCTCTGAAAGCATTGTATTCAACACCTTCATTGCCTTCTGCCGGCGTGTTTCATCCTGTGCCAGATCACGGTTTAATGCCACCTGGAAATAGGGTGTAGTCATCAGCCACTTTTCGCCGTTCTGTTGAAAAAATGGCAGAAATGTTGTGTTGATGCCCTGATCCTGAAATATCTTTACACCGGAAGAGCTGCCGAAATACATGGCAACCTTACCGTTTTTGTACAGTTCAATCACATCATCATAATTCATATCCAGATCATCCCGGCTCAATCCTGTATCCTTTATGAATCGCTCCATACGTTCAAAAGCCTCCGGCCAGACTGTACTGTCCAGGCCTTCTCTCTTTGTATTTTCCGGATCACTGTAGATGGTACGCCATTTGCGTCCGGCTGCAGAAGAAAGCTCTGATGCAGACAGTCCCTGCAGCGTTTCCATACATGTATAATCATAATAATAGTCTGCCGCAAAACCACGGATACCTGCTTTTTTAAATTCCCTGCATGCAGAAACAAAGCTTTCGTAATCCGTTGGCAGAGGAATATCATACTTTTCAAAAAGATCCCTGTTCACTACAAAGCCATGGGCATCTGCACACACAGGAAGCCAGTTTACGCTGCCATCCTGGTTCGTAAAACTGTTAATGTATGTATTATAGACAGCACCTGCCTCATTGGTTGTGGAAAGATCCATCAGGCTGTCTTTAAGTGGGCTTGCATCATGGAGTGAAAACCGGCAGCAGGTTATAATATCCGGCAATCCACCGTTTTCCTTCAGAAACCGGTAGAAATCCAGGTCATTATTACCTACCACAAATTCAATATTAATATCCGGAAGCTGTTTCTGGATGTATGGTGCATATTTTTCATACAGCTGCGTGGACCACAAATATACTGTGATCGTTTCTGCATCTTCTTTTTCTGCACTCTTTCTGCCACAGCCTGACAGAAGTGATATAACTGTCACCATCACAAAAAGTACAGAAAACAACCTATTCCATTTTTTCTTTTTCATTACGGATCCCCCAAAAACTATTTTCCACCAATCTGCTGATCACTTTTACCAGTAATTTTACATCAACGGGTTTTGCAATATGTTCATCCATCCCTGCTTCTTTTGCTTTCAGCCTATCCTCGGTAAAGGCATTTGCTGTCATTGCGATGATGGGGACCACCTTTGCATCTTTCCTGTCCAGAGACCGGATCATCTTTGCTGCTTCATAACCATTCATGACCGGCATCATAATATCCATAAGAATGACATCAAATTCACCGGATCTGCTTTTTTCGAATATCTCAACTGCTTCCTGTCCATTCCATGCTTTCGTCACCTGGGCGCCCTCATTCTGGAGCAAAAATTCAGCAATTTCCATATTCAGCTCATTATCTTCTACCAGAAGGATATTCAGATCCTTTATGGATCTTTCCGATACATTCTTCTGTTCTTTATGTTTATCCGCATCCAGGTCTATTTTAAATGGGACCCGGAGCACAAAGGTCGTACCTTTGTCCCTCTCACTTTCAAAGGTGATCGTTCCACCCATTTTTTCTGCCAGGTTCTTGGTGATGGTCATCCCTAAACCTGTTCCCCCAAATTTAGAAGCTCCGCCCTTTTGCTCCCTGGCAAAAGATTCAAAAACATGCTCTTTAAATCCGCTGCTCATGCCAATACCTGTATCACGGCATGTAAATTCCAGCATTGTACTTTCTGTACTGTGTGACGGGATTTCTTTACAGCTTAGATCTATGTTTCCATAATCCTTATTGTATTTCACAGCATTACTCAGGATATTCATCAGCATGCGCTTCAGATAAAGGGAGCTTCCCAGTAATTTCCGGTGCTCGATCTCTATTGTCTGTTCAACCTTTATTCCCCTTTCATCTGCCTGTCTGCTAACCAGGTCCATCACATCATTTATTGTCTTATAAACATCAAAAGGCTTTTCTTCCAGCAAAATTTCTCCTGATTCCAGCTTGCTCATATCAAGAACTTCATTGATCAGCTCTAAAAGAATATTTGAAGCTTCACGGATCTTTTTCCTGCAATCTGCCTGTTTCTGCAGATCATTGCTGTAATGATCCCCTACATCGACCATTCCGCAGATCCCATTGATCGGTGTACGGATATCATGACTCATCCTCTGGAGAAATTCTGTCTTCGCCCGATTGGCCGCCTCTGCCTTTTTAGCTTCTTCCAGAAGTTTTCTCTGGTACTCCTGTTCTCTTTCCATTTCTATTTTAATGCTGTTTGCCCTGGATTTTTTAAGAAGCAGCCATACCAGTGTCACCACCACCATATAAATAAACATGACCATTATCACATTTTGCGGCAACGTATGAAACACAGTACGCTCCGGAATATATGCATAAATATAATAATCCCTTTGTTTCAGCATCAGTCCATAATAGAAATCGTCACCCACATTCAAATGCATTAAATGTCTGCTGTCTGCATTTTTCTTTAAAGCCTGGATCACCTCCTGTTTTTTCGCATCCTGACCAATAAGGCTGGTATCATTGGAAGCAATGACCACACCATTATCCACGATCATGATCGTTCCGTCACTAAAGGTCTGATATCCATTTAACAGGCTCTGTATGGTAAGCTTATAATTTTGCAAAAACTCAGCAGATGTATAATAATAAGTAATTACAATACCAGGTTCATCTCTCCTGGCACATGCAGCTACATCTATATGCCCTCCATCATCACAGCTGATCTGCTGGGAATATACCTTTTCCTCATGATCTGCAATATCCAGTATTGTTTCTTTATTAACATGTTCCTGTATTTTTGCAAAACGGCTTCTATCCACACTCCCGCTCTCACTATATTCACCTACAATATTTCCATTTGCATCCAGTACCATAGCACCTGTCAGCCATAATTGGTCTGTACATTCTTCTAAGAGCTGATTGTTAAATTCTTTTCCGTCCTGTGTTTTTGCATCTATGACAACACTGACCTGTCTTGCACTGTCGATCGCACGTATCAGGCATTTACATTCTGACACCTCATTATAACGTGTATACACAGAACATTGTACCTTCACATAATTTACTATATTCAAAAGCCGGGATTCCTCATAGGCTTTACTAAAATAGAAAAAATACAGAACTGTAAAACAGGTCAGACACATACCCAGGACTGCACTGACAGTCCAGAATTTCATTTTTATCCATTCCTGTTTATTCTTCTCCAATTTTATCTACCTCCAGATATTTCTCCGGATCATCAAGATACTTCCCAATGATTTTTGCAGCTGTTCCATCTTCTTTCATGTCAGCTAATGTCTGTTCTAATTTCTGGCAAATACCTCTGGTGTCATCCTTTGCAAATGCAACTCCGAGCCCCACTGTCATAAGTGGTTCATCCAGGATACGCAGTTCCATATTATAATCCTTCATATATTGGATAATGGATTCCTCATGGGCTCCCACTGCATCAACATAGCCTTTTCCTAAAAAAGTATAGATCAATTCCCTGTTTTCCAGACTGATCAGATTCCCCAGCTTAGGAATCCTTTCATCCGTCCGGCGCAGAAATATCTCTTCCGGTTTTGTTGTTGACTGGACAGCAAGTTTTTTTCCCTCCAGATCACTTAATTTATAGATATCACTGTTAGGATTGACTGCAACAACCTGTCTGCTTATCATATACGGACCTGCCCACTGATAATCATCCAGTCGTCCTTTCATGGAAAAACAGCCCATAATACAGTCTATTTCTCCATTTTCTAACATTTTCTTTTTCTGTTCCCAGCTTATGGGAATGATCTCTATCTTATATCCCATTCTTCCAAATGCTTCCGTCGCCAGATCAACATCTATTCCCGTCGGCATACCATCCTCATTTAGAAAATTATAGGGAGGATAATTATCACTTCCGATTTTTATAACAGGATTTTCCGTTGTGTCAGTTATTTTATCTGTCTTATTGCATCCTGTGAGAGCTGTCATTAATACTGTCATTAATATAAGAAATATCAATCCAGCCGTAATTTTTTTCCCTTTTTTCACCTTACAAACCTCATTTCCATATCCTGTCGGTACAATTTTCCTGAAAAACAGCCTCTGTAGTAGTTGTAATAATTTCCGGTTTTCTTCTGCTGACCATTGAAGTTGTCTCAAAATTCAGAAAACTGATTTTATTATACGCCCACGCCCCTCCGTACACAAGAACAATATCTCTTCTTTACTGCTTAAAATTCTTTAAGATTGAAAAAAACTCCTGCTATCATCCAGTAGTTCAGTGCTTTTGGGGTATAAGATCCAGAAAAGGACACTTATCTTCCAGAAATTCTGAAAATAAGTGTCCTTTCGGATTTTCTTATGTTATTGAATAAAACGTCGCCTTTTCCAGATCTGATATTGTCAATATTAGTTGACACATTTTCCTCAAGGCTTTTGAACCCTATGCTGCTTCCTTCAGGGAAGCGTAATATTGTTGTCTTTTGATCATTGGGGGAAGACCTCTATTAGTGGAGCAGATCCTCCTGTTATTCCAGTAACTGGTGAAATATCTCCAGATGATTGTCTTAAGTTCATCCGTAGTCATTTTCTCTGTATCATAACGATCATATAGCAGTTCTGTTTTCATTCTTGCCCACATGCTCTCACACCGGGCATTATCGTGGCACCTGCCACCTGCGCTGTTCATACTTTGTTGTATTCCATATTTCTGTATCGCTTCCCGGTAAAGCTGGCTGGTATACTGGATTCCCCTGTCTGAATGGATAATGGCTCCACGGATACCAGGATACGCTTTAGCAGCATTTTCCAGCGTCTCTTTACATAAAGAGGCTTTCATATTTGTATCCATTGCCAAACCGATCACGCTGGAATCAAAGCAGTCAAAAATGGCTGAAACATACAGTTTCCCATCACAGCCTTTGATCTCTGTCATATCTGTAACACATTTTGTCAGCGGTTCTTCTGCGTGGAAATCACGCTTTAACAGATCCTCTGATTTTCTGGCTTCCCTGTCCGCTTTTGTGATCCCGTTCGGTTTGCGTCTGGGATGATGACTGATCCCAATCTCTTCCATAACACGGTAAACAGTGCGTTCACTGGGAATATCCACATTTTTCGGCTGTTTCATCGTCAATGCCTGATACATGCGGGTACGGCCATACGTATCATTGCAGCTATCTTCTGTAAGTATATCTTTCATGGCATCTGCCAGTGGCTGATATTTCCATGGGCGGTCTTTCATGACAAGATACTGGTAATATCCCTGTCTGCTGACATGGAGAACCCTGCAGAAAAAGGTAATATTTCCTTTGGAGCTGCCGTCTTTTGTTTTTAATGCAATAAACTTCATTCTTTCGTTTTTGCTGACTTCAGACGGCTCGCGGCGAAAAAAGCACTGGCTTCCTCAAGAAAGTCGTTTTCTTTCTTTAAAAGTCTGATTTCCTTCTCCAGTTCCTTTACCTGTTGACGGAGCCTTAAAAGTTCTTCATTAAGCGTCATGGCACTTTGTGGAGTCTGTGAGCCAGCTCCAAGATCAAGATTGCCAAGACGGTTCGCATGTACCCAGCCATACAGGGTATTCCCTGGCACTCCCAGTTCTTTAGCTGTCTTAGCTTGTCCGATTTCTTTAGCGAGTTTCACCGCCTGTACTTTGTATTCATGGTCATATTGTCTGTTTCCTGCCATTTTGTCCACTCTCCTTATCCTCTTGATTATATCTCAAATCCTTGAGAATGAGGTGTCAACTTTTTTTATACCACATCATTTTTATCTCTTATTCACGATAAAAGGGAAAAACCATTTGCAGGTTTTTCCCTTTCTGTTCGTGATATAAAAGGAATTTTTCACACTTATTTTATCCCTTGTTCGTGATTAGAGGGAATGTTCGCGAAATAAAAGGAATTAAACAATTTTTCCTACAGCTCGTCCACAGACTCCACGATCTTTCCGTCTCTCCAGATCCTCTCCAGATCATAAAACAGGCGGTCTTCCTTGGAGAATACGTGTACGATCACATCGCCGTAATCCATAAGGACCCATGTGGAGCTCATGCTTCCCTCTTTCTGATGACACTCATAACCGGCTTTGAAAAGCTTTTCTTCTACATTGTCAACTAAAGCCTGTGTCTGGTTTACATTGGAAGCGCTTGCGAGAACGAAGTAATCCGCGATCACGGAAACGCCCTCAATGTCAATAATTTTTACGTCTTCGCCTTTTTTCTCTTCCAAAGCCTCGACTGCAAGTTTTACCATTTCTTTTGACTGATTCAACTGATTGTTCCTCCTTGTCCTCATGGGTTATTCCGGTCACGGCTGATGCCTCTCCGGCTGTCTCTTTCTTCCTTTCCGAAACGACACGGCGCATATCCTCACACGCCGCCTCTGTCATCGGATCGATCTGGCAGCCCGTACTTTTTAAATATACAAGAATGCTCTCCATAATCTCGAGGCACGCCTTGTCAAGATCGATGAACGCAAGCTTCCGCATAGCCGTAAGATTGGCCGCCTTGGATCGTCTCGGTTCAATGTAATCTGCCACATAGAGGATCTTGTCGAGCAGGCTCATGCCCGGCTTTCCCGTCGTATGGCAGGTGATCGCGCTTAAGATCTCCGGATCATCCACCCCGTATTTATGTTCCGCCATCCATGCCCCGAGTTTTGCGTGAAGCAGGGACGGATCCCTCTCTTCCTCAGCAGTCACCGGAATATTGCGGTCCAGACATTTTTGAAGCATGACCGGATCCTCAAAACGCTTTGCCGAGTCATGCAGGAGTCCCGCAAGATCGGCTTTATCAAGATCGTACCCATATCGCATCGCAAGTGCCTGGCAGGTAAATTCCACGCCAAGCGTATGCTCATAGCGGTACGCATCGAGTTTTTTCTTTAAATGTTTTCTGATTTCAGGTACACGACTATCCATAATGAATCTTCTTTCTGAATTCAAGAATGCCCCGGCATTTTTGCTGTGAGATGCGGGTCATCTGTTTCCGCATGTTCTTTTCCCGCGTCTGATGCACCGTCATGATACCGGAATATCCGGCAGACTATTTTGTCAGATACAGGCCTGTCTCTCTGATATACTCCGCCACAGCCGCCGGCATGTCTTTTGAAAGATCCCTGCCTTCTGCCGCCTTTTTCCGGATATCCGCGGACGCCACGTCAATCTTTGGATTATGAAGGATCCGGATATCCGCGTTGTACTTCTCATTGAAGTAAGCAACCTTATCCTCAAGCGGCACACCACCGTCCTCGTAGGTTCTTCCGGATACCAGAAGCACAGCCTGCGCCATCACCTGTTCCGGATGATACCAGGATTCCAGCTGGTACAGGGAATCTGCCCCTATGATAAAATAGACCTCTATATCCGGATATGCCTCTTTTAAGAGCGCCAGAGTCTGCGCCGTGTAGGTGTTCCCTTCCCGTCCCATCTCAAAATCAGAGACAGTAAAATACGGGATTGATTCCGTGGCAAGCTCCAGCATCCTGATGCGCGCCGCCCCATCCGTGATAAGATGATCTTTTTTGTGCGGCGGAACATGGGACGGCATAAACCAGATCTCATCCAGTCCATACTCCCGATACGCCTGTTCCCCAAGAAGCAGGTGACCGTTGTGGACCGGGTCAAATGTTCCCCCAAGAATACCGATGCGTCTCATCGTATCCCCCCTTTGCCCGCGCACAATCCGAACGTCAAACAGTCCCGGATTGCCGCGATCATCACACTGTTTATGGAAGAACGATCTTTCTGTCCTTCTCTTCCTTTGCCGGCTTATACAGAACGATCATCTTTCCGATGACCTGTACAACCTCGGAATGAGTGCGCTCTGCAAGGATCTGCGCAAGGTCTTTTCCGTCATCCGCACAGTTCTTCAGTACATGGATCTTAATCAATTCTCTTGCGTTTAACGCTTCCTCGACAGATTTGGTGATCTCCGGTGTGAGGCTGGACTTGCCGATCTGTAAAACGGCATCCATGGTCATTGCAAGTCCCTTTAAATAGGAACGCTGTTTGCTGGTCATAGTAACTCCTTTTCATATATGGAAAAGCATGGTCTCCGGGCATTTATACGGACACCCGGAGAAGATCCGATGCATTATTTATAGTAGTCAAATACGAGTCCGTACATGCGGACCGTATCGCCTTCCTGAATTCCCGCCTTTTCAAGATCGGCAAGGATTCCGGACTGCTTTAAGAATTTCTGGAAGAAATCAAATCCCTTCTCAGAATCAAGGTTCGTGTAACCAAGCATCTTCTCGATTCTCGGCCCCTCAACCACATAGATGCCCTCTTCATCCTTCTCAACAGTATAAGGAAGCGAACGGTCACCCACATACTCGATCTCAAATTCTTTCTCAAAGATCTTCGGCGTACGGTCTGTCTTCCTGATCACATCATAGAGATAGTAGAGAAGATCATTTACACCTTCGCCGCTGACAGCAGAAATTCCAAATACCGGGATTCCCATCGGCTCGAACTCTTTCTTTAAGTCTGCGAGCGGATCCGCCCCCTCATCATAAACTGCATCCAGCTTATTGGCTGCGATAGCCTGCGGCAGCTTTAAGAGCTCCGGATTATAAGCGGAAAGCTCGTCCATGATCGCATGGACATCCTCGATCGGGTCACGTCCCTCAACGGAAGCTGCGTCTACCACATGAAGCAGGACTTTCGTGCGCTCGATATGGCGAAGAAACTCATGCCCAAGGCCGGCTCCCTCAGACGCACCCTCTATAAGGCCAGGGATATCCGCCATTACAAAGCTGTTGCCATCGCCTAAATTAACTACGCCGAGATGCGGGTTCAAAGTCGTGAAATGATAATTCGCGATCTTCGGTCTTGCGTTGGAAACACGGGATAACAAAGTGGATTTTCCGACATTCGGAAACCTACGAGCCCTACATCCGCGATCACCTTCAGCTCTAACTGTACCCAGAGCTCCTGCCCCGGCTGTCCCGGCTGGGCATATTTCGGAACCTGCATGGTTGCTGTCGCAAAATGCATATTTCCAAGACCGCCTTTACCGCCCTTCAAGATCACTTCCCGGCGGTTTTCGCCGGACATATCTGTAATCACTTTTCCGGTTTCCAGGTCCTTAACGACAGTACCTTCCGGGACCCTGACGATCAGGTCCTTTCCGTCAGCGCCATGGCAGCGGCGTTTTCCGCCCTCTTCGCCATTTTCGGCCGCATACTTCCTTACATGACGGAAATCCACAAGCGTGTTCAGTCCATCATCCACTTCAAAGATGATGTCTCCGCCTCTTCCGCCGTCACCGCCGTCAGGTCCTCCATTCGGAACATACAGTTCACGCCGGAAGCTCACATGCCCGTTTCCGCCGTTTCCTGATCTGATATATACTTTTGCACTGTCTGTAAACATGGAAAACCGTCCTCTCAATAAAATTAAAAAATATAACAGTGCCGCTTCTTATTCTTTTCATGAATCCAAAGTCTCACTGTTACACATAAATCTTAAAAAAGCTCCATACCATCCAGTATGGAGCTCATCGTTATTATTCGTTGATTGCCTGAGGATATACAGAAACCTGCTTTTTGTCTCTGCCCTTTCTCTCAAACTTAACAACACCGTCAACTTTAGCGAATAAAGTATCATCACCGCCGATGCCTACATTGAGACCCGGGTGAATCTTTGTTCCGCGCTGTCTGTAAAGGATGTTGCCAGCTAATACGAACTGTCCGTCTGCTCTCTTAGCTCCAAGGCGTTTGGACTCAGAATCACGTCCGTTCTTTGTGGAACCAACACCTTTCTTATGAGCAAATAACTGAAGGTTCATCTTAAACATATCGTTACACCTCCCTGAATCGAAATTTGATATATTCTGCTCCATATTCATCCCGGATATTTTCGAGTCCGAGAATCAGGGATTTCATGAGGAGCTGCGACTCAGAACTTATTTTGTCCGGGAAGGAAAAAGAAAAGCTTCCACCATCTTCCCCCACACTTCCTTCAAAGTGATCGTCCGTAAATGTTTCAACGGAGTTTGCCATGTTGAGAACCAGTGCGGAAACAGCAGCACAAATCACGTCCTGTCCGTATTCTGCATAGCCAGCATGACCATTGATATCGATTCCCTTTACTACTTCGTTCCTGTCACGCAGGATATTTACCTGAATCATAATCTTAATTAAGCATTGATCTTTTCAATCTTAACCTGAGTATAAAGCTGTCTGTGACCATTTTTCTTATGGTAGCCAGATTTGCGCTTATACTTGTAAACGATAACTTTTTTGCCCTTGCCAACTTTCTCTACTGTTGCAGATACTGTTGCGCCCTCAACGGTCGGGCATCCGATTGTAAGCTCTCCGTTGTTAACAGCAAGAACCTGATCAAAAGTTACTGCAGAACCAACCTCTGCGTCAATTCTCTCGATCTTGATGCTGTCGCCCTCGGCTACTCTATACTGCTTACCGCCAGTTGCAATAATCGCGTACATATTGCACCTCCTATTATCATTACTCGCCAGTTATGGTGTCTTCCATCATGGAATCCTTGAAAACCTCACTGTGCGGCACACTATAAAACTATAACAAACAGTGCTTGCATTGTCAAGCATTTTTTCGCAATTTCGATATTTTTCGGTTACAGTTCAGCCATGCGCTGGTTTGAATGAGAAAGTGTGTTGCAAGCTTGCTTGCATAAGCACTTTTTCATCCAAATCAGCATATGGTGGAACCACCAAGCTTCTTGTTTTCATGAATATGAAAACAAGAAGATGTAATGGCTGAACTGTAACATTTTTCATTATGGCCGAACAATAACGTTTCCTGCATCCGTTCTCCGGACCTGTTTATCCGGCTCTTCCGTACCCGGCAGTCCTTTTCCCGGACTCACCGTACCTGTTCATGCAGCGGTCTGCGGATCTTCTTTCTCGTGAGTTCCACGAGACCAAGAGGTGTCATATCAACAAGTACGGTCTTCACTGGGTCTGCTGTTACAGCGCGCCGCAGTGCTGCGAGAAGTGTCTTCCGGCTCTCCTCTTCCTTCATATCAATAAAGTCCACAATAATGATCCCGGAGAGATTCCTGAGGCGCAGCTGGACAGCGATCTCCCCCGCCGCTTCCAGATTTGTCTTCAGGTATGTCTCTTCGGACGTCTTCTTTGAAACGCTCTTAGCCGTATTTACATCAATGACCGTGAGCGCCTCTGTAGGCTCGATCACAAGATTTCCGCCAGATTTTAACCAGACCGTCTTTGAGAGCGCCTGGGACAGGATCGTCTCCAGATGATAGAGGGCTGTGAGTGGAAAATCATCCATATAAAGTCTGAGTGATGGCATTCCTGCTGCCATGGAACATGCCATCTCCTCAGAATCAACCGCTGTGGAATCCGCTGTTGCTGCAGAGCTTTCTGCTGCCTCAGAATCCGCTGCTGTCCCGGAATTCTCCGCTGCCCTGCTGTCTGTAATCCCTAACGCATCCTGCAGTTCTTTATAAACTTCCGGCAGATCCGTGACAACTTCCAGTCCATCACAGATCTTCAGATCCCGGACCGCACGAACCGCAAAACTCTCCGGCCGATACAGCACACTGTAACAGGTCCGGCTTGCCGCTGCTTTACAGATCACCAGATACCGTTCATAAAGCGCTGCAAACTCCTCAAACACCTTATCGATCCCAGCCGCCTCTCCGTTCGTCCTGACAACAAGGCCGCAGTCTCCGTGTTCTGTCGTCTCCCAGCGCTGTTTCACTGCATCCCGCCATTCCTTATTCCGGATCTTCGCGGAAATTCCAAGGGAACTTTTCCCGACACTCAGAACCGCCGTCTGCCCTGTCAGCGTAAGATTCGAGGTCAGCACCGCGTCCTTCGTCTTCACCGCGGACCGTTCCACCTGTACTAGGATCTCATCCCCTGCTTTTAAAGGTCCATGTTCTGTCTTCCCGTCCGCGTAGATCGGACGCGCATTTTCCTTCAGGCTGTAAAAACCGTTGACACCCGGCCGGTACTCCACAAAAGCCGCGTTGATGTTCTTTGAAATATTCTTTACTTTCCCGACAAAGATCACGCCGGTCTCTTCCTCCGCCGCCTCCGGCTCAAAGTCGATCTGGGCAGCATGTCCATCTTTAAAAAGCACTGCGGCGGTCTTCCCGCGCAGTGCCGTAATGATCAGTTTATCCAACATGTTCTCCAATTTCTTCTCCGAAGGATTCCAGAGTCACAAAGTCATGTTCTCCCGCGTCCGCGTAAACTTCCTCACGATTGATGCGGAACGCAAACTGCGGATATTCTTTTCCCAGAGACTTACAGTATGCCTCGAGGACCAGCTCCGGCTTTACGTTCGCAGCACTTCCAGAAGAAAGCTGCAGGAAGAGTCCGTTTCCGTCCGCCACGCGGTGTGCCTCGTAGATCAGAGGCTTTAAGTCCATCTCCTTCTCGCCCTTTTTCGTCTTTTTCACGATATTCAGGTTTCCGTTTTCGATGAAATCAAGAATTCCGTTGTAGAATTCTTCCGCTGTCATGGAAAGTCCGTTCTCGTAATCGTCTCTCAGAACGATGGTATAATCACATGCCGCAACGATGGACATGGCGTTTTCCGCGTCATCCGGCAGTTTCCGGTAGCTCAATACCTCAACGCCTTCCACCATCGTGTCGTTCAGCCGCTTCACCATCTCCGCGGAAGAGTCCGTAGATAACACCTCGATATCCAGATACTCGCCGCTTCCGGTAAGTCCCACACCGAGTGGTGCCGCAAAGGACATGATCTGGTGCGGGGAGAAACCTTCGGAATAGCGGATATCTACATCCGCGCGGCGCATGGCCTTCTGGAAATAGCGCATCGTGTCGAGATGTCCGATGAACTTCATGGCTCCCTGCTTGGAAAACTTAATTCTGATCTTCATAACAGACACCTCCTCCAAATCTTCTCACGCCACAGCCGGAACAGCGCATTCTGCAGTTCGGGGTGACAGTCTCTTTGGTCGCGTTGATCCACTCTCTCTTTAAGAATTCCTTCGTCACACCTGTGTCGATGAAATCCCACGGGAATATCTCATCGAGGGAGCGTGCTCTCGTCGTATAGAAATCGATGTCCACGCCGCATGTCTCAAAGGCATTCATCCAGATCTCATTGTGAAAGCTCTCAGACCATGCGTCATAGAGCGCGCCCTGTCTGTAGGCCTCCTCAATGACAGCAGCGACCTTCCGGTCTCCACGGGCAAGAACGCCCTCGAGGACCGTCACGTCCGCCTCATGCCAGTTGTATTTTAAGCTCTTGTGGTTCAGCATCTCGTGCATCTTGTGGTTTACAATGCGGGCTTTTCCGAGGAACTCCTCTTTTGTGCTCATCTGCGCCCACTGGAACGGGGTAAATGGCTTCGGAACAAAGAAGGAGGTACTTGCAACGACCTGCACCTTTCCGTTTCTCTGGTCCTTCGGGATCTCGTAATACTTCTCCGCGATCTTCTCGGAGAGCAGGGCGATCCCTTCCATATCTTCCACGGTCTCTGTCGGAAGACCCAGCATGAAATACAGCTTTACACGGTTCCATCCGCCCTGGAAGGCCAGTGCGGATCCGTTTAAGATATCTTCCTCTGTCAGTCCTTTATTGATAACATTTCTCAATCTCTGGGAACCCGCCTCCGGCGCGAAGGTCAGGCTGCTCTTCTTGACATCCTGAACCTTGCTCATAACGTCAAGGGAAAAGGCGTCGATACGCAGGGACGGCAGGGACACGTTTACGCCTTTGCCGTGGAAGGTATCGATCAGGAATGTCACAAGTTCTTCCAGACTTCTGTAGTCACTGGAACTTAAGGAGCTTAAGGAAATCTCCTCATGTCCCGTATTCTTTAACATCCTATAAGCCAGCTCTTTTAAGCGTTCTACGTTCTTCTCGCGGACCGGACGGTAGATCATCCCCGCCTGGCAGAAA
>ERZ780144.2440-NODE-2440-length-16057-cov-2.652543_pt1 | contig 16057 bp, 19 predicted proteins | sample MGYA00511380_ERZ780144 | MGnify/ENA primary metagenome ERZ780144 (study PRJEB29588, sample SAMEA1965858) | human gut metagenome | biome: human gut; feature: human-associated habitat; material: faeces | place: Denmark | collected 2008/2010 ... | reverse complement strand
TTTCTACTTACACATAATGTAAGCGCTTACTTTTTGTCTGCTTGTTCACATGCATATTTATTCGATTGCAAGTAATATTTCCATGAGCGGAATAGAATCATTGATGTAGTCTTCAAGCATATCAATCTTACTTACAGCCGTGAGATTTTTATTCTGCAAGAATCGACTAAGCACTGATTCTTCGACTTCCTGACTCATAAAGCTGTGATATGAATCTTCGGCAACCAACCTGCACGCTCTTTCAAATCTCATCATTTTCGTATTCCCTCACTTTCAATAAGAGTTCTTTATTTTCATCAAGAAGACGATTGATTGTATTCCTTTGAATCTTACATCTCTTTTTCAGTGCGGCTTTTTCGGTGGCCGTACATTCTAACATTTTAATGAGCATCTGAATATCTCCTTTCTAAGTCATTATATTGTTGTTTCAGTCTCATTCAATCCTAATTTTTCGTCATATTTTTCTTCATTCATAAACTGTAAGTCTTCGTATCCATCTCTGGTAATCGCTCCCTTAACCCACTCTCTTGTGAGAACTTCCACACAATTTGTGTACGCTGTTTCCGGTGGATTTCTGTCATACTCTTCTAAAATCATGTTTTTCAGTTTATCATACATTTCAATTCCTCCACATCAATTGTTTTTCATACATTTCAATTCCTCCACATCAATTGTTTTTCTTTTATTATACCATAACATTAAAGAAAAGTCAATAGATTACAGCAAAAAGCTGATACCTTTTTCAGCCCGCATTTTTACTTCCATAGAAACGAATCGAACGTTTCCTTTCTTGAAATTCTTCGCAAGCCATTGTAACTGCGTGAACTGTTTTGAAGTGGTGAGCAATGTGTTTTCCCGGTGGTCTTCTAGAGTGAGAGCGTAAACGAGTTTGCAGGAGGGGTCAACTTTATCGCTGACATATACAAGTCCTTCTTTCAATGATGTGTAAACACCAAAGCTGTAATTGTCAATTGAGAAGGTGAAGGAGTAGTGAGCGTTTTCAGTCAGAGGTTTTATGAAACTGTAATTATCACCCATGTATTCTCCGTCGATAGCGTAGGTTCCATAATCAGTAGCTTCAATCATGCGGATGAATTTGGATTTACTTTTCTTGTCTTTCAGAGCTTTGCTTGACTGTGCGTTTTGGAACAAGACATTTTCGCTTGTCCAGATTCCGCCTTTTGGGGTGAAGGGGATATTGAACGCTTTGTGCATGTGATAGGGATTGTGGAACTTTATGTTATTGCCCAGGAGGAAACATATCACTCTGTCCTCCTCCCTGTCTACTGTGTGATATATCTTAAGCAGTGCGTCCGGTTCATCCCATCCATTGTAGTACCTGGAACTGGAAGTCTCTTCGATTACATACTCATCAAAGATAAAATATTTAACCAGAGGGAATGTCATGTTTTTTGATTCGTTCTCTTCGGATAATGCAATACATCTGCCAATCACACGCTTCTGCTCATCTTCCACAATATACATTTCTTCGATTGTGTAAGCGAACTCATATTCTGGAAACATTTCCATAACTACTTTTGACACACCCTTCTCGAGCGCTCCTTTTTCTTTCAGCCTCTTTGTCCGGGAAATGTACACGAACTCCACGTGATTTTGAATGCACTTGTCAATCACATATGCTTCTGTTGTGTATGTTTTACCAATACTTCTCTCACTGTTGATGAGATTGAAGTTCCGTTGATAGGGAAGAATATCATAGATGTTCCAGTGCAAACCGTCATAAACATTCATAGTTTTTACCTCTCAATCATTCTCCATAATATGATACAACCGTCAATTAGCAGAACTATGCCGAAGAGGACGAACTTATAAAAGTCTGAATCATAGAAAAGTGAAATGCAGTAGAACGCTAAATCTATCATTACTATGATAAAAAATGTGATTAAATTATACATAATTTTCCTCCATAATGTTTCACTTGAAACATTTTAAATTAAAGTAAGACATACCCTGTTTAACAAGTAGGTGTCAACCCGCTCACCGGAGGATGGTTTCACCCATTGACTCCCTCCTGTCGTGCCTTGTTAATTACTAAGATATGCCTTACAACTATTATCATATCACCCTTTTATTGTAAAGTCAATATCTTTTAGAACAATTCCTCCTGGAACATGCATTGGCTGTAGCTTACCTGAGTATGAGGAACCCGGAAAGAAGTTTTCCCATGTGACACCATCATGGCATCTTTCGGGCATCCCTGCACATGTAATGTGGATATCTCCGTCAATCTCTTCAATGTATGTTTTCTGCCGTATGAATCTTGCTCGAGTAAATGTACTCTCATGTTTCCAGGCTCCCAGTTTGATTGGGTCTATTTCTAACTGTTTCGGTAGTTCTGTACCCATGAGATGTAAGCTATCTGTATCTGCATACATGAATCTGTCATAAACACTCTGTGCACTTGTGATGGTCTTGTACCTTGCTCCTGCCGTGATGAAGGTTCCAACTGGAATGTAAATCGGGTCACGGAATTCTTCTTCTCCCAGACCATAGCGGATAATACCATGGTCATAATAAGGAATCTTTGACTGCACCCTGGGATTAAGTGCGAACTTTCCATATAGAGCGTTCAACATAAGTTTGGCTAGAGTTCTCATAGCCTTGTTTCCATTCAGTGTAGATTCCATCTTGACTGCATTCCACTTGTCAATATAATCTTTGAACATTCCTGTCGTGCTCATGAACTTCCATCCGCTGTGCCACTCTATGTTGTAAACATTGTAGTGGTCAAGAAATAATTCTAAGTCCAGAGATGTAAGGCACATTGTGATTCGTTCACCTTTGCTTGACTTTACATATTCTGTAGGAACGAATGATAAATTGTTCTTAAGCTGTATGGTAGGAATGTAACCTTCTTTGATTTCAAACTGACAGGTGAACATCTGCACATACAGATTATAAAGCTTGTCTTCCTGGTATTTTCCTTTGAAGTATTTCCCTTCACCAAATGGGAGCGGGTTGTAGTACATGACTGAGGGATACAAGCTGTTCACGTCCAGAACGATTCCTTCCCCTATGTCCTGTCCTTTGAAATCGGGAGTCACAGTACGTGAACCCTCCTTTATAAGACTGCCTTATGTCGTAGTCGTATTTTGGGATAGGAAACCATCTCTTAAAATTCTTCATACCTATTGTATTCTTGTAGTCATGCAGAGCATTACTGCCCTGGGTCATTTGTGTAAGTTGTTGGTCGAACAGAACCTTTAATGCTCTTGCCATAATTTCCACGTCATTACGGAGGTAGTCAACCTCTTGTTTTGTGAGCACATGCCCAATCTCACGTTTTTCGTCATAGTCGATTTCAAGCTTTGAGATAGGAAGGTTGAACCCCTTCGCTACCTGTGCTACACTGAAAGGAAGTATTTTGAGTGAGTCATATATCTTAACTTTCATCTTCTGCCCGAAGCAAATCTCTAAAGAGTAGAACTGTCCTTTGTCCGATATCAAGGTAGTGAAGCAATTCTCCTTTAAAGCCTTTCTGTCAGTTACATGTGTAAACCCATGCTCGAACAGCCAACAAAGAATGAACTCTCCATCAAACTTAAGGTTATGGAAGTAGAAAGTTGAATTGGGATGCAGTCGTGCAAAATTAAAAAAGTATTCAATGCTGTTCCCATGAAAAAACTTATTGTTATCATCTATGGTACAGATACCCGTTGCCCATACTCGACAATCTGCGGGGTCTGTCGTTGTCTCAAAGTCTGCTGTGTACAGCATCATTCGTCTGCACCTCCATACGCATAAGGTTCTAAGTGTTCCACTATGTTGTCAATCTTAATCTGCATTTCCAATGGGTTGTATATGAATTCCACCTGTAACACAGGGTCATTGTAGTAAAGCTCCACCAGGATATCTGCCGGGATTGACTGAGCCATTTCCACAATCTCAGTTCCTTTTGAGCCAAAGGCCGTTTCCACTGCTTTGATGAAGTTCTGTTTATAGAGTTCATTTTTCTGAGCAGTGTACCCGCTCATTATCTGCTTCTCTACACCATACACGAACATATCCCAGTCAGATGCTTTGATTTTATCAATGTCATACTTCTTGGGTCGAAGATTGTTTTCCCGGATAGTTCCCATGGTTCCCTTCTCCGTGGTAGGGTTCATTTCTTTGAGTTCCCGGTTTCTTCTTCGGTTGATGACACCCACCTTGATTCCGACTTCCTGTTTCTCCCATCTTGTTGTTCGGATTCCCGTGGCAGATGTTACCGGAGTCTCTGCACCGGGTTTGAGGAAACGTCTTGCTGACTTAATTTCCCGGTTGAAATCCTTTCTTGTCTGGATCTTGTCCCTGAGTCCCTGAACTGTCAAACGTTCCGGAAGGTATGGGGCAAGTTCTGGATTCTTCTTTAGCGTCCTGTTTATCTTTGCATTGAACTGCCGCACTGTGTTGGACAGTCGAGTTTTATCTTTGTTACGCCACTTAATGTTATATTGTCTAGGCATGTTATCTCATTACCTCCTGCCAATTGAATAAGAAAACCTCTGTTTTCAATTTTCTTGTAAAGCACGATATCGGCTATTTCATTCAGCCTGATACCAAAACCGAAGCGGTTTGTGAGAGAGACATTTATCTTAGTTCTGTGCTCCCTTTTCATTTCAATGAATTTTGAAAGATGATTCTGAGAGCTAAAACAGAAGGTAAAGCCATAATTGGATGTGAAGCGATAGGGGGTTATCGCGAGGTTGTATTCTATTCCGTTTCTTGTCATAAACAAAATGGGGGCCTTGCGGCCCCCTCTCCTTTCCTGTTATTTTACCATATTTAAAGTGAGCAGTTTTCTGTCGCCTTTTGTTACCTGTGTAACTTTCAGTTTAACTGGTTTCTTCCAGGTGGCAGGGTTTCCCTTGATTGTCATAAGCTTTTTGATTGCACTGTAGATTCCCATGCTTACTGCCTGATAACCTACGCCGTCTTTGTCAATCAATACAATTCTGGGGCAAACACTCTCTTCGCCTGATTCACGGTTCACACAGGTTACTACTTCGCAGTAAATGTGATTCACTTCGATTGTCATGTTGATGCAATCACCGATTCTCTTCTCAGGAGCGTTCATTGCATTATAGAGAATTATCTCTTCATCTTCGTTCTTCGGTGTCATGGAGCAGAACTGCACTTTCCTTTCGGAAGTTAAGTCCATGATAAATTTCTCATCCCCATCCATTGTTACCTGTGCTACTGCTGTTGTGTTCTCTTCAAACGAGTTCATTTCCATCATAATATTTTTCTCCTTTTAATTTGATTAAATTTTGCTTACTCTACGATTTCTGCGTTTGCGATAAAGTCTGTGAGGTTCATTGAATATTTCACCGCATCATACACAATCTTTGTAATTGCATATGCATCATTTTTCCCGTAGAACTTCTTTACTACGTTCAGTGCCTTTTCTTCATTGACTTTTTCATGGTTCACTGTGAGAGGCTGTAATTCCTCTAATGTAACCTGACCGTCTGTTACGTGAATCCTGCTCGAGTAAATGATACTACTCTCCACTGTTCTTGTGATTGTCTTCATTCTGTTTTTCTCCTTTTCTTATCTTGTTTTGTGTTTCCTTTGTTGCACTTTTATTATACCATATGATTTTAGAAAAAGCAAGTCTTTTTGCCTATTTTCATCAAAAAACTATCATTCCGATTAGTTATATGATATACTGGTAATATAAGGAGGTGGAATAATGGATGCGAGTACGATAATCCAGTTAATCTCAAATTTGGGATTTCCTATTGTATGTTGTGGTGCTCTGTTCTGGAAGATGAACAGACAGGACGAAAACCACAAGGAAGAAATCGGCACTTTAACTTCGGCACTGAACAACAATACAATTGTGCTCGAAAAGGTATGTGCAAAATTAGGGGGTGATAATGAATGAAAATTTTACTCATTGCAGGCCATGGGCAAGGAGACAGCGGTGCAATCGGGTGTGATTTAGTCGAGGCTGACGAAACACGTGCTCTGCTCTCTCTTGTCTATGAAAAATTAAAAGATTACGTATCTGCTGTCCGGTACGACACTTCCGTCGATTGCTATCAGCAGAGCAAGGCAGGGAATGTCCCGAACTATGCTCTCTATGATTATGTGGTAGAACTCCACATGAACTCATACAGTGACCCTAGTGCTCATGGCTCTGAGATTCTTATTCACACCAGTGAACCTGCACATACAGTTGAAGATGAGATTTTAGAAAACCTAGCAGATATCGGTTTTACAAATCGTGGAGTGAAGCGTCGCTCAGACTTGCTCAACATGAATAACTGTAGAGGAAGGGGTGTATCATACGCCCTGATTGAAACATGCTTTATTAGTAACTGGGAAGATGTTAGTTTGTACAACAAGAACAAATCGAAAATTGCAGGAGCTATTGCAAGCGGAATCTTAGACGGTTTCGGAATCAAACACGATTCAGGCTCCGCAGATGTACCGGCTAATGACGGCGTACTTTACAGAGTCCAGGTGGGAGCTTATAGAAACAAAGCGAACGCTGAGGCCATGAAAAACAGGTTGAAGGCAGACGGCTATGACTGTATCATAAAGGTGGATTAAAATGGCAGGAAATTTAAATGTAGCATATAACTGGGTAATATCAAAATGTAATGACCCCAATGTGGGTTACAGTCAGGCATACAGGGAGGGTCAGATAGTTGATGGTATTGAATACTATGACTGCTCCTCACTGATGTCTGCAGCAGTTTGGGAGGCCGGGTTTTACGGGGGAGCACCTAACCCGTGGTTTGCAACATTTACAGAGGAGGCGGAACTTAACAGTGTGGGCTTCACTTCAATGACTCCCAACCAGGAGTGGAAACCAGGTGACATACTCTTAAGTAATAGGCGTGAGCATACCGAAATGGTGTACCAGGGTCGCAGAACCATGGGCGCACACTCGAGTTCCTATCCACTGCCTGACCAAGTATCTATTAATGACTGGGACAGCAGTCCTGACCAATGGGACATTCTCCTACGGTACGAGGGAGGGGGAGGGGGAGTCACACTGGACTGGATAGCGGAAGACCGTTATCTTACCCAGGCAGAGATGGAGAACAATGCCACAATTGTGTACTACTTTTATAGCGGTCAGTTCATCAACGTAAACACGATAGCCGCTCTACTAGGTAACATGCAAGCCGAGTCCACATTAAGCCCTGTACTATCAGAGCGTGGAGGGGGTGGAGGATACGGACTTGTACAGTGGACACCTCAAAGTTCTTTAATAGACCACTGTAATATCCTGGGATTATCTCCTTATAGTGACGGTGACGTCCAATTACAAGTAATCCTTTCCGAAGTTCGGAATCGACCGGGCGTGGAGGAATGGTATTCGAGCGGTGCATTTATCTCTCCCTATTATAATAGTGGAGCAACAGCAGACATGATAAATGTTACCGGAGATGCATTCCTGCAAAATACAATGGGGTGGGAACCGGGTAAGTTAGCCATACTTTTCATGGCGGCCTATGAAAGACCATCTTATGACCCGAGTGTTAATCACTATCAAGCCCGAATGGAAAATGCTCGTAAGTGGTATGAGTACATTACAGGTTTACCTCCGGAACCACCAGACCCGGGAGTACCAACAAACACAAAACTTCCCATTTGGATGTATGGGAGAATATTATAAATGTTTCACGTGAAACATTAGAAAGGAGAATCAATGGCAATATTAACTAAAACGGGTATGGATAAAATACTCCGTAGAATCATGGAAACAGGTGGCCTCACCGAAGACATGGAAAAAGACATTGACAGACTTCGTTCCGACTTTGACGAACGTGAGGGAATGCTTCGCAGGTACGGAGAAACTTACGACGGAGAAGATATGGACGAATACGAATGGAGAGGTAGAGATGAAGAGCGCCGGGAGGACAGTGACCGGGACGACAGAGAAATCTATACTCCACGTGAAGAGGCAAAAGACTATGAGGATTGGCGTGGACGTTACGAAGAGATGCGTCAGCGTTACCTGGACAGATTCTTTGGTGGAAGAGATGAAGAAGAAGAGTACCGGGAAATCATGAGAGAAACCGAAGAGGATGTTAGAAGAGACGGCGAACCTCAGACATTTGACGAATTATTAGAAAGAACGGAGGGTTAAAAATATGCCAACAAAACCAACAATGGTCAACACAAACGTCAACAAATTACAGAGTGCCGATATCCTGAACGCAACCAGAAGTGAATTAGGTGGAACCTATGCAGATACGATTCCTGCGGCTATTAAACCGGGTGACATGTTACCTAACGGAAGAGTGGCTACACAGGCGGATGCAGTAGCACAGCTTAGAGGCATTGGTGAAATTATGATGACATATCAGCCTATGCAGAATGCATTCCTGTCTGCTCTGGTAAACAGAATCGGTAGGGTTATCATCACTTCCAGGCTGTATGAAAATCCCTGGGCAGGGTTCAAAAAAGGACTTATGGAATATGGAGAAACAATCGAAGAGATTTTCGTAGCTCTTGCAAAACCGTATCAGTATGACCCGGTAGTAGCTGAAACTGATGTATTCAAACGTAGAATCCCGGACGTTAAAGCGGCGTTCCATTCAATGAATTATCAGAAGTTCTACCCGACTACTGTATCTAATGACCAATTAAGACAGGCATTCCTTTCATGGCAGGGTATCACTGACTTAATCAGCCGCATCATTGAACAGGTTTACACCGGTGCAAACTATGATGAATTCCTGGTTATGAAATACCTCATTGCCCAGGTTGCATTAGAAGGCGGCATTTATCCTATGTCTATCCCGGCTGTAACTGCTGATAACGCTCGTGAAGTTACAACTACCATGGTAACCATGAGACTTGTCCTTTATGAGCAACAAGTACAACTATGCAGGAGTAACAACCTACACTGACCCACGCTACCTGTACATGATCCTGACGAACAAGCTGTCAGCAATCTTCGACGTAGAAGTATTGGCTCTATCCTTCAATATGAACAAAGCTGAACTGTTAGGCCGTCAGGTATTCGTAGACGGTTTCGGTGATTTCGACGAAGACAGACTTGCTCTCATTTTCGCAGATGACCCATACACTACTTACACTCCATTCACAGACGAGCAGAAAACAACACTTGCATCTATTCAGGGATTAATGGTTGATGAATCGTGGTTCATGATTTTCGACAACTACTACAACATGACAGAGATTTACAACCCGGAAGGACTGTACTGGAACTACTTCTACCATGTATGGAAAACATTCTCTGTCAGCCCATTCAGCAATGCAATCCTGTTTACAACAGGAAAGTCCACTGTTACAAGTGTGACCGTAACACCCGAAACTGCTACTGTAAATACTGGTTCTACATTACAGTTAACAGCAGAATTAGCAGTGGAAGGTTTTGCACCGAAAGATGTAATCTGGACTGTTACCGGAACTTCCGCAGTGACTTCTACCATCAATGAAACTGGATTACTGACAGTACCTACCACCGAAGTAAACAGTACCTTAACTGTCACAGCTACCAGCGCATTTGACGGTACAAAAACTGGAACTTCTACAATTAAAGTTTCGCAACCGGCAGGATAAGGAGGGTAATAAATGAACGTTGTACCAACTTCGCCAATTACCACTGTGCGTATGTTGACCAATGTTCCCCTCGATTCCACCTATACGGACACACTGACTTTTAGCAGTGCGTCCGCACAGGCATCATATTTTGCAGGAAAGGCACAACAGACATTTAGCAACCTTACACCTGTCCGCATTACGAATGCAATTCGCATTCCCACTAGTGCGGACAGTGTGTACAATTGCAATTATGTTATGTTCCAGAATGCAAACTTTGGTGGTAAATGGTTTTACGCATTTATCAAAGAGATTGAATACGTCAATGTAAACATGTGCATGGTTCATATTGAACTGGACGCAATGCAGACGTGGATGTTCGACTACACTGTAAAACCATCCTTTGTCGAAAGGGAGCATGTAACCGACGATACACGTGGTGCCAATTTAGTCCCAGAAAATTTAGAACTGGGAGAGTATGTTTTTGCAGACCATAATAAAAGTGGACTGAGCAACAGCAGTAGGATTTATGTTGCGTCAACCGTAGACAGCAACGGGGAGAATGTGGAAGGTGGAATGTATGGCGGAACCTATGCAGGAGTAAACTATTATTCCTTTGCAACAGCCGCAGATGCGAACGCTTACATTTCAGCACTGACAACGGCTAATAAATCAGAAGCAATCGTGTCTGTGTTCATGGCTTGCCCTCAGTTATTCCCTACTAAAGATGGTGGCCCTGCTCACGTAGAATTTTCCATCAACAACCTGTTCGATAACTTCCAGGGATACAGACCGAAGAATAATAAGCTCTTCACATATCCATACTTCTTCCTGTACTGCACTAACTTACAGGGAAACACAGCAGAGTTCAGATACGAGTTCTTTGACAACCCAGGGAAATCAGAATTCACCATGTTTGGAAATGCAACCTGTAATCCTACTATCACGCTTGTTCCTTTAAACTACAAGTACCCGGAAGGTAACGGTAACTTAAATGAGAAGATGACGCTTGACGGTTTCCCTCAGTGTGCGTATAATATAGATACGTACAAAGCATGGCTTGCACAGAACGGAGCGTCAACAGCAGTTAGTGTTCTGGGTACAGCAGGTGGAGTTGCGGCAGGAATCGCAGGTTCCGTTCTGAGCGGTGGCACACTTGCAATCGCAGGAGCTATGGGGGGTGTAACCGCAATTGGTTCAACCGTTGCCAAAGTTACAGCTACATCCGCTAAACCTGCACAGGCAAAAGGCTCACCCGGTGCGTCAAGCTTATATGACTATGGTGTCCTTGACTTCCATTTCTATAAGACAACAATCACAGCAGAGTTTGCCCGCATCATTGACAATTTCTTTGATATGTTCGGTTACGCAGTCAACAGGGTGAAGGTTCCAAACATCACAGGTAGACCGTCCTGGAATTATGTGAAAACTACAGATGTGAAAATTGTAGGTTCCATACCCTTCGACGACATGAACACAATCAAAGCTAACTTTAACAGAGGTATTACATTTTGGCATGGTGACTGGGTAGGTGACTACACCCGTGCTAATAAATAGGAAGGGGCGATAAAATGGGACGCAAGAAAAAAAGATGGCCTTCTGCCCAGATAAATAACCAAACATACATTGACTATTATCAGCGACTCATGGAGTTCGCTATCAACATGTTTGAGTGGAGAAACCTTCCACCGACAGTTGATGAGAGATTCCTTGAATTAACGCTCTATGAGAAAGGCTACTGTCTGTATTTTAACGACGAGGTAGTGGGCAATTTGGCATTGACTTGTACAATCGGTGGAATGTTGGATGTGTACCGAATTCCTACAGAGCGTAGAGCATTTGCGGTCAATGGTTACAACAAGATTTGTACATCCCAGGACAGTGTGCTGATTTTCAACAACTACCTTCATACACCGACCATCCTCACCATTGAACTGTTCGCACGAAGACTATACGAAATCGAAAGAACGATTGATGTCAATGTCAAGGCGCAAAAGACACCATCCTTAGTTCTTGCAAGCGAACAACAGAGATTGACTATGATAAATCTTTACATGCAGTATGACGGAAATGAGCCATTCATTTTCGGCGACAAAGACATGGAATTCGACGGAATCAAATGCTTGAAAACAGACGCTCCATATGTAGCTGACAAGTTACAGGTGCTCAAACACCAAATCTGGAACGAAGCACTGACATTCTGCGGGATTGAAAATAGCAATCAGGACAAGAAAGAGAGACTGGTAGCAGACGAAGTGGGAAGTAACTATGGAAACATAGAAGCACAGAGAAACGTTATGCTTAACGCACGTAGACAGGCGGCTGATAAAATCAACAGAATGTTTGGCACGAACATAGAAGTAGGTTTCCGGTCAAATCTTAACACAATGGTAAACAGCGAAAATGTTTCACGTGAAACGTTCGAGGAGGTGGACGAAGATGAGTCATTATACAACGCAAGTCAGATGGATAGTTGAAAACTACACAAATGACATGGAAGGACAGCCAATGACAGCTCGTGTAACTGCCGCACTTCCTAAGATTTTCAATTTCAGTTTCCCAATATGGACAGAACAGTACCGGACTACACTCGAAAAGAAAATCATCATGCATTACTTTAACAAAGAGATTGGTTTTGAAACCCTGGGATTGTGGAAGTTCTACCTGGAAGAAAGATTGAATCTCATCATGCCGTACTACAATAAGATGTATGAAACGGTTGCAAAAGATTTCGACTACATGACAGACGTAGATTTGACAGAGACTCACCAGGAGACAAAGACGGGTAAGGAAGATACGAAGTACAATGCGACTGACACAACCAAATCCGATTTGACAGGTAAAGACACGGACAATGGTTCTGAAAAGTTAAGCAGAACGACTGGTGACACCACGAATACTCTTGAATCGGATATGCCCCAGGCAAACTACGCCAATGAAGACTATGCTACCCGACTTGTTGAAGTAAAGACAAATGGCACAGACAATGCCGACACAACAACAACTAACACAAGAAACACTACGCAAAAGGCAAACACGAACACAACACAAAACAGCACCAACGGTGTGACACGTAATGATACTGAAAATTACACCCACACCCGCACAGGCGTAACAGGCCGCCTTTCCTTCACTGAGTTAATGATGCAGTACAGAGACAGCCTTATAAATATAGATAACATGGTCATTGAAGAATTGCATGATTTATTCATGCTAATTTATTAAAGGAGAATTTATGGATAAAAATACAAGGATTAACGAATTCAAATTTTGGTGTCAAAAAGTGTTACCCCTTGTTTATGATGATTCATTAAGCTATTATGAGGTTCTTTGCAAAATCAAAAACAGCCTTAATGAACTCATTCAAAACTTTAACGAAATACCAGGTTACATTATTGACTTAATCGAAGAATATCTTAAGTCAGATAATATCAAGGACATTATTTCTGAGTTACTTTCAGACTATATCCTTAATGTAAAGTATCCCCCAAAAGGAATTACACCTGCGGTGGGTGATGGTTCGGCAGATGACACAGAAACCATTCAGGCATGTATTGATTATGCATATGATAATGGTGGAATGGCCGTTTACTTACCCTCTGGAAAATACTTGACGGGAACTCTAACACTTAAAGATGAGGTAAGTTTATTTGGATTCGACCGTTATTCTTCACACTTGATTTTAAAAGGTGGTTCCCAGGGTTCGCTATTATCATGTAACTGTGATAACATTAGTATTTCCCGTTTAACTCTTAACTCTAATATTGGTGTGCAAGTTAACCCTATTAACACTGTGTCAAGTAGTGGTTCTAATCATCTTTATACAGATTTGGTTATTTTAAACGGTAGCACTTTAATGACACTAAATTCTCTTACCTATATGCAACTGGATAACATTGTATTTGATAATGCAGTTTATACGTGCATGTCAGTATCTGGTAATAATGTCCAGGGTAATAATCTGTATTTTAAGAATCTAAATGAAAGTATGGCAAATCAAGTTATTGCCGCATCATGCAACAATTCCACATTTTATTTCAATTCTATTTGTACAAATAATACAGGAATAGATTGTAGCGGCTCAAATAATAATTTTATAGGGACTTTATCTAATCCTGTGCCATATAATGATTCTGGAAATGATAATAATTATAACATTTATGGAGTAAATTACCGTAACAAAGTTACAGGTGATTATAGCCAGGATGTAGGTGAATCTTATTCATTATATGCTAAAAATAGCCAAAACAATGTTGAAGAGACAATGGGCTTAAGTGCATCAACAATGGATATAAGTGGAGGACAACAGTTAAACCTTACAGGAAATGTCTACAATTTAAATGTTTCAACTGATTCCACTATAAATGTAGCTCAAAATGAAACAAAAATAGTGAAGGGCAATAAAAAGTTGAATGTTACTGGTAATGACACTCAATCAATAGATGGGTATAAGGAGGTTAATGCACAATCTATCCAACATTATGCAAGAGAAGATAATAGGATTGATGGTAACAATGTTATTTTAAATCCTACAGAGCCTTTAACGTATGAGCGCTTTAGTGAAGATAAAGTAAAAATGAAAGATAGTAATGGTGAATATTATCTTGCATCTTATACCGAATCAAGCTATTCAACACATTTTACAGACTCCATGGATTTTGACATTGAATTTTTAACATCAAATACATTTAGCACCAATAGCAAAAGTTCAATGAGTGCACAAGGAAGTGCTTTTGATGGTAGCAATCTTTACTATGTCGTAACAAGAACGGATAATGATAACACTCTCATCAAAATTAATGTAAATGGTGTTACAATTAATTCTGCTAATTTACAGTTAGGACACGCAAACGGTATGTGTTGGATTAAAACGCTTAATCAATTGGCTGTAGTAACAAATGATAATAAAGGCGTCATCTTAATTAATCCATCTACACTTGCAATTACTAACACAAAATTATCAGGAGAAACATTTACCGCTATTGCTTATGACGAAATCAATGACAAGATAGCAACCAGATATGGTTCTAATGTTTATATCTATGACACAAACTTTAGTCAGCTTGAAACTTTTGTAATGAATGAGCCTAGAAGTTTTAAAGATGACGTTGGAAATTCGTCTTATAACTCAACGGCTCGTCAAGACATTGGTTATTATGATGGTTTAGTTTACAATATGTACTGGAAACCCAACAGCATTGTAGCTTATGACAATACTGGGACTGTAGTAAAAGTGTATAATATAAGAGGTTCGTACAACTCACAGTATACTGGTGAACCTGAGTCTCTAAACTTTGTAAACGGTGTGTGCTATATCAATACAAATAATTATGATGATGCGGGTAATTATCATAAAACAAATTTTTACACATTTACTCCTTTTCAAAATGCTGTTACGAACGGTAATCCTGGTTTATCCTATACTGCTTCTCCGTTTTCAAGTTTAACGGTTTATGTAGATGCCACGAATACTAAAAACTATCAAAATGGCACAATGTATTCTCCATTTTCAACATTACAAGAAGCATTTATTGCTTGCGAAAAATCAGATATTAAAGGAAAGTTTACAATCAGAATTATGAACGAAAGTCCTTTAGGTGCTGTATGGTTACAGGGGTTAACAAAATCTTATGAAGTCAATGTTAATACAACTGGGCAAAAAGCACAGATTGGAAGTTTATGGATTAACATGTGCAGTATGTTGATTTTTCAAAACTGTAATATCGGTTATGCGGGTGCTCTTACGGATGGTTTGACTAACACCGTTTTGGTTACAAATTCTCCTTATGTGGACTTTAGAAATTCAACTTTTAACAGTATTGGTTTTGCAACTACTCTTGAAGTCAGAAGAACTAAACTTTCATTAGAGAATTGTGTATGGAACGGAGATAATGTAACAAATAATATCATTGCAACAAATGAATCTTTTGTTACGTTATATACCCCCACTTATAATAATAGTGCTAAATGTATCTCTACAAATAATTCAGTATTATATGTTGGTGGAAAGTTTAGGACAGATAGGATTGTAAGCGACACTGGTTTTGTATTTCCTACAATTCTTACCTCTGGTTTATCTAATACTCAAATCACTATTGGAAATGCATATAATTTAAATTTAGCAAATGTGGGTGAAGAAAAAATTGATACAAAAAATAATATGGTGACATTTGGTATTCAATATGAAGATAACGTTTATCCTTTTACTGCTTCATTTAATAATACTAACATTTTATTTTATAACTGTTTTCATCCTATTTCATTTAGAACATTAAGCGGTAGAATCACATTTGATTTTACTGCAGGCACTGTCACATTCAATACTGCTTATGAAACATCATTTAATACTACGCCACCTAAATCAACAAATCCTAAAACAATTACTCTTAAATATATGTATTTTTATTTGGTGTAAATGCATGTGAACAAGCAGACAAAAAGTAAGCGCTTACATTATGTGTAAGTAGAAACAACAAAAATAAATTAAGATTCAGTCAATAAAAATCTCACGGCTGTAAGTAAGATT
>ERZ780144.2432-NODE-2432-length-16119-cov-3.650585_pt1 | contig 16119 bp, 10 predicted proteins | sample MGYA00511380_ERZ780144 | MGnify/ENA primary metagenome ERZ780144 (study PRJEB29588, sample SAMEA1965858) | human gut metagenome | biome: human gut; feature: human-associated habitat; material: faeces | place: Denmark | collected 2008/2010 ... | reverse complement strand
GAACCAGCCTGTCGTGCAACACCTTCCGCCATCTGTCTGGCCGTATCTTCTGAAACTGCTCCAACGGTATTTAGAGTTTCTTCTTTTACTCCAAGATATTTCATCTTAGCTTCATTTGCATATGTAATAAAACTTTCATTTAAGACATCCGATGCTCCTGCAACATTAACTAACCTTGCTGTAAACATTCCTGCTGTACAGGATTCTGCTGCTGCGATCGTATAATGATGTTTACTTAACATATCAACCACAACATCTTCTAATGTTTCATCTTCTTTTGTCGTAAAAATCTTATGACCAAATCTTCTGTATAATTCTTCTGTTATTGGTGTAACAAGCTTCTTTGCTTCATCTTCACTTACCGCTTTTGCTGTCACTCGAAGATGAACTTCTCCTAATTTGGCATATGGGGCAACTGTAGGATTCGTCTGCTTTTCGATCAAATCTTCAATCTCTGCTGCAACGCGGCTTTCTCCCATACAATCAATCTTCACAACATCAGAGTATAATACCTCTGAACTTAATTCTTTTATAATCGGTTCTACCTGATCATGGAACATTGGAAGCAGTTCATTTGGAGGTCCTGGGAGTAAAACTACTTTCTTCCCTTCTTTTGCATGAATGACCATTCCCGGTGCTGTTCCATTTTCGTTATATAAAACAGTACAATCTCCTGGCACTAATGCCTGTTTTAAATTATTCTCTGTCATGTTACGATGACTTCTCGCAAAATATTCTTTCAAGCGTCTTAGTGCTTCTTCATCTTCTACAAGCTCCTGTCCACATGCTTTCGTTGCAATTTCCTTTGTAAGATCGTCTTTCGTTGGTCCAAGTCCACCAGATAAGATCAAAATATCAGATCTTTCAAGTCCCTGTCTGATTACATTTTCTAATCTTTCTGGATTGTCGCCTACTGTCGTCTCAAAAAAAACGCTTATCCCCAATGAGGCTAAGCGTTCTGATAAGTAGGCAGCATTGGTATTCACGATGTTTCCTAATAAAATCTCTGTTCCTACGCAAATAATTTCTGCTGTCATAATTGTTGTTCCTTTCTGGATCTAATTTCCTTCAGATAATACCTGTTTATTCTTCACCAAATAATCAACTAAAGAAATAATTGTCAGGGCTGTTGCAATGACGATCAAAATATTCTCGATCATCACAGCTGTGCTTGTTCCAAGATCAATGATCAGCATAATGATCATAAACATCTGAAAGTTTGTCTTAAATTTTCCCCAGTAGCTGGCTGCAATAACGATACCATTATCAGAGGCGATCAGGCGGAATCCACTAATGATAAATTCTCTTGCAATAATAATGATCGCTACGATAGATGATAAACGGTGCATTCCAACTAATGCGATCATTGCAGAACAAACTAATAATTTGTCTGCCAATGGATCCATAAATTTTCCGAAGTTTGTTACCAGATTGTATTTTCTTGCAATATGTCCATCTAAAAAGTCTGTAAGACTCGCTAGAATAAATACAACAACTGCGATCCACTTGCTATAATCCCCTGCACAATCTGTCAGCAAGAAAAATAAGAATACCGGGATCATAAGTGTTCTTAAAATTGTTAACTTATTTGGTAAATTCATAATCTACTTCTCCTATCACATCATATTCTCTACCTTGGGTAATTTTAACATAAACAAAGTCTCCTGTCATCAATTCTTCTGGAGAATTTATAAAAACACATCCATCTACCTTTGGTGCATCCATATAAGAACGTCCAACGTAGATATCATCTTCAAATAAATATCCTTCTACCATGACTTTGATCGTTTTACCGACTAACTGCTGGGTATGTTCATAGGAAATCTCCTGCTGAAGACTCATCAGTTCATCTCTTCGTTCTTCTTTGACTTCTTCATCGATCTGATCCTCAAATGTTGCTGCCAGTGTATCTTCTTCCGGTGAATAAGTAAAGACTCCTAAACGATCAAATTGACATTCTTCTACAAAGTTCATTAATCCTTCATGATCTTCTTGGCTTTCTCCTGGAAATCCAGTGATCAGTGTTGTACGGATCGTGATATCAGGAATCTCTTTACGAAGTTTCTTGATCACTGCTACAAGATCTTCTCTTGATGTTCTTCTTCCCATTCTCTGTAAGATACGATTCTCACTATGCTGAATCGGCATGTCAATGTAATTGCAGACTTTCTCTTCTGTCTTGATCACTTTGATCAGCTCATCTGTGATCTCTTCTGGGTAGCAGTATAACAGGCGGATCCATTCAATCCCTTCGATCTTGCAAAGTTCATGAAGTAATAACGGAAGCTGTTTTTCTCCTGTCAGGTCTTTGCCATACAGTGTTGTTTCCTGAGCTACCAGTACTAATTCTTTCACTCCTTCAGATGCTAAACGCTTTGCCTCATTCAACAGTTCTTGCATTGGAACACTTCTGAAACGTCCGCGGATCTTTGGAATGATACAATAGCTGCATCGCTTGTCACAACCTTCAGCAATTTTTAAATATGCCATGTGATTTCCTGTTGTTACAACACGTTCTACTTCAGAATTATCTGGAAGATAATCAATACTTTCGTAATGTTCAAAATGTTCCCCTGTATTTTCTTCTAATGCGGTATTCACTGCTTCTACGATAGAATCATAACTTGTTGTTCCAAGAACTGCATCAATCTCTGGAATCTCTTTTAAGATCTCGTCTTTATAACGTTCTGCGAGGCATCCAGTAACAACCAATGCCTTCAGATTCTGTTCTTTGTACTGTGCCATCTCTAAGATCGTATTGATACTTTCTTCTTTGGCATCATGGATGAAACAGCATGTATTAATTACAATAACATCTGCCTGTGTCTCATCGTCGGTCAAAGTGTAGCCATGCTTGGTCAAAAGGCCAAGCATAACTTCACTGTCTACTAAGTTTTTATCACATCCAAGCGAAATAAATAATATCTTCATTTCTCTTACTCTCCAAACAATTTCTTAGATTCTACACAGTTTTTCATTAACATTGCGATCGTCATTGGTCCAACTCCACCTGGAACTGGTGTGATCGCAGATGTCTTTGGTGCAACTTTGTCATAATCTACGTCACCACAAAGTTTGTTATTTTCATTTCTGTGGATTCCAACATCAATGACAACTGCTCCATCTTTTACATAAGAATCATCAATAAATTTTGGTTTACCAATTGCTACAACCAAGATATCTGCACGTTTGCAGACTTCTTTTAAGTCTTTTGTATGAGAATGGCAGACAGTCACTGTTCCGTTCTCACGTAATAATAACATTGCCATAGGTTTTCCTACAATGTTACTTCTTCCGACTACCACACATTCTTTCCCATCAATTTCGACACCAGAACGTTTTAATAACTGGATCACTCCGGCTGGTGTGCATGGTAAGAATCCTTTTTCTCCGATCACCATATTTCCAACACTGACTGGATGGAATCCGTCAACATCTTTCTTAGGATCGATTGCTAATAATACTTCATCTTCATCCAAATGTTTTGGAAGTGGAAGCTGTACTAGGATTCCGTTGATCTTAGGATCCTTATTGCATTTATCCACGATCGCCATTAATTCTTCCTGTGTTGTCTCTTCTGGAAGCTCATAGCTTACAGACTCGATTCCTACATACTCGCAGGCACGTTTTTTATTGCGTACGTAAACACTTGATGCAGGATCTGCTCCTACCTGAATAACAGCAAGCGCAATATCTTTTCCCTCTGCTTTCAGCTGCGCTACTTCTTCTTTTACTTCATCTTTGATTTCCTGAGAAATCTTCTTTCCATCAATAATCTGCATTGTATTTCCTCGTCATTTCTTTTAAGTATATATTGGCTTTATTTTTGTTGATTAGAATAATCCTGTGATAACTCCATCGTCATTTACATCGATTCCTTCTGCTGCTGGTTTCTTTGGAAGTCCAGGCATTGTCATGACATCACCTGTCAAGGCTACTAAGAATCCTGCACCTGCATTGACATAGATCTCACGGATCGTAATATCAAATCCTTCTGGGCGTCCAAGCTTCTTAGGATCATCAGATAAAGAATACTGGTTCTTCGCCATACAGATTGGAAGATTTCCATACCCAAGTTCAGTCAGTCTCTTCTTCTGACGTGCTGCAGCTGCTGTGTATACAACTTTATCTGCTCCATAAATCTTAGTTGCGATCGTTTCGATCTTTTCTTCTATCGTTGTATCATCATATGTATATAATGGTTTGTAATTGCTTTCTTTATTATCTAATGTACGAAGGATTGCTTTGGCAAGTTCGATTCCACCTTCTCCACCTTTTTCCCATACCTGAGATAATGCAAAATCACAATCTCTTTCTTCGCAGAAATTCTTGATAAATGTAAGTTCTGCCTCTGTATCTGTTGCAAACTGGTTTAATGTTACAACAACAGGAACTCCAAACAATTTTAAGTTCTCGATATGTTTTTCAAGATTTACGATACCTTTGCTTAACGCATCGATATTTTCTTCTGCCAGATTGTCTTTTGGAGCTCCACCATTGTATTTTAAAGCACGTACAGTTGCTACTAATACAACTGCATCTGGGTGAAGATCAGCCATCTGACACTTAATATCCATAAATTTCTCTGCACCAAGGTCAGCACCGAATCCTGCTTCTGTAATTGCGATATCTGCTAATTTTAACGCTAATTTTGTAGCCTGTACGCTATTACATCCATGTGCGATATTGGCAAATGGTCCACCATGTACGAATGCTGGTGTATGCTCTAATGTCTGGATCATATTTGGTTTAATAGCATCTTTTAATAATGCCGCCATAGCTCCAACTGCATTCAAGTCTTTGGCTGTGACTGGTTCACGGTCCATGTTGTATGCAACGATGATCTTTCCTAAACGTTCTTTTAAATCTGCCATATCATTTGCAAGGCAAAGAATTGCCATGATCTCAGATGCTACTGTGATGACAAAATGATCCTCACGGACAACACCATCCACACGACGTCCAAGTCCGATGACTGTATTTCTTAATGCACGGTCATTCATATCAATACATCTCTTCCATACAACATCTCTTGTATCGATATTTAATTTATTTCCCTGCTGAATGTGATTATCAAGCATTGCTGCTAATAAGTTGTTTGCAGATGTGATCGCATGAAAATCCCCTGTAAAATGAAGGTTTAAATCTTCCATTGGTACAACCTGTGCATATCCACCACCGGCTGCTCCACCTTTGATACCAAAACATGGTCCAAGAGATGGCTCACGAAGAGCACAGATTGTTTTCTTTCCAAGTTTGTTTAACGCCTGGGATACTCCGACACTTGTTGTTGTCTTTCCTTCACCTGCTGGAGTTGGGTTGATCGCTGTCACAAGAACAAGTTTCCCATCTTCGTTATTCTTAACTTCATCCATGAAATGAGAATCAAATTTGGCCTTGTATTTTCCATATAATTCAAGGTCGTCTTCTTTGATTCCGATATTCGCTGCAACTTCTTTGATCGGTAATAATGTGGCTTCCTGTGCAATTTCAATATCTGTTTTCATAATAGTTTCCTTTCTATAGATAATCTTCTTTGTATTGTTCAAATTGTTCTTCGCTCATAAGAACTTTCCTTGGCTTGGTTCCTTCTTCTTCTCCGACGATTCCCGCTTCGCATAACTGATCCATTAGTCTTGCTGCACGGTTAAATCCAATCTTAAAGACTCTTTGAAGACTTGCAATCGAAGCCTTGTCTTTGTCAATAATAAACTCAGCTGCTTTTTCAAAATATTCATCCCTTTCCTGCGATGTTGCTGCTTTGACCGCAGCTGTCTGAATCTTTTCCTGAATGTCTGCACCATAGCTGTCTTCGGCATTATTTTCTTCCTTTAAGAATTCTACAACCTTGCTGACTTCTTCATCACTGACAAATGCACCTTGTACACGGATTGGTTTCTGATATCCAGATGGATAGAACAGCATATCACCTTTTCCTAATAACTTTTCTGCACCATTCATATCGATAATTGTTCTTGAATCGACTCCTGATGATACTGAAAATGCAATTCTTGAAGGTACATTCGCTTTGATCAGGCCTGTAATGACGTTAACAGATGGTCTCTGTGTTGCGATCACCAGATGAATTCCTGCTGCCCTGGCAAGCTGTGACAGGCGCACGATCGCATCTTCTACTTCACCCGGTGCAACCATCATAAGGTCTGCAAGCTCATCTACAATGATAACGATCTGCGGAAGTTTCTTAAAATCTTCCCCTTCCATACCATTCTTGATCGATTCCTCGACCTTCTCATTATATCCAGTTAAGTTTCTTACATTCACTTCTGCAAACTTCTTATATCGCTCTCCCATCTCCATCACAGCCCAGTTTAACGCACTGGATGCCTGCTTCGGATCTGTAACGACCGGAATCAGCAAGTGTGGAATTCCCTGATATGCACTTAATTCTACGACCTTTGGATCGATCATGATCAGTTTCACTTCATCTGGCGTTGCCTTGTATAAAATACTCATGATCAATGTATTAATACAAACTGACTTACCAGAACCTGTTGCTCCTGCGATCAAAAGATGCGGCATCTTGGAAATATCTGACACGATCACCTGTCCAGCAAGGTTCTTTCCTACTGCAAATGCAATCTTTGATCTTGCCTGTGCAAATTCCTGATTCTCAATCAGTTCCCTGAACATTACCATCTGGTTTGTCTTATTCGGAACTTCGATTCCAATTGCTGATTTACCTGGAATCGGTGCTTCAATTCGAATATCTGCTGCTGCAAGGTTTAACTTAATATCATCCGCAAGATTTACGATCTTGCTGACTTTCACACCTTGTTCTGGATGTAATTCAAACTGTGTAACGGATGGTCCACAGCTAATATTGGTAATTGTAACATGAACTCCGAAATCTTCCAATGTTTTTTGCAGTTTTTGTGCAGTCTGACGAAGTTCTTCTTTGTTATTTCCCGCTGTTTTCTTTCCTTTCTCCAATAAAGATACTGGTGGAAACTTATAATCTCCTTCTTTAGTCCGAACCTGCGGAAGAATCTCCACTGGTTTCGATGGTGTATTCTTATCCTTATTCACAAGAGATCTCTTCGATGCATTCGACTGTACTGGTTCAAATATTTCTTTTGGTTCTTTGTCTGTTTCTTCTTGAACGATCAGATCATCAAAATCCTTCTGTATCGGTGTTTGTTTTGTTTTCTCTTCTGGTTCCATAGGAGGCATTGGAGATGCCTGTGATGGTTTCGGTCTTCCAGATCGCAAATCCGGAATATGCATCGATCGTTTCTTTCTCGGTGCTGTTTCTTTATCCCCTTTGGACACCTCTTTTGCTTTTCGTTTCTTCTTCGCTAGTCGTTCTTCTATATCTTCTTCATATCCTTCTACTGTAAAGAAATCAACTGCTTTCTTAAGGAAAGAAAGTAAGGATCTCTCTGTTACAAGGATCAATGAGATTACAGAGATCAATAAAACAACCAAAACACTTCCTGCCCCTCCCAGTTCCTTATAAAGGATTGAACAGATCAATGCACCCAGATACCCGCCTCCTCTGTGGGTTCTTCCACTAAATACAAAGGCTGAATAAGCATCTCTTACTTCTATATTATATATCATCTGAAAAATTGTGGATACCATACATAACAGCAGGATCGCAAAACATGTCTTCTTCACTGCAAGACTGCTGTAATCATTGGAGATCAATAAAATTGCCAGAATAAAGCTTACCGCCCGTTTCCCATTTTTCATACGCGTCCCCCTTTTGCTCTACAGAATTATCCTTTGGTTCTATTATAACGAAAAGGTATGCCGCGTTTGAACCCGCTTTCCCGCCCTGTCCGTGACAAACCCGGAAACGAAAAGATCCGCATATTCCAAAATTACTTAAAAATAAAAAAATGAAAAGAGCAAAAACAACTAATACTGCAATCTCTTTATAAAACGGTGCAAAATCTTTTTGTCTTGTGCGTGTCCGTTTCTTTGCAGAAGATGTCTTCCTCTTTCTTGTCTTGTTTGCTGCCATAGAAATTGTTACCTCTCTTTGTATACATTTTGTATACATAATCTGCGTATTTTCTTATTTTACAATTAATTATCAAAATACGCAAGTCCCACCATAGAAAAAGGGAAATGTATTTATCTCCCATACATTTCCCTTTTCTTTTAACCTCTTAATATTGTGCAGTTTCTGGAGGTACAAAATCTTCCGCTTCTTTTACAAATTTCTTAACCTGAATTTGTGCTTTCACAACAGGTATATTAGTTCCGGCTCCTGCAACACATCCACCTGGACATCCCATTCCTTCGATCAGATAGCCCTTTTTCTTCCCTGCTTTCGCCTGTAGAAGCATCTTCTTACACTCTGCGAGTCCTTCCACATGATCGATCTTTACTTCTGTTCCAGGATAGTATTCATCAATACATGCCTTGATCGCTCCAGCTACTCCGCTCGCAACCGCATACCCACGTCCTGCTCCAAAGGCATCATTTAACTCTTCTTCTTTTTCATATGTGCTAAAATCAATTTCTTTCGCATCAAACATTCCAGCCAGTTCTTCAAATGTGATCACAAAATCGACCTCACTTCGCACTGTCCGTCTGGATGCTTCTAACTTTTTGGCAACACATGGCCCTACAAAAACAATTTTTGCATTTGGAGATGTAATCCTTGCCGCTCTTGCCGTTGCTACCATTGGTGTTAGTGCATTAGAAATTTCATCGATCACCTCTGGAAAATATTTCTTTCCAAGCATAGACCATGATGGGCAGCATGATGTCAGCAAGAATGGTAGTTTCCCTGTAGCTACACTTTGAACATAATGCTTTGCCTCTTCTAGTGCCCCTGCGTCTGCTCCAACTGCAACTTCCCACACATCTGCAAACCCAATATCAAGAAGTGCAGCTTTAATCTTATTTGGCGTTGCTTTTGGTCCAAATTGTCCGACAAATGCAGGTGCTAAGATTGCGATCACTTCCGCACCTTCATTCATTGCCTTGATCAACTGGTAAATCTGGGATTTATCTGCAATTGCTCCAAACGGACAATTTACCATACACATACCACAAGAAACACATTTATCTGGATTGATCTTAGCTCTTCCTGCATAATCTGTTTCAATCGCTCCAACCCCACAGGCATTTGCACAAGGACGTTTTCTTTCATAAATCGCACCATATGGACAAACCTTTTTACATTGTCCACATTTGATACATTTTTCCTGATCGATATAAGAATATCCATCCTTAAAACTAATTGCCTTCTTCGGACAAACTTCCATACACGGATGTGCCATGCATCCCTGGCACTGCTCTCCTACAATAAATGCCTTCTCCTTACATTCATTGCATGCAGATGGAATTACCTGAAGAAGTGGTGGCTCATAATATTTCCCTGAAATATTGCTCTCATCAATTCCTTTCGTAATTCTTGTTGGTTTATCCGCTGGATTTAATGACATTCCCATGGCAAGCCTCAATCTCTCACCTACGATCGCTCGTTCTCTGTAAATGCTATCTCGATATTTTGCAACTTCTCCAGGTATGATCTCATATGGAAGATCTTCAAGATCCTGTAGGTTCCTTTGTTCGTAACCAAACTTTGCGATCTCTTTGAAAATTCTTCTTCTCACATTCCGAACTGGTGTCTGTATTCCTCTCATGATATTCCCTCCTCTAATGATGCCTTAAGATAGTTTGTGTTTTTTTTAACATACTTGTTATTCTTATCATATACCAAAACAGGAATTTTATAAAGGTATTATCTGTTTTTTATTCAAATTTTCTATTTATTTTCAGACTGATTAATTATTTCAATCAATCTGTCTGTTGCTTCTTTTATTCCACCCATCTCATCGATCAATCCTTCTTTTACTGCCTCCTCCCCTGAAAGGATCATACCAACATCTTTTACCTGCTGTCCAATATGAAGCATCAATTCTTCAACTCTTTCCTTTTTCATTTTACAATGATCACTAATAAATGTCGTAATCCGATCTTGAATCTTTTCAATATTACGATAACTTTGAATAACTCCGATAAATGTTCCAGAACTTCTCACTGGATGAATCATCATTGTTGCGCTTTTCACAATAAAAGAATGATCTGCTGCCACAGCAAGCGGTACTCCGATCGAATGACTTCCTCCAAGAACAAGCGATACGGTTGGTTTGCTTAGAGATGCGATAAGCTCTGCGATCGCAAGTCCACATTCTACATCTCCACCGATCGTATTGATCAAAATTAAGATTCCTTTTATACTTTCATCCTGCTCAACCTTTGCTAAAGCCGGTATCATATGTTCATATTTTGTTGTCTTTGCATTTTGTGCAGATAACTGATGCCCTTCGATCTCACCAATGATAGTCATTGTAAAAATCCCATTTTCCTGCAACTGTCCAAATTTTTCTATTTCTTGTCTCTCATTATCTTTCATACCAAAATCTTACCTTCCTGTATCATATTTTTTATCTTTATTATTTAGAACGATGCTCTGCAATTTGCACTAAAAAAAGAAGGAAGCATCTTCTTACTTCCTTCTTTAGTATGAAATCTAATTCAATTTCTATTCATCAATTTCAAAAGAGATTAACAGATCTTCCTGATTTACCTGTTCTCCTTCTTTGACATAGATCTTATCAACCTTACCATTAACCGTAGAAACAACAGTTGTCTCCATCTTCATAGCTTCAACTGTCATCAGCGGCATATTCACTGTGACCTCATCACCTTCATTGACAAGAACTTTACCAACTGTTCCTGGAATTGTGGATCCAAGATGTGCAGGATTAGATTTATCTGCTTTAACTCTTCGGTCTGTCTTAACCTCTAAATTCTTATCAAGAACTTTGATCTCACGGATAGATCCATTTACTTCAAAGTCTAACAGTCGGTATCCATCTTCATCAGGCTCTGTCATATCGATAAATTTGATGATCAGATATTTACCTTCATCTAATTTCAGTGTTGTCTCTTCACCTTTTCTTAATCCATAGAAATATACGTGACTTTCAAGTCCTGTTACATCATTGTAAGCCTCAAAATGTCTACAGTAATCTTCATATACTTTTGGATATAACGCATAGCTTAATGTCTTCTGACTTAAGACATCTGGATCTTCCATATTCTCTGTATAGAAGTTTTCTTTTAATCCCTTTGCGATATAATCAAAATCTTCATCTGGTAATAAACTTCCTGGACGCACATCGATCGGTTTCTTATCTTTTAATACGATCTTCTGTAATTCTTCTGGGAATCCACCTTCTGGCTGTCCGATCATACCTTCAAAATATTCTACAACAGAATCTGGATAAGATAAATCTTTACCAACTTCTAAGATATTCTCTTTTGTTAATCCATTCTTGAACATAAAGATCGCAAAGTCTCCAACAACTTTAGATGATGGTGTTACTTTAACGATATTTCCAAGCAGCTGGTTCGCATCTTTATATAAACCTTTGATCTCTTCAAAGTCTTCCGCTGCACCCATTTCTTTTACCTGTGCTAACAGATTAGAGTACTGTCCACCTGGAATCTCATATTTGTAAATCTCTGTATTTGGCGCATCCATTCCGCTCTCAAACTGTTTGTAGATTGGACGGATTCTTGCATAGTACTGACTTAATTCTGTTAATTCATCTGGATTAAGTCCTGTATCTCGCTCTGTTCCTTTTAATGCTTCTACTAATGAATTCATACATGGGTTACTTGTCATAGAACTCATAGAACCAATCGCACAGTCAGCGATATCTAGTCCTGCTTCAGATGCCATTAATAATGTGCTGACACCATTTCCAGTAGAATCATGTGTATGAAGATTAACTGGAATATTTAATTCTTCTTTTAATGCACTAATAAGTTTCTTCGCTGCATATGGTTTTACAAGACCTGCCATATCTTTGATCGTAAAGATATGAACACCTAAGCTTTCTAATTCTTTGGCTTTCTTTACATAGTAATCTAATGTATATTTTGTCTCGTTTGGATCTGTGATATCTCCTGTGTAGCAGATCGTTCCTTCTACGATCTTACCTGTCTTTAATGCTGTCTCGATTGGCATCTTCATATTCTCAACCCAGTTTAAGCTGTCGAAAATACGGAACACATCTACACCTTTTTGTGATGCTTCTTCGATGAATTTCTTAACAACATTATCTGGATAGTTGCTGTATCCTACAGCATTAGATGCTCGAAGTAACATCTGGATCAATGTATTTGGCATATGTTGTCTTAATAATTTTAATCTCTTCCATGGAGACTCTTTTAAGAAACGATAAGCTGTATCATAAGTAGCCCCACCCCATGCCTCTACAGAGAATGCATTCTCCATAAATGCGTTTGTCGCATCAGATGCTCCGATCAGATCTTTTGTTCTCATACGTGTTGCCATTAAAGACTGCTGTGCATCACGCATTGTTGTATCTGTGATCAGTAATCTCTTCTCATTTAACAGGCTCTGTGTGAAGTCTTTAGCTCCCATCTCTAAGAACTTGTCTCTGGAACCATAAATCTTCTTCTCTGTATCATACTTTGGAAGAGTTCTTGCTTCAAAATCTGGTTTGTCAAGAACGGCTTTCTGCACATTCACCATCTTATTTCCTAAAAATTCAAGGATCTTTGTTGCTCTGTCCTGACTTTCTGGAAGTAAGAATAATTCTGGCGTTTCTTCAATAAATGTTGTATAGCATCTTCCCTCACGGAATGTCTCATTATTTAATACATTGATCAAGAATGGGATATTTGTCTTAACTCCACGAATACGAATCTCTTTTAATACACGGATAGATTTGTCAACCGCTCTTCCAAATGTACGATCATGAGAGATCGCTTTTACCAATAAGCTGTCATAGTATGGTGTAATCTCTGCTCCTGCATATGCGTTACCACCATCTAATCGAATACCGTTACCAGCTCCAGAACGATATACCGTGATCTTACCTGTGTCTGGCAGGAAGTTATTCATTGGATCTTCTGTTGTGATACGTGTCTGAATAGAGTATCCATTACATGTCACTTCCTCCTGAGATCCAATACCGATCTCTTCAGAATCTAAAGAATATCCTTCTGCTACAAGAACCTGTGTCTGTACGATATCGATTCCTGTTACCATCTCTGTGATCGTATGTTCTACCTGTACACGAGGGTTCATCTCAATAAAGTATGCATTATTATCTGCATCTACCAGGAACTCTAATGTTCCAGCATTCTTATATCCTACATGTTTTGCAAGACGGATAGATGCTTCAAAAATCTGCTGTCTTACTTCTTCTGGCACGCTGAATGCTGGTGCATATTCTACAACCTTCTGATGTCTTCTCTGTACAGAGCAGTCACGGTCATATAAATGAACAACATGTCCATACTGATCACCAATGATCTGAACCTCGATATGTTTTGGACTCTTTAAGTATTTTTCAACGAAAATCTGATCGTCTCCAAATGCTTTCTTGGATTCATCTCTTGCTTCTGCATATTCTTTTGGCATCTCTTCGGCTGAATGAACGATACGCATTCCACGTCCTCCACCACCATTGGAAGCCTTTAACATTACAGGATATCCAACTTGGTTCGCAATCTTAGTCACTTCTTCCAGTCCGTGAACCGCATGGTCTACACCAGGAATGATTGGAACATCAGCTTCAATTGCCATCTGTTTGGAAGAAATCTTATCTCCCATCTTACGCATTAAGCTTGAGGATGGTCCGATAAATGTGATTCCATTCTTCTCACAGGCATCTACAAAGTCAGGATTCTCTGATAAAAATCCATAACCGGGATGAATTGCATCTACGTTCTTCTCTTTTGCAATACGAATGATCGTATTGATGTCAAGATAGGCATCGATTGGTCCTTTGTCCGGATTCAACTGATAAGATTCATCAGCTTTAGAACGGAATAAGGCATAACGGTCTTCTTTTGAAAAGACACCAACCGTTGTAATTCCAAGTTCATTTAAAGCTCGGAAAACTCGGATCGCAATCTCACCACGGTTTGCAACCAATACTTTTTTAAACTTCTTTAATTCCATGGTCATAACTCCTTTTCGAGGTTTATCATTTTAAAAAAATGTATTTTTAAAACTGATTATATCGCAAAACTTGTTTTTTTACAATACTTGTACGAAAAAAGAACCCTGATTTATAAAAATCAGGATTCTTTGATAAAGATCTTATTCTTCTGTTTTTTCTTCTTCGTTAGCTAATGCTTTCATACTTAAGCTGATCTTCTTGTCGTCTTTCTTGAAGTCAACTACTTTAGCTTCGATTTCCTGTCCAACGCTTAATACGTCAGATGGTTTGTCGATATGTTCTTTTGCGATCTGAGAAACGTGAAGAAGTGCATCGATTCCTGATTCTAACTCAACGAATGCTCCGAAATCTGTCATACGTGCAACTTTACCTGTTACAACACTTCCTACTTTGTATTTCTCTTCTGCTTTTAACCATGGATTCTCTTCTGGGAATTTTAAGCTTAATGCAATCTTTTCTCCCTGAATATCCTTGATCAGAACTGTTACTTTATCTCCAATATTGAAGACCTTCTTAGGGTTTTCAACACGTCCCCAAGACATTTCAGAAATGTGAAGAAGTCCGTCTGCTCCACCTAAATCGATGAATGCACCGAAGTCTGTTACATTCTTAACAACTCCTTCTACTTTCATTCCTGCTTCGATCTTCTCGAATAATTCTTTCTGTTTTTCTTTCTTAGCAGCTACTAATAACTGTTTGCGGTCTCCGATGACTCTTCTCTTACGAGGATTGAACTCGCTGATAACGAATTCGATTTCCTGTCCTTCGTATTTCTTTAAGTCTCTTTCATAAGAATCAGAAACTAAGCTTGCAGGGATGAATACACGTGCTTCTTCGATCAGTACGCTTAATCCACCATCTAAAACCTGAGCTACAGGTGCTTTTAAGACTTCTTTATTCTCGAAAGCTTCTTCTAAACGTTTGTTTCCTTTTTCAGCTGCTAATCTCTTATAAGTAAGAAGAACCTGTCCTTCTCCATCATTCACTTTTAATACCTTAGTCTCCATAGTATCACCAACTTTAGCAACAGTTGTTAAATCTACGTTGGCTGAATCATTAGAGTATTCACTTCTTGTTAAGATACCATCTGCTTTGTATCCGATGTTTAAGATGATCTCATCTGGTTTCACATCGATAACTGTACCTTTCACTACCTCTCCGTTGTGAATTGTCACAAAACTTTCCTCTAATAATTCTTCAAAACTCTTTTCTGTCATGCTAGCATGAACCTCCTTGATAATTTTCTGTGGGGTTGAGGCCCCCGCTGTAATACCTACCTTACCAGTCGATTCAAAAAGTTTCAAATCCAGGTCTCTAAGTGTCTGCACAAAAAAGGTGTTCTCACACTCTTTCTTACTAATCTCATATAACTTCTGGCTGTTGGAGCTTTGCTTATCTCCGATCACAACCATTGCATCTACACCCTTAGCGATAGACTTTGCTTCCAGTTGACGCTCTTCCGTGGCATTACATATTGTATTACATACTCCTATATCATAACCCTTTTTATTCAGAATTTCAACTAAATCTTGAAATTTCTTGTAATTAAATGTCGTTTGTGATACAAGAGTCGTCGGCTTGTTAAGATCGATCCCTTCAAACTGCTCTGCATCTGAGATAATATGCACTTCTCCAGTACACCATCCTTTGATTCCCTGAACTTCTGGGTGGTGCTCACTTCCAACGATGATCACCTGATCACCATCGTTGCCCGCTTTCTCTACGATCTTGTGGATCTTTCTGACAAATGGACATGTTGCATCAACTAATTCCAATCCTTTTTCATGGATCAGATCATAAATTTCTCTCGCAACTCCATGGGAACGTATGATAACCGTTCCTTCTTCCAAAGCTTCTAATTCTTCTCTGGAATTGATCACTTCCACGCCCTTTTTCTTCAGATCATTAACAACCTCTGAATTGTGAATGATCGGCCCGTATGTGTATACATTTTTCTTTCCTGCTTCTTTATATACAGTGTCAACAGCACGCTTCACGCCAAAACAAAACCCTGCTGTTTTTGCTAAAATAACTTCCATCTTTATCCTCACTGCTTGCAAATAAACTTTTTATTATTTTACTTTTTCAAATTCTGCGTTCACGTTTATATCCTCCTCGTGTATATTACGCG
>ERZ780144.2389-NODE-2389-length-16378-cov-4.552901_pt1 | contig 16378 bp, 15 predicted proteins | sample MGYA00511380_ERZ780144 | MGnify/ENA primary metagenome ERZ780144 (study PRJEB29588, sample SAMEA1965858) | human gut metagenome | biome: human gut; feature: human-associated habitat; material: faeces | place: Denmark | collected 2008/2010 ... | reverse complement strand
GGCGGACGCTACATAGGCTGTGTGGGCGGGGCCCGCGGCGGCGAGGGCTATGCCGTAAAAACGCCGCTGCAGCCGCGGATGTTCCACGGCACGGGCGATATTTTTGCCGCCGTGCTCGTTGGGCGCATTTTGCGGGGCAACGTCCCCCAGGCTGCCGTACAGGCAGCTGCCGCCTTCGTAGCCGAGTGCATCAGGCAGACGCCCGAGGGAGCCGACGAGCGGCTGGGCGTCTGGTTGGAGAACGCCCTGCCGAAACTGCGGCAGGAGTAAAAAGCAGAGCGCTCCGCAGCCGCGAACGGGCACGGGGCGTCGGGGACGCCGCCCCCTACAACGCGGCAGCGGCGGTGCGGCAGCCGGAGGACTGGCCGCCCTACACCGCAGGGGCGGATCCCCCATCCGCCCGCCCCTCCCCCAAGGGAGGGCTAAAGTTTATAGAACGAGGACTTGTAAATTTATGCCAACCTTAAACATTGTACTGGTCGAGCCGCAGATCCCGCAGAACTCCGGCAATATCGCGCGGACCTGCGCGGTGACGGGAGCGCGGCTGCATATAGTCGGCCCGATGGGCTTTACCATCGACGACAAAAAATTAAAGCGCGCCGGGCTTGACTATTGGCACCAGCTTGATATAACATATTATCAAGATCAGGCGGACTTTTTTGCCAAAAACAGTGGTCCGTTTTTTTACTTCACGTCCAAGGGCCCGCGCCGCCATGTGGATGTGACCTACCCCGACGGCGCGTATCTCGTCTTTGGGCGCGAGGATGCCGGCCTGCCCGAGGAGCTGCTGGCCGCGCATGAGGGCGACTGCGTGCGTATGCCGATGCGCAGGGGCGAGCGCTGCCTGAACCTGTCAAACGCGGTGGCAGTGGGCGTGTACGAAGCATTGCGTCAATGGGATTTTGCCGGTTTGGAGACCCACGGGCAGTTGACCCGATACGAATGGAGTGAGGATGTAAAATGAGCAAGATAGGTTTTCTGACAGATTCCTGTTCCGACATTCCGCAGGAGCTTGCGGACAAGTACGGCATCGAGGTCGTGGGCTTCCCCATCAACCTGGACGGCGTGGAATACATGGAGCGCAAAGATTTCACCAACGACCAGTTTTACCAGATGATGCGCGACGCCCAGGGCGTGCCCACCACCGCCGCCATCACCCAGCTGCAGTGGTGCGAGATTTACGAGCGCTATGTGGACGAGGGCTATACCGACCTGGTGCATCTGTGCATCAACAGCGCGGGGTCCAGTACCTACAACAACGCCGTCAAAGGTGCGGAGATGCTGGCCGAGGAGCGCCCCGGCCATAAGCTGAACATCCAGCTCATCGACAGCCACACCTACTCGATGCCCTACGGCTGGTATTTCTGCGAGTGCGCCCGCAAGGTGCGCAACGGCGGTGAGCTGGCCTCCTGCGTGGCCGAGCTGAAGCAGAAGCTGGACTGCGTTGAGATCTGTCTGGCCGCCTACAGCCTGAAGCAGATGAAGAAGTCGGGCCGCGTCAGCGCCGCCGCCGCTGTGGTCGGCGACCTGCTGGGCATCCGCCCCATCATCAGCCTGAATGCGGGCGTCTCCAAGGTCGAGAGCAAGGTCCGCGGCGACGCCGCCGTGCCCGCCGCCATGATCAAATGGGTGGAGAGCCGCGTCGATTCGATGAAGGACACGCCCTACATGGTGGCCTACACGTCCAGCACCGCCAAGCGTGACGAGCTGGTCAAGCTGTGCAAAAAGGCGTTTGGCCACGCACCGCTGATCGTGTTCCAGCTCGGCGGCGTTGTCAGCGCCAACACCGGCCCCGACGGCATCGCCATCGTCTACGAGGGCAAGCCCCGCAATCTCGAGGCTTATGCGCCGGAGCTGCCGTAATATTTTTCGGCAGCATAGGTAAGGTCTTGCACTTTGCCTGACAATGTAGTATAATGCAGACAGTTCTTATACCATACCAAGAACTATTATGGTTGCTATGATAAGGTCATAGGACCGTAAAGCTCTGACGCCCTGCTATTTGGCAGGGCGTCATCTTTTTTGCCTAAATTTCGTTTAAATTGTCAGTTGCCAAATAATGCCATAATGCGCTATGATAGTAGAAAAGTGAAAGGATGTGCAAAAAAATGAAGCATCCCTATGGAATTGGTCTGGATATTGGCATTGCGTCCGTCGGCTGGGCGGTGGTGGCACTGAATGAAAACGCGGAGCCCTATGGTCTGATCCGATGTGGCTCACGCATATTTGATAAGGCCGAACAGCCCAAAACAGGCGACAGCCTTGCTGCCCCGCGCCGTGAGGCCCGCAGCGCCCGCCGCAGGCTGCGCCGCCGCAGCCTGCGCAAGGCGGATCTATACGAGCTGATGGAGAAAAACGGTCTGCCCGGTAAGGCGGAAATAGAGCAGGCTGTGCAAGCGGGACATCTGCCGGATGTCTATGCGCTGCGTGTTCAGGCGTTGGATGGCCCGGTGACAGCACTGGATTTTGCCCGTATACTGCTGCACCTGATGCAGCGCAGGGGCTTTCGCAGTAACCGCAAGGCAGACGATGCACAAAAAGACGGTAAGCTGCTGCAGGCAATTGACGCGAACACCCGACGTATGGAGGCAAACCGGTACCGTACTGTCGGTGAGATGATGTACCGCGACCCTGTGTTTGCAGAGCACAAGCGCAACAAAGCGGAAAATTATCTTTCCACCGTCAAACGCGACCAAATCATAGACGAGGTCAGACTGGTTTTTGCAGCACAGCGTCAATACGGTGCGACATGGGCTTCGCCGGAGATGGAGGCAGAGTACCTTTGTATTCTGACACGCCAGCGCTCCTTTGCGGAAGGTCCGGGCAAAGGCAGTCCGTATAGCGGCAGCAACAGGGTCGGCACCTGCACGCTGGAGGGAAAGAGCGAGCAGCGGGCAGCCAAGGCGGCCTTCTCGTTTGAATATTTTACGCTGCTGCAAAAAATCAATCATATCCGCATTGCGGAAAACGGAACCAGCCGCACGCTGACACCGGCAGAGCGACAGATACTGCTTTCTGTGTGCTGCCAGACGGACAAGATGGATTTTGCCCGGGTCCGCAAGGCGTTGGCACTGCCGGAAGAAGCACGGTTCAACATGGTGCGGTATCGCGGGGAGCAGACGGCAGAAGCCTGCGAAAAGAAAGAAAAAATAACGGCACTCCCCTGCTACCACAAGATGCGTAAGGCGCTGAATACCCTGCGGAAAGATCATATCCGCAATATCAGCCGCGAGCAGCTGGATGCCGCCGGAGCTGCGCTGACGAACCCGGAAAACGAGGATAAGCTGCGGGAGGCATTGAAACAGGCGGAGTTTGAACCGCTGGAAATAGAAGCACTGCTGACGCTGCCCAGCTTTGCGGGATATGGACACATTTCGGTCAAGGCGTGCCGCAAACTGATCCCCTATCTGGAACAGGGCATGAACTATAACGATGCCTGCCAGGCAGCCGGATATGATTTTCAGGGAAGGCAAAACGGCGAAAAAGCGCAGTTCCTGCCGGCCTCAACGGAGGAAATGGAGGATATTACAAGCCCGGTGGTGCGCCGTGCAGTGGCACAGACGATCAAGGTCGTCAATGCGATCATCCGCGAGCAGGGCGAAAGCCCGGTCAGTATCCATCTGGAGCTGGCAAGAGAGATGAATAAGAACTTCCAGCAGCGCAGCGAGTTGGACAAGGCGATGCGGGATAACAGTGCGGAAAATGAACGCCTGATGAAAGAGCTGAATGAGCTTTTTCCGGGACGCACCGTTACCGGGCAGGACCTTGTGAAATACCGCCTGTGGAAAGAGCAAAATGAGATATGCGCGTATTCACTGGAAAAACTGGATTTGACGCGGGTCATTACAGAAGCGGGTTATGCGGAAGTTGACCACATTGTCCCTTATAGCATAAGCTTTGATGACCGCCGCACAAATAAGGTGCTGGTGCTGGCATCGGAGAACCGTCAGAAGGGAAACCGTCTGCCGCTGCAATACCTGCAGGGAAAACGACGGGACGACTTTATTGTGTACACCAAAGCGAACGTAAAGAATTTCCGCAAGCGCCAGAACCTATTGAAGGAAAGGCTGAGCGAGGAGGACGGCAAGGGCTATATCCAGCGCAACCTGCAGGATACGCAGTATATTGCGGCTTTTATGCTGAACTATATCCGCAATCATCTTGCGTTTGCAGACTGTTCCGGGGCGGGCAAACGGCGGGTCGTTGCGGTAAATGGCGCCGTTACGGCGTTTTTGCGAAAGCGCTGGGGTCTTAGCAAGGTGCGTACCGACGGCGATCTGCACCATGCAGCGGACGCGGCGGTGATTGCCTGTACGACACAGGGGATGATAAAGCGGGTATCTGACTTTTGCAAGCGTGCAGAGACGACGGCGGTGCGTAATGAGCACTTCCCCGAACCTTGGCCGCGCTTCCGTGATGAGCTGACGCAGCGATTGTCGGCCTGCCCGCAGGAAGACCTGATGAAGATTAACCCGGTCTATTATGCGACGGTGGATATTTCGTCTATTCAGCCTGTGTTTGTATCGCGGATGCCGCGCCATAAGGTGACAGGTGCGGCACATGAAGAGACGATTCGAAGCCAAGTGAACGAAAAATATACAGCAGTGCGAAAATCAATTACAGAATTGTCACTGGATAAGGATGGAAAAATCAAAGACTATTTTAAACCAAGCAGCGATACGCTTTTGTACGAAGCACTGAAGAAGCGTCTGACAGAATTTGGCGGAAACGCAAAGAAAGCCTTTGCGGAACCGTTTTATAAGCCACGTGCGGACGGAACCCCCGGCGCACAGGTGCGCAAAGTGAAGGTTGTCGCAAAAATGAACAACACAATTCCTGTCCGCAGCGGCGGAGGCGTTGCAAAAGGCGGCGACATGATCCGTATAGATGTGTATTATGTCCCCGGTGATGGTTATTATTGGGTGCCGATTTATGTGGCGGATACGGTGAAAGAAACCTTACCGAATAAGGCGGTTGTGCGAGACAAAACAATGGAAGAGTGGAAAGAAATGAAAGAAGATGACTTCCTGTTCTCACTTTATAGCAATGACCTTATTTTAGTGGAAAGAGATAAACCAATCTGCTTTTCACTTATGCATGAAGATAGCACACTTCCGAAAAAGTATGAGACGAAGAAGGAACTGGTTTATTACAAAGGCGGAGATATATCAAACGGAGGAATTAGGATAGAAACCCATGAAGGGGCATACTTCCTTAAAAGTTTGACGTTTGGCATAGTACAAAAAGTTCAGAAATATCAGGTCGATGTCCTTGGCAATTATACCCCTGTGAAAAAAGAAAAACGGCAAACCTTCCCTGCCCAACGGAGGTGAATTATGTCCTACCGCTGTCTGATGATCGTGAACCCTGCGCGCATCCGCTGCAAAAATGAGCAGCTGTTGATTGAAACGGAAGAAGTTCACTCTGTGCCCATCGAGGACATCAGTGCCATTGTACTGGAAAGCCGCCAAAGCACGATCACAACAGCGGCTATGGCGGCGTTGGCACAAAACGGTGTGGTGACTTTCTGGTGCGATGAAACACATCTGCCGTGCGGCATCTCGCTGCCGTTTGCACAGCACAGCCGTCAGCTGGGAGTACTGCGCTGGCAGATGGAATTGACCCTGCCGGCAAAAAAGCGGATGTGGCAGCAGGTAGTGACAGCAAAAATTCAAAACCAAGCGGAGTGCCTTGCACTTTGCGGCAAAACACAGGAGGCAGCGTTTCTATTCGGGCGTGCCAAGGCTGTGACGAGCGGCGACAAAGATAACGTAGAGGCAAGCGCCGCAGCGTACTACTTCCCGGCTTTATTTGGTGAGGGCTACACCCGCCGCAATGAAGATACGCGAAATGCAGCACTGAATTATGCCTACGCGATTTTGCGGGGCTATATGGCGCGCTGCCTGACAGTGTATGGTTTTCAGCCGTGCCTGGGGCTGCACCATGACAGCGAGCTGAACCAATTTAATCTGGCGGATGACCTGATGGAGCCGTTCCGGCCCGTGGCGGATTTGTACGTGGCAGCAAATGTGGCCGAGGATGCAGCATTGACACCCATACTGAAGGGAAAGCTTGTAAACCTGTTGAATGCGGATATTCTTTCCGGCGGGCAGCACCACAGTGTTGCCTATGCAATGGAACGCCTGGTGCAAGGTCTGCGTGGACAAGCCCTGCTGTTACCCAAATTGCTTGAATACAAGCAGCATAGCTATGAGTAAATTTATGCGGATGATTGTCTTTTTTGACCTGCCTGTGCAGACAAAGACTGAAAGGCGGCATGCGACGGCGTTCCGGAATTTTTTGCTGAAGGACGGATACCACATGCTGCAATTCTCTGTGTACGCGAGGGTGTGCAACGGCAACGACGCCGTGCAGAAACACGAAAGCCGTTTGAGGGCATCCTTGCCGCCAAACGGCTCCATTCGCCTGCTTGTCGTTACAGAAAAGCAGTACCAGTCTATTCAGATTCTTCTGGGAAATTATCAGCCGGAAGAAGCCCCTTTTGTATGTGAACAGTTGAGTTTTTTCTAAAACAAAAAGCGCATCGGACCGCAATCCGATGCGCTTTTTGCATAGCCTATTATACCATACCAAGAGCTATTAGGGAACTATGACGTTGAGGGTCAAGCGGTCGATGTTATCAAGATTATACCATACCAAGAGCTATTAGGGAACTATGACGGGTTTGGAATCGACCTTAAAGCACCTTGTATTATACCATACCAAGAGCTATTAGGGAACTATGACCGTTTGCTGGTGGTTATTCTGTGCGCCCTTTATTATACCATACCAAGAGCTATTAGGGAACTATGACTCCCCGACACCTGGCCCAGTAACCGCTTGCATTATACCATACCAAGAGCTATTAGGGAACTATGACTGGAGGACGGCCAGAGCGTGGATATGTACGATTATACCATACCAAGAGCTATTAGGGAACTATGACGGCAAACCCCTATTATATGCAATGGGAGATATTATACCATACCAAGAGCTATTAGGGAACTATGACGTGGAACAATGTTATCTACTACACACACGGATTATACCATACCAAGAGCTATTAGGGAACTATGACCAACGGCAACGCCTATCTATCCGTGCAGCCATTATACCATACCAAGAGCTATTAGGGAACTATGACGAATTTCAGTGTGGCGGCCAGATTTGCCGCATTATACCATACCAAGAGCTATTAGGGAACTATGACAGATGCACCGATTACCGAGAACATGACGCTATTATACCATACCAAGAGCTATTAGGGAACTATGATTTTCAGATAATCGATAATGCACTCCGATGCATTATACCTTATCAGCACAATATGCGCAGAATCTACCACAAATTTTCCCCGCAGGTCTTGCAACGGCCTGCGGGTTTTGTTATAATTTAGGTTTGTTGAGCAACTTAGGATTTTAGGCTCCGCTGCCGGCTGCTGGTCGGCAGCGCAAACCCCGCAAGGCTGGCGGTCTTGCGTGTGGTCAAAATCTATCCGCCGGAGTATTGTATGAATATGAAAAATCTGTCCGTCCGTCGCCTTGTGCGCTGCGCTGTCATTGCGGCTGTCTATGTGGTCGTCTGCCTTGTGCTGGCCCCGTTCAGCTACGGCGCGGTGCAGGTCCGCGTGGCCGAGGCCCTCTGCCTGCTGCCGGTGTTCGGCGCCGAGTATATCGTCGGCGTCACGCTGGGCTGCTTTTTGGCAAATCTGCTCGGCTCCACCGTCGTTGACGTGGTGTTCGGCACGCTGGCGACCCTGCTGGCCTGCCTTGTGACCTACAAGCTGCGCGACATCCGAGTGAAAGGGCTGGCCATTCCGGCATCCCTGCCGCCCGTTGTCTTTAATATGATCATTGTCGGCGCATTCGAGATCACCTTCTTCTTCTCGGACGGCGCACCCACGGCGATGCTGGCGGTGTTCAATGCCGTTACTGTCGGCATTGGCGAGCTCATCAGCTGCACGATTCTGGGTGTGGCGCTCGTCAAGCTGATCGAAAGCAACGCGGGTCTGAACAAAATTTTTACAGAAGAATAAGGCAACACCGCACAATTCTAAGTGCCGATACGGCGAGCGAGGCACGTCAGATGCTAAGCAAAAAGCGCAGGCAATACTTTGTGTATTACCGAGCATTTTTGCGACGCAGGTGACGTGCCGCAGCCGCCGGAGCGGTGCTTAAGCCCGTGGGGCGGGAATTGTGCGGTGCTGCCGTGAGAGGTAACATCTATGTGCCCGGAACTGATTTTGTGGGATTGGAACGGTACCCTGCTCGATGATGTCGATCTCTGCGTGGACGCGCTCAACCGTCTGCTGGCAGGATTCGACTACCCGCAGCGGTATGACCACGAACGGTACCGGGCCATTTTTGGCTTTCCCATCGAGGAATATTACGTCCGCGCGGGGTTTGACTTTACAAAGCACAGCTTTGCAGAGCTGGCCGAAAAATACATGGAGGACTACGTCCCCGCCAGTGCGGCCTGCCCGCTGGCGGACGGCGCCATTGACGCGCTGGAAGCGTTTAAGGCCGCGGGGCTGCGGCAGGTCATTCTGTCGGCCAGCAATCTGGACACGCTGCGGCGTCAGACCGACGAGCGCGGCGTGACGGACTATTTTGACCGCCTGCTGGGTCTGGGCGACATCTACGCCAAGAGCAAGGTCGAGATTGGACTGGCCTATTTAAAGGAAAACGGCTTTGACCCGGCACGCGCCGTCATGATCGGCGATTCCGTCCACGACTATGAGGTTGCACAGGCGCTGGGCGTGCGCTGCGTTTTGCAGTCCGGCGGCCACCAGCCGCCGGAAAAATTGAGGGAAACGGGCGCACCGGTTGTAAAGGGATTGCGCGAAGCCGCGGCGCTGATTTTGGAATAAGAGCTTACGGGAGGCTGTAGGGGCGTCGAGGACGCCGCCCCCTGCAAACAACGGCCCGCCGTTATGATGAGGGTCGATGCGAGCATCGACCCCTACAACAGAGGAGCAACACAATGTCTGACCGCATAAAAGGCTCCGCCTTGACGATGGGCGGCGCGGCGTGCTGGGGCGTTTCGGGCTGCATGGGGCAGTACCTGTTCACCCGTGAGGGGATGGATTCGACCTGGCTCGTGCCCATCCGGCTGTTTCTGGCGGGGCTGATCCTGTGTGGATTCTTTTTTATAAAGGACCGCAAAACGCTTTTTGACCCGTGGAACGTCAGGAAAAATCCGCGCAACGCCATTGACCTGCTGGTCTACGGTCTGGCGGGCGTCAGCTGCTGCCAGTTCACCTACTTTCTGACGATCCAGCTGTCCAGCGCGGGCATGGGCACGATTTTGCAGGATGTCTCCCCCGTCATCATCCTGCTGGTCGTCTGCATCCAGCAAAAGCGCGGCCCCCGCGTGTTTGAGATATTCTCGATTGTGCTGGCGCTGGTGGGCGTTTTCCTCATCACGACCCACGGCAGCCTGACCGGCGGCGCTGGTCTCCGGCATCGTCAGTGCCTGCTGCGTCGCCATCTACACGATGTGGCCGAAAAAATTGCAGGAGCAGTACCCCACCCCGATGCTGCAGGGCTGGGCGTTTTTGATGGGCGGCATCATGTTTTCGCTCATCTTCCGCCCGTGGCAGATTGACTATGTGCCGACGGCGATGGGCGTGTTCGGCATCTTTACGGTGGTTGTACTGGGCAATGTGCTGGCGTTCAGTCTGTACATGTCGGGTGTGCCGCTCATCGGCCCGCAGAAGGCGAGCCTCTACAGCTTTGCCGAGCCGGTCACGGCGGCCATCATCAGCACGCTGGTGCTGGGCTCACCCTTTACGCTGTGGGATGCGCTGGGCTTCGGCTGTATCTTTTTGATGCTGGTGCTGCTGAGCCTGCCCGCAAAACAGAAAAATTAAATATATTACGAAATACACCCGCGCAGGTTTGACACGAACCCCTGTGCGGGTGTATTATAGTATCATGTGTAAAACTATATAAAACCACTATTAGCCGCACCTCTACACGCGGCGGAAAATACAGGGGAACTGTTATGTCTTTTTTTGAAAAACTGTTCGGCTCTTTCTCGGACAAGGAACTTAAGCGCATCAATCCCATCAAGGACAAAGTCCTTGCCCTGGAGCCGGAAATGGCTAAGCTGACCGATGAGGAACTGCAGGCCAAGACCACCGAATTTAAAGAGCGCCTGGCCAAGGGCGAGACGCTGGACGATATCCTGCCGGAGGCATTCGCCGTCTGCCGTGAGGCCGACTGGCGTGTGCTGGGCATGAAGCCCTATCCGGTGCAGATCATCGGCGGTATTGTGCTGCACCGCGCCTGCATCGCCGAGATGCAGACCGGTGAAGGCAAGACGCTGGTTGCCACCATGCCTACCTACCTGAACGCCCTGACCGGCGAAGGCGTCCACGTCGTCACCGTCAACGATTACCTGGCCCGCCGCGACTCTGAGTGGATGGGCAAGGTCTACCGCTTCCTGGGTCTGACCGTCGGTCTGGTCGTCCACGGCGTCGAGGCCGGGGACCGCAAGAAGGCCTACGAGGCCGACGTCACCTACGGCACGAACAACGAGTTCGGCTTCGACTACCTGCGCGACAACATGGTCGTCTACAAGGCAAACATGGTCCAGCGCGGCCACGCCTTTGCCATCGTGGACGAGGTCGACTCCATCCTCATCGACGAGGCCCGTACCCCGCTGATCATCAGCGGCAAGGGTGAGGATTCCAGCGTGATGTACAAGCGCGCTGACGACTTCGCCAAGACGCTGAAAAAGAGTGTCATCGTCGAGCTGGACGACAAGGTTGAGGCCGAGGAACAGGTCGACGGCGATTACGTTGTGGACGAAAAGCGCAAGACCGCGACCCTGACCGAGTCGGGCGTCAAGAAGGCCGAGGCGTTCTTCCACGTGGATAACCTGGCCGACGCCGACAATATGTCGCTGCGCCATTATATTGACGGTGCCATCAAGGCCCGCGGCGTTATGCACCGCGACACCGACTACATCGTCAAGGACGGCGAGGTCATCATCGTTGATGAGTTCACCGGACGTTTGATGTACGGCCGCCGCTTCAATGATGGTCTGCACCAGGCTATTGAGGCCAAAGAGGGCGTCACCGTCGCCGCCGAGAGCAAGACCTTGGCGACTGTCACCTTCCAGAACTACTTCCGTATGTACAAAAAGCTGTCCGGCATGACCGGTACGGCCTCCACCGAGGCCGATGAGTTCAGCGAGATCTACGGCCTGAACATAGTCAGCATCCCCACCAATAAACCCCGTGCCCGTAAGGATCTGCCCGACAGCGTCTACAAGACCGTCAACGGCAAGTACAACGCCGTCATTGAGCAGGTCGCCGAGTGCCACGCCAAGGGCCAGCCGGTTCTGGTCGGCACCGTCAGCGTCGAGAAGAGCGAGGCTCTGTCCAAGCTGCTGAAAAAGAAGGGCATCGAGCATAACGTGCTGAACGCCAAGCAGCACGAGCGCGAAGCTGAGATCGTTGCCCAGGCCGGCAAGCAGGGCGCTGTGACCATCGCCACCAACATGGCTGGCCGTGGTACTGATATCATGCTGGGCGGCAATGTCACCTACATGGCTAAGGCCGCGCTGAAGAAGGAACTGTCCAAGGAACTGACCGCCGACCTGGCCCAGCTGAAGGACGAGTACGAGCACGCCAAGGCCCGCGCCAAGGCCAACGGAACCGAACTGCCCATCCCGCCGGAGGCTGGCATTGACGCGAAATTGGAAATGCTGATGACCGAGTGTGACGGCCACGCCGAAACCGAGGACGCCGAAATTCTCCACGCCCGCAAGCGCTTTGAGGAACTGTGCGAGGAGTTTGCCCCCGAAGTCAAGCGCGAGGCCGAAGTCGTCCGCGAGGCGGGCGGCCTGTTCATCATCGGTACCGAGCGCCACGAGAGCCGCCGTATCGACAACCAGCTGCGTGGCCGTGCAGGCCGTCAGGGCGACCCCGGTGCATCCCGCTTCTTCCTGAGCCTGGAAGATGACCTGATGCGTATTTTCGGCGGCGAGCGCGTGCAGAACCTGATGGACTCCCTGGGCCTTGACGAGGATGTCCCCATCGAGAACAAGCTCATCACCAACACGATTGAGAGTGCCCAGAAAAAGCTCGAAGCATCGAACTTTGCAATTCGTAAACAGGTGCTGCAGTATGACGACGTCATGAATCAGCAGCGCGAGATCATCTACAAGCAGCGCCAGATGGTGCTGGACGGCGAGGATATCTCCGGCAAGCTGCACGAGATGATGCGTCAGTCCATTGACGATGCCTGCGCGAACTACCTGAACGGCGAGACCGCCGACGATTGGGATTTCGCGGGCCTGCGCCGCCACTTTATGAACTGGCTGTGCCTGCCCACCGACTTCAACTACACCACCGAGCAGCTCGGCGACCTGACCAAAGATGGCATCGCCGACGAACTGTACAAGCGCGGCATGGATATCCTGACCGCGAAGGAGAAGCGCTACGGTGCCAAGACGATGCGCGAGTTGGAGCGTATCTGCCTGCTGCGCAATGTTGACTCCAAGTGGATGGAGCACATTGACAACATGGACCAGCTCAAGCAGGGCATGGGCCTGCGCGGCTACGGCCAGCATGACCCGGTGGTCGAGTACCGCATCGAAGGCTTTGCCATGTTCGATGAGATGATCGCCTCCATCCGCGAGGATGCCGTGCATATGCTGCTGACGATCGAAATCCGCCAACAGAACGCCGAGCCGAAGCGTGAGCAGATCGCCAAGCCCACCGGCGAGGGTGCCCCGAACCAGGCCGGTGCCAAGGGTGCCGCCCCGGTGCGCGTGACAAAGATCGGCCGCAATGACCCCTGCCCCTGCGGCAGCGGCCTGAAGTGGAAGAAGTGTACCTGCAAAGAGTACCACCCCGACCTGTAATTCATCATCAAGGCGCCGCCCGGAACAAGGCGGCGCCTTTTTGTAGGGGGCGGCGTCCTCGACGCCCCGCAGCTTTCCCGCAACGACCGTTAATGGGGGAGGCCGCGGGCCGGGCATGCCCGGCCCCTACACCATTTCCTGTCGGTTTCTTGGGGCTGATTCCATATCCGCCTGCCCGTTCCCGTGACCACCCCTTCCCTTTCAATGAGGTGAATTTCTATGAAAGCCAGAATCATCCGTGAACCCCGGTGCGCCCTGCTGTGGCGCATTGATGAAAGCTACCCCAACTACGCCGCCATTGAGCGCGCGGCCAAGCGATATGAGGTGAAGCTGCGCCGTGTGGCAGATGGCGACCTCGGCGGCATTGTGGGTGACCTCTGCGCGGGTAAGCCTGCCCCGGTGTTTGCCCCGCTTATCGCCGTGCCGGACCGCCCGGCTATCATCATCAGCGGCCTGCGCCACGACAATGGCGAGCTGGGTGCGTTCCTCGACCTTGTCAAAATAGGCGGTGCATCCATCCCGGTGCGCAGCATGGTCACGCCCACCAGCAAGCAATGGACGCTGGCCAACCTGTTGCTTGAATTAAACACGGAACACGAAACTGTGCAGGGAGACAAGGCGTGAAGCGCTGTCTTGCCGCGTTGGCGCTGGCCGTGCTGCTCTGCCTGCCGCTGACTGCCTGTCAAAAACAGCAAAATTTGTACAGCGCGACCTGGTTTGATCTGTTCGATACGGTCGCCATCGTGCAGGGGTACGCCGCCGGCCAGGACGAGTGGAACGCTCAGGCTGCCGCCGTGCAGGAAGATTTGTCGCGCTATAACGAACTGTTTGATATCTATAACCACTACGACGACGTTGTGAACCTGTACGACGTCAACGCCGGGGCCGCTGCCGCGCCAGTGGCTGTTGATGACGAGCTGTACGCATTCTTGCGCTGGTGTAAGGACACCGTTTACCCCACCACCGACGGCGCGACGAACATTGCGGCGGGCGCGGTGCTGCGGCTGTGGCATGACGCGCGGGAAAGCGACTCCCCTGCCCCGCCCGATGCAGAGGCCATTGCGGCGGCGCTGGAACATATCGACATAGAAAATCTGGTGCTCGATGATGATGCCCAGACCGTCTATTTCGCCGACCCCGCTATGACGTTGGACGTCGGCGCGGTGGGCAAGGGTTACGCCGTGGAGCAGGCCGCCCAAGCGGCCCAGGCCCGCGGCCTGACAAGCGCTCTGCTGAACATCGGCGGCAACGTCCGCGCCATCGGCACCAAGCCCGGCGGCAAGCTGTGGACGGCGGGCGTTGAAAACCCATGGGGCGACGACCCGGCGTACATCCAGGCTGTGGAGCTGGCCGACGGCGACAGCCTGGTCATCAGCGGCGACTATCAGCGCTATTTTGAGTACGGCGGTGTGCGGTACGCGCATTTGATCGATCTGACCACCGGCTGGCCCGCCCGCTATGTCAGCAGCGTGGCCGTACTGGCCCACGCTGACACCGGCGGTCTGGCGGACGCTCTGTCCACCGGCTTGTTCTGCCTGCCAGAATCCACCGGCCAGACCCTTGCTGCCCAGAACCACTACGCCGTCCTCTGGATGCACCCCGACGAAACCACCCAAAAAAGCAACGATTGGCCGAAATAAAACAAGAGCCACCGACCTTTTTAAGCCGGTGGCTCTTATGATATCATGATATAATACAAAACGTATAATTCACCGCTGCGGATTGATGATTTCGCGCCAATCCAAATCGCCGTGCTCCAGGCCGTGAATCAGAACCTCGGCGGTGGCAATGTTGGTGGCGACCGGGACGTTGTGTACGTCGCAGATGCGCAGCAGGTTCATCTCGTTCGGTTCGCTGGGTTTGGCACTGATGGGGTCGCGGAAGAAGAGCAGCATGTCCACTTCCTCGCAGGCGATGCGCGCCACGATCTGCTCGGCACCGCCGTGACCGCCGGGCAGAAACTTTGTTACCTTCAGCCCAGTGTTCTCCTCAATCAAGCGGCCGGTCGTGCCGGTTGCCAGCAGACGGTGCTGCTCCAAAATATGGCGATACGCCATACAAAACTGCACCATCAACTCCTTTTTGGAGTCATGGGCTATCAATGCAATCGTCATAGGTAAATGCCACCATCCTTCGCAGCAGAGTACAATATATTAAAAGGTAAGCGGGACGCGCTGCCCGCACAAACGCTTTGCCATGGCCTGTCCGGCCACAACGGCGGGATCCGCAGCGGGCGGTACCGTGCCGTTGGCCCCGGCCAGCTGCAGAACGCGGCTTTCGGGGATGACCGCCAAAAGCTGCACGCCGACGGTGTCGATGCACTCGTCCAGATCAGCCACGGCAGCGTTTTTGCCGAAGCTCTCGCGCCGGACGCGGTTCATCACCAGGCGCACGGCGCTCTGCGGACGGCCACCCGCCAGCAGCCGGTCCGCTACGATCTTGCCGTCGCGCAGGGCCACGGGGTCGGGCGTCAGCACCAGCAGGGCCTTGTCCGCCACGGTGGAGGCCGCTGTGAACGGCGCACCCATGCCGGCAGCGGTGTCCAGCAGGATAAAATCAAAATAGGGCCGCATAGCGGTCAGCAGACGTCCCAGCGGGGCCGCCTCCACCGCGCCGCCCTCATACGGGGCGCTGATGACGGACAGCCCGGGGTACAGCGGGCTGGGCACAACGGCCTTGGCCCCCTCGCATCTGCCGCACAAAACATCCTCAATGTCGTAAACGGTGCGGCCATAGACGCCTGCGATAATGTCCACGCTGCGCAGACCGGAGTCCAGCTCCACCAGCAGGGTCTTGCGGCCCAGCCGTGCCAGACAGGCCCCCAGCAGTACCGAGACGGTACTTTTCCCGGTACCGCCCTTGCCGGAGCAGACCATGATACACTGTGCGTTCATGTCGGCTCCTCTCCACAGTTGCATTAACACTATCTCGCATATATTCTATCACACTTCCGGCTGGACTGCAACTGGCTTTTTGTCAAAATGTGACATGTTCTTTTTGAAGAAAATCACGATAAGGGAAACTTTTTGATGCACTAAATCGGCAGAATGCCCAAGCGCACCCGATGGGGGTTGAGCGGCGCTCCGCAATCACACGCCAAAGACGGCATCCAGCACAGCGCGCAGGATGGGTGCGGCGTTGGACCCGCCACCGCCGTATTCCAGCACGACGGCCATGGCGATTTGCGGGTCGTCCGCGGGCGCATAGCCGATCAGCACCGAGTTGACATAGTGCCCGCCGCCGGGCAGGGTGTCCGCCAGCTGGGGACTGCCGGTCTTGGCTGCGCAGGCCACGGGGGCCTCGCGCAGGACGCGGGTCGTCCGGGCCATCCGCTTCATGCCGTCGCGGATGGGGCCGAACACGCCCTCGCCGCCCGGAACCGTGGTGAACGTCGGGACGTACTGCCAGACGGTCTCGCCGGTGGCGGCGTTCACGGCGCGGTCCGCAAAATGCAGGGCGGGCCGCTGCCCGCAATTGGCCAGCGCAGCCGCGTAGGCCGCCA
>ERZ780144.2386-NODE-2386-length-16394-cov-5.305221_pt1 | contig 16394 bp, 12 predicted proteins | sample MGYA00511380_ERZ780144 | MGnify/ENA primary metagenome ERZ780144 (study PRJEB29588, sample SAMEA1965858) | human gut metagenome | biome: human gut; feature: human-associated habitat; material: faeces | place: Denmark | collected 2008/2010 ... | reverse complement strand
TAGGCCGTCCGCCGCAAAGGTCAAAACAGAGAATCTCCGGTCTTATGACCGGAGATTTTTTCATGCCGGAGTCATTCACACCCCACCGGCGGCCGATTTCCGGACGCAAACGCCGTTCATGTCCGAAAAACTGTTATATTTGCCCTCCGGAAGAGAAATTATATTTACAGAAACATCAGACGGACAGCCGGATAGCTCCCGATTTCCGTTTTGGCACATTTTTCACTATCTTTGGACAAAATACGTCACATATTATGAACATCACCGAAATTCTGCCCGGCATTCATTACGTCGGGGTCAATGATCGCACGACAACCCGTTTCGAAGGACTCTGGTCGCTTCCCCACGGAGTTTCATACAACGCATATCTGGTCGCAGACGAGAAGGTCGCCCTGATCGACACCGTCGAAGAGGCTTTCGGAAGCCGTTTGTTCGAAAATATCCGCGAGACGATCGGCGACCGCCCGATCGACTACCTCGTGGTCAATCACATGGAGCCGGACCACTCGTCGTCCATCCGCGCCCTGCGCCTGCTCTACCCCGACATCCGGATCGTCGGCAACGCCAAGACGCTGCAAATGATCCAAGGCTTCTACGGCATCGACGCCGGGACGCTCGAAGTCAAGGAGGGCGACACGATTTCGCTCGGCGCGAAGACGCTCTCGTTCTACATGGCGCCGATGGTACACTGGCCCGAAACGATGGTCACGTGGTGCGCCGAAGCCGGGACGCTCTTCTCTGGCGACGCTTTCGGCACGTTCGGGGCTATCGACGGCGGCATCACCGATTCGCAGCTCGACCCGTCGCGCTACTGGGACGAGATGCGCCGCTACTACGCCTGCATCGTGGGCAAATACGGCGGCCCCGTGCAGAAAGCGCTGGCAAAGGTCCGCGGACTGAACCCCACGACCATCTGTTCGACCCACGGTCCCGTATGGCAGCGGCAGATTCCGCAGGTAATGGATATTTACGACCGTCTGAGCCGCTACGAGGGAGAACCCGGCGTAGTGCTCGCCTACGGTTCGATGTACGGCAACACGGAGCAGATGGCCGAACGCATCGCCCGCGAGCTTGCGAGCCGGGGCGTCGGCCCGATCGTCATGTACAACCTTTCGTTCGCCGACGAATCGGTCGTGCTGCGCGACGTGTTCCGCTACGACACGCTGATCGTCGGCGCGCCGACCTACAACGGAGGCATCTACCCGCCCGCGGCGCGCCTGCTCGACCTGATCGCCGCTCGCTGCGTTCCGCAGCGCAACTTCGGGTGGTTCGGATCGTTCTGCTGGGCCGGGGCCGCCGTGCGCGGCATGGGCGAATTCGCGCAGCGCATGAAGTGGGAGCCGATCTGCGATCCCGTGGAGATGAAGCAGGGCTTCTCGTCCGGCTGCCACGACTTCTGCAGCCGGTTCGCCGACGGCGTCGCCGAGCGCTTCCGCCGCTGAAAAAGCATACACCAAAAACTCACAATATGAAAATCGCAGTCGTAGGAACGGGGTACGTCGGTCTGGTTTCGGGGGCATGTTTCGCCGAAATGGGCCTTGACATCACGTGCGTCGATATAGACAAAAAGAAGATCGACGGGCTGAACAACGGCGTCATCCCGATCTATGAACCGGGGCTGGAAGAAGTCGTCCGGCGCAATGTCGAAGAGGGCCGTCTGCACTTCACGACCGAACTCACGGATTGTCTGGACAACGTGGAGGTGGTCTTCTCGGCCGTAGGCACGCCGCCCGACGAGGACGGGTCGGCCGACCTGAAATACGTGCTGGAAGTGGCCCGCACGTTCGGCCGGAATATCAAGAAATATACGGTGCTGGTGACCAAAAGCACCGTTCCGGTAGGTACTGCGCAGAAAGTCAAGGCCGTAATCCGCGAAGAGCTTGCCCGGCGGAAGTGCAAGGTGCCGTTCGACGTCGCTTCGAACCCCGAATTTCTGAAGGAGGGCGCGGCTGTCAAGGACTTCATGTCGCCCGACCGCGTGGTCGTGGGCGTCGAAAGCGAACGGGCGCGCAAGCTGATGACCAAGCTCTACCGGCCGTTCCTGATCACCAATTTCCGCGTGCTGTTCATGGACATTCCCTCGGCCGAAATGACCAAATACGCAGCCAACGCCATGCTCGCGACGCGCATTTCGTTTATGAACGAGATCGCCAACCTGTGCGACCGCGTGGGCGCCGACGTGGAGATGGTCCGCAAGGGCATCGGCTCCGACGCCCGCATCGGCAACAAGTTCCTCTACCCCGGCTGCGGCTACGGCGGTTCATGCTTCCCGAAGGACGTGAAGGCGCTAGCCCACACGGCCCGGGAACACGGCTACACGATGCAGGTCATCGAGGCCGTCGAGCGGGTCAACGAGCAGCAGAAAGGGATTGTTTTCGAGAAATTGCAGACCGCGTTGGGCGACCTGCGGGGCAAGGTCGTCGCAATCTGGGGGCTGGCCTTCAAGCCCGAGACCGACGACATGCGCGAAGCTCCGGCAACGGTGGTGATCGACCACCTGCTGAATGCCGGCGCCAAGGTCTGTGTTTACGACCCGGTCGCCATGCCCGAATCGCAGCGGCGGATGGCCGGCCGGCCGATCCGCTATGCCCGGACGATGTACGAGGCCGCGGAGGGAGCCGACGCCGTGGCACTCATCACCGAATGGAAAGAGTTCCGCATGCCCGACTGGGCCCAGTTGTACACGGCGATGCGCGGCGAGACGATCGTCGATGGCCGCAATATCTTCGACAAACCGGAAGTCATAGCCGCCGGATTCCGCTACTTCGGAATCGGCAAATAAAGCCTCTCCCAAGTGGGTTGATACATGGATTTTTTCGGTCCGGACAGTTCCGAAATTGAACTACACCCCGTCCCAAAAGGCGATTCGCAGGGCGAAAATTCAGAGTAATTTTGCTACGATAAAACAGCGTATTATGAACAAAGACAACAGCAAAATTTACCTGCTCGTCCTGCTGGGCCTGCTGACAGCATTCGGTCCGTTCGTAACGGATATGTACCTGCCGACGCTGCCCGCCATGACGGATTTCTTCCATACCTCCTCGTCGATGGTGCAGATGGGACTCACCACCAGCATGATCGGCCTGGCTGCCGGACAGCTGCTCTTCGGTCCCCTGAGCGACAAATACGGACGCCGAACGCCGCTGCTGACGGCCATGTGGCTCTTCATCGGCTCCACCCTGCTCTGCATCTTCGCCTCGGACATCCGCCAATTCGTCACTGCGCGTTTCCTGCAGGGCATTGCCGGTTCGGGCGGCATTGTCATTTCGCGGTCGGTCGCCACCGACCGGTTCGGAGGCCGCGACCTGGCCCGGATGCTGGCGCTGATCGGCGCCGTCAACGGCGTGGCTCCGGTCGTCGCCCCCATCATCGGCGGCACCCTCACCGACTCTATCGGCTGGCAGGGCATCTTCTGCATCCTGCTGATGCTGGGATGCGTCCTGCTCGCAGGTTGTTTCCGCCTCCGCGAGTCGCTCCCGGCCGAACGCCGCAGCGCCGTAGCCTGGGGCGACATTTTCCGCAGTTTCGGCACCGTGCTCCGCAACCGCCGCTACGTGGCCTACGTCCTGCAGATGGGTTTCGCCCAGGGCGTGCTGTTCGCCTACATCGCCTCCTCGCCCTTCATCATGCAGGGACACTACGGATTTTCGGCGTTCGAATTTAGCATCTGCTTCGCCGTCAACGCCGTGGCCATCGGCAGTGCCGCGGCTTTCTCGATCCGCTTCCGCAACCCCGAACGAAGCACCCGAGCCGGATGTATGGGCATGCTCCTCTTCGCCGCTGCCGAAGCCGTGGCCCTAGGCCTCGGATGCGGGTTCTGGGTCTACGAGGGACTGCTTTTCGGCCTGCTCTTCGCCATGGGGCTCACCTTCACTTCCTCCACGGCGCTGGCCATGGGAGCGGCCCGCGAATACGCCGGAACTGCCTCGGCCATGCTGGGCGCCATCTGCTTCTCGTTCGGCGGCATCGTGTCGCCGCTGGTCGGCATCGGCGACACGCTCCTCTCCACAGGTGCGGTCTTCATCGTCTGCGCCCTCTGCTCATGGCTCAGCCTGCGCATCGCCCCGCGGCACACAGCGTTTGCCGCCGCCTGAAAAAAGGCCGGAGACTATGCTCCGGCCCGTAGCGGTATCGCCTGCGGCGCTTATTTGCGCACTTTGACGATAATCTTGCGCACCGTGCCCTCGCCCACCATCGGAGCGTGCCCGTCCTCGGGGAAAAGCACCGTAAACTGTCCCGGACGCATCGTGTAATAGGTCTGCGGCACGTCGTCGAAGAGCTGGATGTCATTCTCGACGCTGAATTCGCCCAGCGGCTTCTTGAGCTCCCTGCGCTCGCTCCAGCCGAAGGACTCCTCCTCGCCCCGGATGAGAACCTGGATGTCGATGTACTCGTTGTGGATTTCGAGTTTGGCGTCGGGCTTCTGTTTCAGCTCGCGCTCCATGACGTTGACGTAGATGTCCTTGCCGTCGAGTTCGTGAATACCCGGTTCCATCGTCGTCCAGTCGGTCGAGGCGATCAGTTCGAAAGCCTGTTTCATGCGCGGGCTTACGCCGTAGTAAAGCGCGCTGTTTTTCAGAGAGTCTAAAATCATATTCTTTATTTGTTTTTCGGTTCTGCGTTCGTCCGCCGCCGAATTCTGCGACCCCGCGGAGCGAATACAAAGTTAACAAGATTTTTTGTTTTGACAAAGTGGCGGAAAAAGCATTATATTTGATGTCGGAACGTCTTACCGGACCGTGCCCGATTCGGCTTGGACGCCACCCCGCTTTTGCGTACCTTTAATAAAAACATACCGATCATGGACTTTACGGAAATCAGACTTTCGGGCAAAACCCGTCGTGAACACGATCTGCTGGGCGAAATGGAAATCCCGGCGGAGTATTATTTCGGCGTGCAGACCATGCGCGCAGTGGAGAATTTCCACATCAGCCACGTGCGGCTCAACTTCTTCCCGGAGCTGATCCGCGCCCTGGCCGACGTCAAGCAGGGCGCCGCGATGGCCAACCGCGACCTGGGACTGCTCGACCCGGCGATCGCCGACGCGATCATCCGGGCCTGCGAGGAACTGCGCGCCGGCAAACTCGAGGAGCAGTTCGTCGTCGACATGGTGCAGGGCGGCGCCGGCACGTCGACCAACATGAACGCCAACGAAGTGATCGCCAACCGGGCGCTCGAACTCCTCGGCCATGAAAAGGGCGAATATCAGTTCTGCCACCCCAACAACCACGTCAACCTCTCGCAGTCGACCAACGACGCCTACCCCACGGCCGTGAGGATCGCACTGGTGCGCAGCATCGAGAAACTGGTGGCCTCGCTGCGCGAACTCATCGCGGCGTTCCACGCCAAGGGCGAGGAGTTCTCCGGCATCATCAAGATGGGCCGCACGCAGCTTCAGGACGCCGTGCCGATGACCCTCGGACAGGAGTTCGAAGCCTACGCCGCCAACCTCACCGAGGAGACCGAGCGGCTGACGGCCAACATGAAACTTTTCTTCGAGATCAACATGGGGGCCACGGCCATCGGAACGGGCATCAACGCCGACCCCGACTACGCCGGGCTTTGCACCCGTTACCTGCGCGAGATCACCGGACTGCCGCTCGTCGAGGCGTCGAACATGATCGAGGCCACGAGCGACACGGGCGCCTTCATTATGAACTCCTCGGCCCAGAAACGCCTTGCGGTGAAACTCTCGAAAATCTGCAACGACCTGCGGCTGCTCTCGTCGGGTCCCCGCTGCGGGCTGAACGAGATCAACCTCCCGCCGCGCCAGCCGGGATCGTCGATCATGCCGGGCAAGGTCAACCCCGTGATCCCCGAAGTCGTCAACCAGGTAGCGTTCCGCGTGATCGGCAACGACCTCACCGTGACGATCGCATCGGAAGCCGGACAGCTCGAACTGAACGTCATGGAGCCGATCATCGTCCACTGCCTGTTCGAGAGCATCGAAATGCTGATCAACGCCATGAACACGCTGCGCGAGAAGTGCATCGCCGGCATCACGGCCAACGAGGAGGTCTGCCGCCGGATGGTCTTTAACAGCATCGGGCTGGTGACTGCGCTCAACCCCTATCTGGGCTACGAAACGTCGAGCATGCTGGCCAAGGAGGCCCTCAAAACCGGCAAGGGCATCTACGACCTCGTACTCGAGCATAAGCTGATGAGCGAAGAGGAGTTGCACAAGGTGCTGCAACCCGAAAACATGGTCCACCCGCGCAAGAAGATCGGAGAGTGACCGAACGGAACAGCCACGGCTCATCGGGCCGGGGCTGTTCCGTTCCGCCGGGCCGCTATTCCGCCAGCCCGTAACGGCGCATCAGGGGCTTCACGTCGGGCACGGCGCCGCGGAAACGCACGTACTGCGCCATCGGCTCGTCATAGCCCGCTTCGGTCAGGATATGGCGGCGGTAACGGCGCGCGGTTTCGGGATCGAAAATATCGCCCGTGCCAGTGAATGCCGCGAAGGCATCGGTGTCCAGCACCGCCGACCACGTGTAGGAGTAGTACTGCGCGGGGTAACTGCTGGCGAAGATGTGGTTGTAATAGGTCGTCCGGAAGCGTAAAGCGGTATGCTCCGGGAAGTCGTAACGTTTCAGGAAGGCCCGTTCGAAAGCCGCCACGTCGCACCCTTCGACCGGCCGCAGCACGGTGTGCCATTCGAGGTCGAGCAGCGCGGTGGCATAGAAATCGGTCAGGTAAAGCCCCTTCAGGAAGTTCTCCGACTCCTTGAACTTCGCGATCAGCGCATCGGGAATCGGACGCCCCGTCTCGTAATCGCGGGCGTAGTGTTTCATCACCTCCGGCTCCCAGGCCCAATGCTCGTTCAACTGCGAGGGCAGTTCGACCATGTCGCGCGGGAAGCTGCCCGTCACCTGTGGATACGGCCCGCGCGAGAGGAAACCCGCCAGAGCGTGTCCGAATTCGTGGAAGAGGGTCTTGACCTCGGAGGTCGACAGCAGCTTCGGCCTGCCTTCGGCCGCACGCGAGAAGTTGCAGCTGATGGTCACCAGCGGCAGCACCTCCCGCTCTCCGGCGCACGAATACCCGCGCAGGCGCGAGCACCACGCGCCGCCGCGTTTGCCCTTGCGGACGAAGCAATCCAGATAAAGCAGTCCGAGGGGGCGGCCTTCGGCGTCTTTCGCCTCGAAGGTCAGCACGTCGGGGTGGAAAACGGGAATGTCCGTGCGCTGCGTCAGCGTGATTCCGAAAAGACGGTTGGCCACATAGAAAACGCCGTCGTTGAGCACATTGTCGAAAAGCAGGTAGTTGCGCATGCGCCCCAGTTCGGACCCGAATTTCGCCTTGCGCAGCTTGCCCGAATAGAAGGCCACGTCCCACGGTTCCAGCCGGAAGGCCGAATCCCGCTCGTATTTCACGGCGAAAGCCTCCAGTTCGGCACGCTCCGCACGCCCCTTCCCCGCGGCAGCGTCCTTGAGCGGCAGCAGCAGTTCGCGGACCTTTTCGGGCGTTCCGGCCATGTTCGTCTCCAGCGTGTAGGCGGCATAGTTCTCGTATCCCAGCATCCGGGCCCGTTCGAGACGCAGGTTGACGATGTCGACCGACAACTGGCGGTTGTCGTACTTCCCGTCCATGCAGCGCGAGGTGTAGGCCTCGTAGAGTCTCCTGCGCAGATCGCGGTTCGTGGCCGAAGCCATGACCGACGCATAGTCGCCGTTCGTGAACCCGACGGCCCAGACGCCCTGATGCCCCTGCCGGGCCGCATTGCGGGCGAAACGCTGCCGGGTCGTCCCCGCAAGCCCGTCGAGCAGGCTGCTGTCCTGCACGTACAGGACGAACTCCTGGGTCGCCTGCGTGATATTCTGTCCGTGGCGGATGCGTTTGAGCGAAATCTCGCGGTTCAGCTCCTTGAGCCGCTCCTTCTGCCCGGGCGTGCAGAGCGCCCCGCCGCGGATATAGCTCCGGTAGACCTTGCCGAGCGTCCGCAGCTGGAGCGAATCCAGCCCGGCCGCATCGCGCCGGTCGTAGACGGCCTTCACCAGGCGGAAGATCGCCGTGTCGAGCGTCACGGCGTCGTATGCCTCTCCGGTCAGCTGCGCGGATTCCAGAGAGATCCGGATGACGGAGTCGCCCCCGAAATTCGATTTCAGGTAACCCAGCACCGCGCGCGGAACGTCCAGCAGGCTGTCGGCACGGTCGAGCGGCACGACGACGTTTTCGAAAGTCGCCTCCGCGGGGTCCAGCGCCCTGATTTTCGCAATCCCGGCCTTGTAGGCGCGGATGCCCTCCTCAATGGCGGGCATGATGTCGGCGGCATGGATACGGTCGAAGCGGGGCGCCCCGTAAGGGGCTTCGGAAGGCATCAGCAACGGATTTCCGGCAAAAAGCCGGCCGGAGAAAAGGAACAGCCCACATACGGAGAGGAGAAGCGTTCTCCTTACGAGCGGAAGGGATCGGATCATGGCGAACGATTGGCTGAATTTTTCCATAAGATAGCAAAAAAATCGTTCCGGACAACACCTGCCGGCAAATTAAAACCGGCGGAAAGAGTGTCTCCGCCGGGGCATCCCGTTTTCCGGGTAATTCGTCAGGAACTTTTCCGAAGCCGCACGACGACGGGATGGTGGTCCGAATAGTCGACCGGAAGCACCTCGTAGGAGAGCGGTTCGAAACCGCCGCTCAACACGTAGTCGATGCGCAGCATGTTGTAGAAACCGCGGAACGTATGCGAATAGCCCGACCCGCACTCACGGAAGGCGTCGCGCAGCCCCCGCGCCATCGTGCGGTAGACATACGACATGGGCGTATCGTTGAAATCGCCGCAGACGATCCGCCGCGTGCGCGTCGCACCCACGACCTGCGCGATGCTGTCGACCTGCGCGGCCCGAAGCACGCTATTCTCGCGCAAACGGGTCACGATACTGCGGATTTTGGTCTCGCGCGCCGTGTCCGAGAGAAACTGATGGCTGGTGATGAACTGGTTGTCCGAAGCGTTGATGGCCGTCGAGCGCAGGTGGTTGTTGAAAACCCGCACGGTGTCCTCGCCCACAATCACGTCGGCCCAGACCGAAGACGAAGGCGTCAGCACGGTGTCCGAACGCAGGATGCGGTATTTGCTCAAAATAGTCAGCGTCGAGCCGTAGACCGAATCCGGGGCCTGCGTGCGCCCGAAGTGCGCGATCTCGTACTTCTCGCCCAGCAGCGAAAACTCCTCGGACTGCTCCGCGAGGCGGGCATTGAACTCCTGGAGGCAGATCAGGTCCGGAGCCTGCTCCTCGATCAGGCGCAGGATGTCGTCGACGCTGCTCCGGCCGTCCTCGCCGTAGAAACTGCGCACGTTGTAGCTCATAACCTTGACAGCAGCGCGGTCGAAGGCCGTCTCCGTGGCATAGCTGCGGCGGATTTCAGGACGCCAGAAGAGCGAGACCTTGAAAAGCCCCGCCACGACGACGACCAGCATCGCCCCGGCGCACACCCAGCGCCAGCGGATGATCCAGTAGAGCGTCAGCACGACCGACGCGACATAGACCGCCGGAGCGGCCAGCCCCAGCACGGGAAAGAACCACACGCTGCCCGGATCGACATAGGGGACGAAATAGGTGAGAACCATCGTCGCGCCCACGGCCAGCGTCACGAGCGTCAGCGCCAGGTCGACGAGCCGCATGACGAGACTGCGGCGCCGTTTCCCCGAAGGGCCTCCCCCGTATCCGTTATAGTAATCGGGAGCCATCGTCTAAAAACGGATCGTTCCCCGGCGTTTCCACCAATGCAGCAGCAGGAATCCCCACAGCATGCCGCCCACATGGGCGAAATGAGCCACGTTGCCCACGCCCCTCCATCCGAGGAACAGCTCGATGACGGCATAGATGATGACGAACCACTTGGCCTTCATCGGAATAGGCGGAATCAGCAGCATGATGACCGCATTGGGATGCATCACGCCGAACGCCAGCAGCAGGCCCATCACCGCGCCCGACGCGCCGACCAGCAGCAGCGGCAGTTCGCCGAACGCCAGCGCCGTGAGGTACTGGATCAGCGCCGCACCCACGCCGCAGACCATGTAGAAGGTCAGGAAACGCTGCGAGCCGAGTTCGTATTCGAGCGTACGCCCGAACATCCACAATGCGAACATGTTGAAGAAGATATGTTCGAAATTGGCATGCAGGAACATGTAGGTGATGAACTGGTAGGTATGGAAATAGGGCGTTCCCAGCGACAGGGCGCAATACTGCATGATCGTGTCGCCGACGGGCAGCAGCGCCGTGGCCATGTAAACCAGTACATTGATGATTATCAAATTCTTGACCACCGGAGGGGTCTGAAAATAGCGGTTCATGCGTTTTAATTTTTGCAAATGTAACTCTTTTCCGCCGGATTATCCCAACTTGGCGCGCAAATCTTCCGGCGTGATCTCGGCGGTGATCGCCTTGCCCGAGGGCGAAAAACTGAAACTGCCCGTGTCGGCCAGCTGTGCGAGCAGCGCCGCGGCCTCCTCGCGCGACATGGTCCGCCCCGCACCCTTGGCGCCGGAGCGGGCCATCACGCCGGCGATCTTCTCGCGCCGCACATCGGAGAGCGACACCGGAGTCGCAAAGGCCTGCAACAGGTCGAACAGCAGCCGGTCCACGGCGTCGGCGGGCATGTCGGCGGGCGTGCCCCTCACTTCGACGGTCCCTTCGCCGCAGAAGTCGATGTCGAAGCCCAGGGCAGCGAACTCCACGGCATTCTCCTCCAGCAGGGCGTATTCGTCGCCCGAAAGGACCAGCCGTTCGGGGAACAGCAGCTGCTGGCTCACCGACGAGCCGTTGCCCAGCATCCGGAGGTAATCCTCGTAAAGAATCCGCTCGCGGGCGCGCCGCACGTCGACCACCACGAAGCGGCCGCCCAGCAGAGCGGCGACATATCCGCCCGGCAGCGGCAGCGCATCGGTGAATTCCGGACGCTGCGGCATGTCGAACCGCTGCTGTTCGGGAGCGGCCGACGAAGGGATGAAATCCAGGGCGCTGTCGTCGAATCCGCCGCCCGAAGGGGTGATCTCGAAACCGCCTCCCGACTCGAACTCCTCAAACTCCCCGGCGTCCGCACCCGGCAGGGCGAATCCGCCCGCCGCGGCCTGCGGGAACGACGGCGCGGCGCTCCGGCCTCCGCCCGTGCGGAATCCCGCGGCAGAGTTGTCCGACACGACCCCGCCGTCGCGGTACGGCACGTCGAAGCCCGTGAAATCCTCGTTGGGATCGGGCGCCGAAGGGTCGATATACTCCTCGCGGAAAGGGTTGTAGTCGCTGTTCGACATGGCCAACGGCTCGCTGTACACGGTTCCTTTCTGCAAAACGGGAATCTCCACCGGGCTGTCCCGGTCGAAATCCATCAGCGGCACGGCGCCCGTTTTGGCCAGCGTCTCGCGCACAGCGGCGTTGACGATCTGCCACACGGCCTCCTCGTCGGCGAACTTGACCTCGGTTTTCTGCGGGTGCACGTTGACGTCGATACGCCCGGGATCGAGCGTCAGGTAGAGGAAATAGGAGGGCTGGCAGCTCTCGGTAATCAGCTTCTCGTAGGCTTTCAGAATGGCGCTCGTCAGATAGGTGCTCTTGAAAAAGCGCCCGTTGACAAAAAGGTATTGCTCCGTGTTGCGTTTCTTGGCGGCAGCCGGACGGCCGATATATCCCTCGATGCAGGCGATCGAAGTGTCGGCCTCGACCTCCAGCAGGTTCTGCTTGATGTGACGCCCCACCACGTCGACGATGCGTCCCGCCAGCGACCCGGCCTGCAACGTATAGACCGGAGCGTCGTTGGCGTAGAGTTCGAAGGCGATCTGCGGGTTACAGAGCGCGATGCGCTGGAACTCGGCCTTGATCTGCGACGCCGAGGTGGTGCTCTTGTCCAGAAAACGGCGGCGCGCCGGGACGTTGTAGAAAAGGTTGCGCACGAAGAACTGCGAACCCACGGGACACATCACCGGGTTCTGCGCCGCGAACTGCCCGCCGTTGATCTCGGTCTGCGTACCCACCTCGTCGCCGGCCTGCCGGGTGCGCAGTTCGACCTGCGACACGGCGGCGATCGAAGCCAGAGCCTCGCCGCGGAATCCGAACGTGTGCAGGGCGTAAATATCCTCCACGGCCCCGATCTTGCTCGTGGCGTGGCGGTCGAAGGCCATGCGCGCGTCGATGGGCGACATGCCACAGCCGTCGTCGACGATTTGGATCAGGTCCTTGCCGCCGTCGCGGAAGTTGACCTTCACCGAAGTCGCCCCGGCGTCGATGGCGTTCTCCATCATCTCCTTCACCACCGAGGCGGGCCGGTTGACGACCTCGCCCGCGGCGATCTGGTTGGCAACGACCTCGGGTAATAATCTGATCTTGTCTGCCATTTACTCCTCGTAATCGTTGGGAACGACCCTAATAGGCGCATAGGGATTGAACTCCTCCTCCCCGACCTGCTGCGTTTCGGTCGCGGGTGCGGTCCGCGCGCGCAGGAACACATCGGCCAGCTTCGGGTAGAGCAGGTAGATGAAAAGCAGCACCAGCACGGCCCCCGCGGCCATCTTCAGCACACGGATACGCCCCCGCTCCTCCTCGTTCGAACGCCGCGCATCCCGGGCTTCGCGCTGGGTGCGGATGTACTGTCCGGGCTGGTATTCGCGGTCGGCATCCTCGGCGCGCTCGCCGCGCAACTCGGCACGGCGCTGTTCACGGGCCTCCTTCTCGGGGTCGTAATAACGCGGAATGTAATTGAATTTGTTCGGGTGCCGTTTGAAAGGGGTAAAGCCTAACATGGTCGTTCTATTTTTTGTAAAGATACGAATATCTTCGCAATTTTATTGCATGACTCTCTTTATTGTGGTTGCATTGCGACAAGCCCCCGCCTCAGGCGGGGGTTTAGGGGTGGGTCAGATTTGCAAACGCGGCATTCCGCCGCCAATTACAAGCCGGAATCAATGTACGAACGATTAATAATTCATCCCGGATTATTACCTGAAGAAGCTTTTCATCCGTTCGAAAATATTCTGGTTCTTGACCGACTCCGCCTTCTGGAAAGAGGGCTGCGCGGCCAACTGCTCGACGAGTTTTCGCTCCTCAGCCGAGAGTTTCGACGGAACGGTGATGTCCACCACCACCAGTTCGTCGCCGCGACCGTAGCCGTTCACGTCGGGCAGTCCCTTGCCGCCCAGGCGCAGCACCTTGCCGGCATGCGTTCCCGGGGCGATCTTGATCTTGGCGCGCCCGTCCACCGTCGGAACCTCGACCGTACCGCCCAACAGGGCCGTCGTCACGGTGATGTTCAGGTTGTGGATCAGATCGTTGCCGTCACGCACCAGTTCGGGGTTGCGCTCCTCCTCGATCACCACCTGCAGGTCGCCGTTCACGCCGCCCTGACGCGCGGCGTTGCCCTTGCCCGTGACGGTGAGGACCATGCCCTCGCCCACGCCGGCCGGGATCTTGATCTCCACGACCTCCTGCCCGCGCAGCGTGCCTTCGCCCTTGCACTTGTCGCACGACGCGGTGATCACCTTGCCCGTGCCGCCGCACGTGGGGCACACGCCCTGCGTCTGCATCCGGCCGAAGAAGGTGTTCTCCACCCGCGTCACATAGCCCGTGCCGTTGCAGGTCGAACAGGTCGAATAGGAATTGGCGTCCCTGGCTCCCGAGCCGCCGCACTTGTCGCAGGCGACGGTCTTGTTGATCTTGAGCTTCTTGGTGACGCCGTTGGCGATCTCGGCCAGCGTCAGCCTGACCTTGATGCGGATATCGGAGCCGCGGTTCACACGCCGGCCGCCGGACGACGACGAACGGAACCCGCCCCCGCCGAAATGTCCGCCGAAAATATCGCCGAACTGCGAGAAAATATCCTCCATCGAGAAGCCTCCGCCGCTGAAGCCGCCGAAACCGCCTCCGCCGCCCGCCGCACCGCTCATGCCGGCATGGCCGAACTGGTCGTAACGGGCACGCTTGTCGGGGTTCGACAACACGTCGTAGGCTTCTGCTGCCTCCTTGAACTTCTCCTCGGCCTGCTTGTCGCCCGGATTCTTGTCCGGGTGATACTGAATGGCAGCCTTGCGGTAGGCCTTCTTTATTTCGTCGGCGTTAGCGTTCTTCTGGACGCCCAGCACTTCGTAGTAATCCCTCTTTTCAGCCATCTTCTTACTCTCCTACAACGACTTTTGCAAAACGCAGCACCTTGTCGCCCAGCATGTAACCGGTCTGGACGACGTCTACGACCTTGCCCTGCATATCCTCTCCGGCGGCGAACTTGGCCACGGCCTCGCATAGGTCGGCGTCGAACTCCCGGCCCTTGACGTCGATCTCGGTCACGCCCTTCTGACGCAGGGTTTCGGTAAATTTCTGCGATATCAGGTTCACGCCGGCGCGCAGCGCTTCGATATCGTCGCTTTTCTGCATGGCATCGACCGCCCGCTGCACGTCGTCGCGCACAGGAAGCATCGCCAGCAAGACGTCGCGGCCTCCGGTCTGCACCAGATCCATCTTCTCCTTGAGCGTACGCTTGCGGTAGTTGTCGAACTCGGCCTGCAGACGGATGTATTTATCCTGCCATTCGGCGGCGGCCGCCGCAAAATCGGGTGCGGCGCCGCTGTCGGCCCCGTCTGCCATTGTGTCAGTCTCCTCCTGCGGCTCATCTGACACATTGGCACAGGGTTCGCCGTCGCACGAGGGATAACCGTCGCCCGGCTCGAACCCTTCGTCGCCGTTAATGGCTTCATTATAAGCTTTTTCCTTTTTCATATATAGTTGTTTTTCAGATTTTCCGTCTTATAGTCGATCAAATTGTATACCAACCTCCGGAAGGGCCTATCCGATGATGAAAATAGCAGGGCGTTTGTTCATCGCGGGCAGTTCGGCGGCACGCCATTCGCGGACGCGGAGCGTGCGGATGAATTCGCCGGGAGCCGTGATGTCCATGGCCACCGTCAGCCGCGTTTCGGGCGCAAGGGTCTGCAACAGCTGCTCCATCAGCTTGACGTTGCGGTACGGGGCCTCGATGAAGAGCTGCGACTGGCCTTCGGCGTGCGCGCGGCGTTCGAAACGGCGGATCGCCTGCACCCGTTCGGGCGGTTTGACGGGCAGATAGCCGTTGAAGGCAAACGACTGTCCGTTAAGCCCCGACGCCATGACCGCCATGACGATCGACGAAGGTCCGACGAGCGGCACGACACGGATTCCGCGGCGGTGGCAGGCTTCGACCACCAGCGCCCCCGGATCGGCGACGCCCGGCACGCCCGCTTCGGAAATCACACCCGCCGAACGCCCCTCGACGAGCGGTTTCACCAGTTCTTCGACCTCACGCCCGGCGACGGTATGTTCGTTCAGTTCGCGGAAGCAGAGCGTGTCGATCGGGCGCGCCGCGCCCGCTTTCGACAGAAACCGCCGCGCCGTGCGGGTATTCTCGACGATAAAATAGTCGAGCGAATCCATAACGGCGCGGTTTGCTGCGGGCAGCACGTCCCACGGCGCCGTTTCGTCCGAGATCGGACACGGGATCAGATAGAGTATTCCGTACATTTTTTCAGTTCAGCGATTTTTCGTTCCAACAATCCGACACGGTTCGTAATGCGGACATACTGCACGGCGAACCAGAGACTCAGCGCCATGGCCCCGACGATCACCAGACCGGGCAGCCCGCCGAGACAGAGCCAGCTGAGCAGAAATCCCGCGATCGAAAGCGCCAGCGGAGCTTTCCGGACAAGAAAGGCCAATGCCGCGTAGACGCATGCCAGCGCAGCCATGAAAATCCCGACGGCCAGCATCGTCGCGTCGCCCCCGGCATGCACCAGCACGACCACGCCGCCGACAAGCGCGAAAAACGCGGCGCAGAGCATCGCGACCTTCGCCCGGCCCAGCTGGTCGAGGGCCGACTCCGCTTCGACGCGGGCCGTCAGCAGGCGGGTTTCGAGACACTTCACGGCCTGCGCCCTCTCCGCCGGACAGTTGCAGGCGGGACATTTGTCCGCTCCGGGCGCGATCAGGCCGCCGCAGTCGTAGCATTTCATCCCGTTATTCCTTGAGATAGATGCGTTTCACACGCCCCGAAACCGAGGTCATGATTTCATACGAAATCGTATCGAGCACGCGGGCCATCGTTTCGAGGTCGTTGCCCGGCACGGGCGAGAAGACCGACACTTCGTCGCCCTCCTTCACGCCGGGAATGTCCGTAATGTCGATCATGCAGCTGTCCATGCAGACCCGGCCGACGATCGGCGCAGGCTGTCCGGCCACGAGCACCGACCAGCGGCCGCAGCCCAGATGCCGGTCCAGCCCGTCGGCATAGCCGATCGGTATCGTGGCCGTAGTAGTCGGCCGCGTGAGCTTCCCGGCGCGGCCATACCCCACCGCATCGCCCGCAGGCAGGCGTTTGATTTGCACGATGCGGGTTTTGAGCGTCGAGACGGGACGCAGGGCGTCGTTGTGCCGGAACCCGAA
>ERZ780144.2382-NODE-2382-length-16432-cov-3.807108_pt1 | contig 16432 bp, 24 predicted proteins | sample MGYA00511380_ERZ780144 | MGnify/ENA primary metagenome ERZ780144 (study PRJEB29588, sample SAMEA1965858) | human gut metagenome | biome: human gut; feature: human-associated habitat; material: faeces | place: Denmark | collected 2008/2010 ... | reverse complement strand
CCCCGCCTGTGCGGAAGCCCCGGTATTGAGAGAGGCGGCCCGATGGCGGCAGCGGTGTGAGACGCTGGTCAGTGCGAAAACCTTGCCTTGCCGTGCCGGTCAGGTCCAGGAGAGCTCCGCTCGGTGACTCCCGTACCGGGGGTCTGGGAAAGACGGAAGAACACCCCATCATCTGTCACGGCTTCGCCATGAAACCTTCCCCCTAAGGGGAAGGTTTTGGGCATGTGCCGGGATACCCGCTTCTAAAGGGAAGGGCCCTCCGGGCGCCCCTGGGACCCGTCCCCGCAAGATACGCCCCGTTTGAACAAGATGCATAAAAAATAGTTAAACTTTAAGTATACGCCAATATAGCTTATAATTATTCATAGAATATGCACACATTTAAGGGAAAACTGTCGAAAATAATCGTATGACTTGACTCTTTCCTTTTATATTGCACCCCACTATAATTTTCCATATCGTATATTTAAAAGGGGGTAAAACCTTATGAACTTCTCAGAGCTGGATTTTGAGGCACTGGAGGACATCCCGCCGCTGCGCCGGCATTATGATGTCCCCCGGATCTCCATTACAGAAAAGGGAATGGTCTCGATGAACGGAGCCTTGAAAAGAGGGGTGGGTGCACAGAGAGAATTTCGTGCAAAGACTAGCCCAGACGGCCGCTACTTGCTCCTGTGCTCCGAGGAGACGCCCAACATCTGTTTTTCCGCCAAAGGAGGAAATGTGCTCCATCTTGACTTCAAACAGTACCTGGAAGCAAAGGGGATCTCCCTGCCTGCCCTTTACACGATGGAGTGGTGCCAGGAGCGGCGGGCCTGGATCGGCTGCTGTCAGGACCTGCCCGAACCCCCGGCCCTCTCTGCGCTGGATCAGCCCAAGAAAGTCCGAAGATCTGCGGCGAGGAGGAGCAGATGAAACGTAAAAAACGAGATTTTTCGCCCCGGGAACGCCGGCTGATCGATGGATTTATTAAAGATATCTGCCGGTCCATAGGGCTCCCCCAGGGGATCAGGGATCTGCACCAGTGCGCGTGGGAGGCATTTCTCTCAGTCTACCGGGACGCCCCCTTCGCGTTCTGCGGGGACGGCATTTCGGGTTGGAAAAGGGCTTACCTTATCATTCGGGAGGCCCTCCTTCAGGAGAAACGAGACCTCGATTTCTGGCTCTATGAGCAGGAGTCCCTGGATATCCCGGTGAGTCCGGAGATCCCAGTCCCACGGCTCGAGCTGCTGTCCATGCCCCATGGTGATTTTCAAAACAGCGTCTGCCTCCATGACTTTCTACACCGTATAAAGTCCCGGGATACCCGTCTTATGGCCTACGACTTGATGGCTGGAGATACCATCGACGAGATCCGGACATACCGCCGCTGGGCAGGGATCACACCTATCGAACTTACAACAGACTGAGACTGAGAATGGAGGAGTATTTGAGCATATGAATCTGAAAAAAGAGAAGAGAGACGAAACAACGGCCAGCAGGCACATGAGCTACCTCACTATCCTGGGGACCTATATGACCATCTTTGGGACGGTACTGGGTCTGGTGCTGTCCTGGGGCCAGCTGCGCCTGGCACACATCGAGTCGGAACGGGCCAGACGGGCCGAACCGTTGTCGTACTCTTTAGAGGCTGTAGACACCCATTACCAGTATGAGATCCAAAAAGATGGGGCGTCCATGTCCATCCCAGCCCCCTCCACCCGCCTACAGGTCAGCCATGGCAGCCTCCACTCCATCACTGCCATCTGTTTTGATGGGACGACCATGCATGAGCTGGCGCAGCTTCCCATCCAGGACAGTTGGGATGGGTGCGTTGTGGATGTCACTATGCCTCCAAAGGCCGTGATCCCAGAGGAGGGGCTGATCCATGACTATTTCTTCCTTTTCCTGGAGCCCACAGAGGGAGAGGGACGGCTGGATCTGATCTGCAATACCATTTCGCTGGAGACGCAGGAGGTGCAGAGCAGGGTATATCACCCCATCTCCCTGATCCAGCTGGACTATCTCCCCGAGGGGCCGGTGCGGGAAATGCTCTCCGCCTATGCCGTGCTTCAGGAGAGGCTGGGAGATCTGGGCCTGATATCGGCCTGAAAAACAGCACAGGATCGAAGCGCGAGCCCAACAGGACGGGGGCCGCAGGACCAGTGCCGGCTTGCCGGTGGACGGCAAAGCCCCCAAAGGAGGCCGGCAAGCTGTATGGAGAAGGGGTAAAACCGATAGTTTGGCATTCCGAAACGGCGGCAGGAGGAGGACTGCCCAACCGGCCGGCGCATGAATTCGGTGCAAAGCGGTGAGTTGCCCGGGGGCGGCTTTGCCGCCCCCGGGCATTGAAGTCACGAAGGGTGGAGCGACTAAAGGGCGCGAAACTCAAAAGAAAATGCGACTTGTCAAAACAAGCCGCATTTTCTTTTGCAAAGAGCGGTTAAAACCAATATTTCTGCCAGAAACGAAAAATAGCCGCCCGCAGGGCCGCCCACCACCTGCGAGCCCAGCGAAGCGGGTCGCAGGTGGAAAGGAGGAGCAGCAAAATGAGCGCGCTCTGACTTTTCGTGCGAAGCATAAAAAGTCGGAGCAAGCGATATGACGCTTGCTCCGACGTGGTGGAGGCGGGGAGAGTCGAATTATTTATACCTCGTCTTTTGCTGTAAAATACCGTATCAAAACAGGCTTTTCCCCCTTTTATTTAGTATATACTGTATCATGTTGTTAAAGACGTAAAGGGAAAACTAAAGGGAAAACTTCTATCAAAATCTGTCCTATAAACCGGACATTAAAGCGACGCATTTTTGAGCTACCTTCCCCCAAAAATCCGGGGCAATATCGTCAAGTTTGGCGGTATGTCTTGCATTGAGTCGAACCTTATGGTATCCTCTTTACGGCGCTACCCGCAACGGTAGGCGGTTGGCCTCTCCATCCCGGAGGGGACTTCTTGCCCCCTCCAGCAAGAGGGGGTGGTGCTTATGGTTACATACTCAGATCTGTTTCAGTTCTGTCTTGTGGTCCTCGGCATCATTGGTCTGGTTATCCAGATTACAAAAAAGAAGTAACCGCCCCGGCTACCAACCAAGCGGTTACTTCAATCGTTAGGTAGGGACCACCGTCTGCCGGTAGCGCCCTTTCTATGTTCATTATAGGCCACCACGGCCACCATGTCAAGTCCTGGGCGCTATGCCTGGGGCTTTTCTTTTCCTGGCCCCTCAGAGGCCACAGGAGCGCCGTTGTCCCGCTCCATTGTTTCCTCTATGGCTCGGTTGATAAAGCCGTTGACGGACTCGCTGTGGGCCTCTGCGTGGGCTTTGATGATCTCTTTCTGTCCTTTTGGGACGGTTAGGTTTATGCGGTCATAATTCTCACTCATATACTTATTGACGGCTTTTTGCTGTGCCTTTGATACTGGCATGCTCTCACCTCCAGGGGGTGTCTTGAAATAGGGACACCCTTTCCATTATGGCTCTATTATAGCACATTTGTCTATCTGCGTATATATACATATTGAATATATCTGCGTAGATATATTTGGCTACTGTGTGCATTGATATATCTGTGCAGATATATTATAATAAGACCATAGCGAGAGGTCAAATGGTGCTGAAGCAATAGGCACCAGGCAAGAGCGGGCAATCGGCCAACGGAGCGCTTCATCGTAGACCAGCCCACCCCGCCGCCTCTGCAAGTACCTTGACAACCGAATACCGACACCGTATAATCTGAGCAAGGAGTGATGATGATGGTAGACAAAGAGCTGCTAGAGGCCATCGGCCAGATGATGGATGAAAAATTCGATCAGAAATTACAACCCATTATCGATCGGCTGGACAAGCTGGAGGAATCCAATGAGGAAGTCCGTGATGGAGTAAACGCCCTTCTGGAATGGGCGGAGGAGTGTGGGAATGTGATCAAGTTCCCGCTTCCAAAAGTAAAGTAAGTACACAAATCAGGCGGTGCCGGTGTTCGGTGCCGTCTTTTATTTTGCGAGGGTAAGTGTATGCCCTCGCTTTTTCATGCGTTCAATTTCGACGAGCAGGACGGCAAAAAGGCGGGGTTATTCCCCGGCCTCTTGCTCATATTCCAGTATGTCCCCAGGCTGGCAGTTCAGAAGGTCACAGATGCGGCCTAGATTCTGAAATGAAATCGCTTTTCCGTCTCTCAAAGACTGTATAACACCTTCGGCAAGTAACTTTTCTTTCCTTAATTTTGTCGTGTTATACCCTGCTTCTTTTAGAGCCAACAAAACATCAAATTTATATTTTACTGGCATATTGCACCCCCTTTCCGCTGTGGAGGGGGCTTTTTCATACAAGCCTCCTTTTCCACTATGGCTATTATACGTCAATATTACACAGAAATCAATGTAAAACATACACAAAGATTAACACGGAAATCTGTGTATAATACCAATAGACAATACACAGAAAATGGTGTAATATATAATCGCAGCAAGGGGGAACACCCCAGGGACAAGCGAAGGTCGGGGAACCAATATGAACGACAACGTAGGAGCTGGACCGGATAGAAGCCACACAGAAAGGCAAGTAAGACTTAAGAGCCGCCAGCCGCTTGACCCGCAAACACAAGGAGGTTAAGACTATGAGCGAACAGAATTTGAGAGAGGCCATCCAGAATTACAGGGAGCTTCAACGGCTGGCCGAGGATCTGGAACAAGAGATGGAGACGGTGAAAGACACCATCAAGGCGGAACTTTCCCGGCAGGGAGTGGATGAACTGACGGCGGGAGAGTACAAGGTAAGATGGACGGTGGTAAAGTCCTCCAGACTGGACACCAGCGCACTCCGCAAGGCGGCCCCCGAACTTTGCGAAAAATTCACCAGATGCGTGGAAACAAAACGCTTTTCCGTTGCGTGAGGGGGTGAGGATATGCTTACACCGATCAAGGCAATTCGGGCCAAGTGCCTGGACTGCTGTTGCGGCTCTGCTAAAGAAGTGGAGCTGTGTCCTATCCCGGATTGCTCACTGTATCCGTATCGGTTCGGCAAAAATCCCAATATCAAGTTGTCGGACGAACAGAGGGCAAGGAGGGCGGCACATTTCAAAAATAAAGCCAGCCAGCAGGGCCCACAAGACCCCGGCGCAACCGGGGAGGGTAACTATACTCCCGAGGCCGAAAAGGCCACAGAGGGGCGGCCAGACGCATAAGGAAAGCCCCCATATCCGAAGCGCCGACCAAGCTATACGGATATAGGAGCCTGTAACCCCGGAGGGGGCTATGGTGATAGCTTACCACAGTCCCCTCCAGATTTCAAGATGGAGGAGATACCGATGGAAACAATACATAGCAACCTAGCCACTCTCAAGAGTGTGGAGGCCATAATGGAAGAAACAGATCGGGCCATTGTCCCTGTGGTGGGGGACTGCCTGGAGGGGGCTGGGGTGCAGGATGGCGGACGGGTGGCTGTGGCCTTTGATCGATTCCCAGCGCCACCCAGACACAAGAGCAAAGGCGGGGACGGTTCGGAAGATCTATGCCTGTGCTATGCAACTTTCCCCGGCACCAGAAAGCCCTCGGTCATGCTCAAGGCTTATGATGGTGTGTGGGGCGCTTACCAGATGGTGGGGACCAGATACAAGAGCATGTGGGACGGGGATAGGTTCCGCCCAAACTGTGGTATGTTCGCAGAAAGGATCTTCGGTGTAATTTTCGCAAGCTGGGACAAAGATGGGAATCTGTTGTGGGAGCGAGACCTGGACAGCTTTCCGGCCACGCTGGGGAGCACGCCGACCCTCCACGGGGAGGTGACTGCTGTATGAGGATCATCTTTCCCACCACGCCAGACGTATTCATTGCCGATCAAGAAGAAATTGTGGGCCGGGAACTATCAAAGGGAGAAAAGGAGGTCGTGGCCGCCTGGGTGGAGGTGTTCAATCTTACTTATGAGGACGGGTTAACCCAAGACCGTGATACCCTGGAGAATGACCTGGACAAGCTGGCTGAACTTATGGCCCGCCATAAAGACAATGCGGGAGTACATAAATTCGCCAAGTCCTGCCGGGCCTGGATGATTGAGGCATGGAGGCAAGGAAAGGAGGCCGCACAGCATGACTAAAGAAGAGCGCCGCCAGAGGACAGAGAGAGCCCACCTGGAGCGGGAGAGGGAGGCGCAGATAGAAGCACTCCGCCAGATCAGGGACGACCCACAGGCCACGCCGGGGGAGCGACTGGAGGCGGTGAAGTTGCTGCTAGAGCTGGAATAAAGAGATGAAGGATGGGGCTGCCCGCACGAGCGGCCCCCTTTTTCTGTATAATGTTTCAGAGTTGGAGAAAGTTCCTCTCACCGGTCCCTTAGCGAGATTCCCCCAGGGGGTAGGGGTGGGGGGATGTACTATCGGCATATCCGGGCCAGATCTTCCATCAGCCGCTTTCCGTGCCGGAGCTGATATCGGGAGAAACGGACCAGATGGCGGCGGTATGTGGTTTCGTGCATCCCCTTTGGCCTGTCTGGACGAAAACCTAAAAAAGAAAATCCATCTACCGGCCACGGCGGAAGGGTCAGGTATCGCTTTGCGCAGCTTCTCCAGCCGCTTTTGAATATCGGTCATAGTTCGTCACTCCCCGGCTCTGGTAATTCCAGCTTGCCCGCCTCTATCGCCTCGTCAATTAACTGATAGAACGACAGTGAAAGAGCATCCACCCCCTCCACGGGATGGGGATAGAGCACGATCCGCCGCCCGTCCGGGGTATATGCGCCATGCTCCAGCAGATAGGTAACGGGATCTTTATCGGTATAAAACTCCCGACCACCCTCGACAATAAAGGTCGTTTTGTCTGCGGACAGCGTTTCCAGGTAGCTCCGCAAGGCTGCAAGGCGTTCTTTAGTGCTTGCCATCGGTTTCACTCCTCCATTGCTCAAGCTCTTCCAACTGTTTCATAATGTCCGCAATCTCCGTCAGCCGTAAGCCATATTCTAAAAGGGATCGGGCTGCTGAAATTCTGGCCGTTGCCGTTTCTCCTCCATCCTCCACAATCTCTCGCAAACAAGACAGCGCCGGGTTTAGGCTCTGCCGCGCTTGTGTTGCTGCATCTTCGATCATCCCGGAAACCGCTTTTTGATACTCCGCTTGAAACTCCGGGTCTGTGAGATAACGGCGCAGAGTCTTGGATTCAATGCCCGCTGCCTTTGCCGCCGCCTCCTTCGTTGGATTCGTCAGCAGGGCGGACAGGGCTTTTTGCTGTTTCTGTGTCAGTGTTTTCACCTTCTTTTCGGTCATTCTCGGTTATTTTTAGAAATATGCCCGCAGCTCCCGGCTGTTCCTGGGGTGACGCAGAGCCCGCAGAGCAGCGGCGTGTATCTTGTGGTCCACCTTCTGCTCCAGCCAATACCGCCGCCGGATCACCGTCCTCTGATGCTCTGGCAGGCCGTCCACAGCCCTGTGAAGTGCCTCCCACTCTCCGATGCTCTCCAGGGCTTCCTCCGCTCTGGGGTCCGGTATCACGTCCTCCAGGTACAGAAGATCCCCCTCCCTGTCCACAAGGGGCGTCTCCAGGCTGACCGCTGATTGAATGGGGTCCAGCTGGTCCCGCTTTGTACGCTGTCCGCTGGCCTCAGAAAAGGCCCCTCTGAGCTTTAGACCGTACCATGTGAGGAATGACCCGCCCCTATCCTCCCAGCCCTCCAGGGCTTCTAGAAGTGCAAGAAAGGCCCCCTGCTCGAAATCATCCACAGACAGCCCCGCCCGGCCGCCTACCGCCATAGTCCACCGATACGCCCGATCATGGGCAAACCGCCGCACGGCTCCCCACAGCTCCAGCAGCTTGTCCTTATCCCCGCCCTGGATCGCCCTCGCTAGTTCTTCATTGGTCATTGATGTCCGGCCCCTTTCGTGGTAGAATGTGGGTGACAAGTTCACACTCCACCACGGGCCGCTCTCATTCGCTGGGAGCGGTTTTTCTTGGTTCGCTCTGGGTTCGATATAGCTCCAGCCAGTCCCCCAGTTTCATCACCACCAGCCACGGGGACCGGGAGCGGCGGAAGAACACGGCGGGGAGGCCGTCACCAAAGCGCACAGCGTCCCGCTCCGCCTGTTCCATCCAGTCATAAGGTCGCAGCTGCTCCGCCCGCTTGCACTCGATATGCACCCCAGGGAGGCCCGTAATATCGGGGGTACTCCCGTAGCTTACCGCCCGCCCTGGCTCCACATTGTACCCGTATTCCTGGAGAAGCCGGGCGAGCTCCAACTCTCCCGCCCGGCCTTTTCTCTGGCTTGTTCTACCCGTTAGAACCACCCCCAGCCGCAAGCACTTCCTCTATACTCTCCAATACATCCGCAATTCGCTCCAGTTGCTTCACAATCGCTAAAGCCTGGTTATCCGTCATGTTTTCACCTTCTTCCCGTTTGGCGTGAACATTATCCCAACATCACTGCCGCCCAGGTCGATGATCTTCGCACCCAATTCCTGGGCCGTGGTCAGGAAACAGCCACCACCGGGATGATCTATGTAGCGGTCCGGGCAATCCTTTTCGCAGGGCTTACCATCCAGGGGACAAATTATATCTTTCACGATTACAGCTCCTTTTCTTCGTTTTTGCCCACACCGGCAATCCGTTGCGGCGCAAGGGTTTGCAAAATGGGGTCCGGGTGGGGCCGGGTTTTCCGAGGGGTATAAAATTTTCTCTCGCATAGAAGGGACTATAAAATGCCAGACCCACCCGGACCCGCCCTCCATTTCATCCCTAAAACAAAGGCCATCTTTGACGCAGAGTGCGGTGCTCCCGCTGGCCTTTTGCGCTTGATTTCAGCGTGGGCCTCCATAGCCTGCTTCCAGTTGGACATACTTTCGGCTCGGTGCCCGTTGCGCTCGCACCACCCTTGATAGGCTTGGTATGCCTCCTCGGTCCTGAGCTCCCCGTGTGGGTCTGGCTCCATCATCTCATCCACAAAGCGGGCTATCTTGTCGCTGTCCCGCCGGTATTGGGCCGTAGCCTCCCGGACGGCGGGCGGAGCCTCAAGGCCAGTTTCCCGCATCATCCAAAGTCCATCCAGGCACCAGTTGAGAATACCGCTCATGTTTTCAGCCTGACGCAACTTGTGTTTCAAGCTCTTGTCCTGCTCCTCTTCAGAGAAATGCCGGTTGAACGGGATCACCTTCACACGCCCGGAATCAAATACAGTGGGGTCCGTCACCTTCGGCAAGTGGTTGGTGTTGATGAACAGCTTGAATTGCGGAACAAACTCAAAAGAATTTTCATTGAGAAAGCGGGCGTTGATGGTGTCCCGGCCCGTCAGGGTCTTAACCAGACTGGCAGAAAGGACCATCTGTTTGCCCGGCTCAGAGATGTTGACCACACGTGCTCCCGCCAGCCGTGCGATATCCTCTGTGGGAGCGTTGCTGTTGGCCTTGTCCTTTTGAGTGATGGTCTCAGGCCGTGCCGCCCGGCCATATCCGCCTACAAGGGTCATATAGGTCTCCATAAGTGTCCCTTTGCCGTTGCGGGTGGTGGCTCCGTAGAGGGTAAAGAAGCACTCTTCCGACGTGTCTCCGGTCAGGCCGTATCCCATAGCCTTTTGCAGATAAGCGGCGGTCTCCTGGTCCCCCTGCATCACTTCGTTGATGGTCTTTTCCCATAGTTCGCTCCGGGCCTCCGAGTCATACTTCACGCCGGAGATGGTCGCCAGTAGGTCACTAGGAGAGTGTGGCCGAAATTCCCGTGTCCGCAGGTCCAGGGTCCCATTTTTGCAGTTGAACAGATGGAGGACTTGGTCAAACTCTGTCATGCTTACCGGGTGAACACTGGCCGCATCTTTCAAGATGGTCTCCCGGTTGGTGCGCCGCTGCCACTTCCCCACATGGGCTTGATAGGCGACCCTCTGCTTTTCGTCCTGGATGGACAGCGCATAGACCGCCAGGGCGTCCGCAAGGTCCTTGCATAGCTCCATAGCCCTCAGATTGCCACTGTCCGGCTCCCACACCTTTCCGTTGTAGATATACCACCGCTTGCGCTCCGGCACATACCGGGCCTTGTTCTTGTACCAATCCGCGAACAGGTTTCCATTGCCGATATCGCTCCACCCATAGCGGGAATTTTTGTCCGGGCGCAGGTCCGCCAGCTTTACCGGTCCATTTGTGGTGTCGGTGGTGATCTTCTCCGCCTTGCGTCTGGAATGGGCCTGTGGGTCATATCCACCGGAGCAAGAAGCAATAGCTTCCTGAATGGTGATCGCTCCGTAAGTGGACCCGCTCTGCCGCCGGTCCCATTTCTCACGCATCAGGCCGGAGGAGCGGAAAAGCCGATCCATCCGGGCGGCGTCCTTGTTGGTCCACCACGCCAGCCAATTACAAAGGGCAAGGTCGGCCTCGGAGTGGGAGGGATACCCGGATATATCCCCGGACCACAAGGCGGCAAACTGCGCCCCGTTGCGGCCCTTCTTGGCTTTTTCAATCAATGCCACGTCATCCATCTCGACCGGGCCAGAAGGATCGGGAGGAGGTGTGGTTTTCTTCGTTTTGGGCCGCACCATATACTTCTCCAGCACAGCGGCCAGTTGTTCCCCACGTTCCTCCATCTCAAAACCGGGCGTCAAAGCGTTGCCGGTCACAGTAACAAACCTTTTGGTACAACCAGCTATGTACACTTCTATCCCAAAGTTTGGGTTTTTGATATAATATCGGTCTTTGTCATAGTGGAATCCAGACGCTTTGAGCAGAATACGCAATCCGTGTCCGCTGGGAGAATACTCCGTATAGCCTTGCACCATGTCCATCACATCAAAGGCCAGCGGGGACAGTTCGCCGTTTTCATCAATGCAGTGGTCAATGTCGATTGCGCCCACATTGCCAAAGATACCCACACCCAGCCCGTCATAACGGCCCCGCTCCACAGCCTTTAGTGTGGTTTCCAGAGAGGCGATGGTGGCCGGGGTGGGGCTCTGCGCCCTGCCGCCGGTCCTGGGGTTATAGGGAATCTTTGTGGGCTTTCCTTCCCGATCCTCATATTTCCACACGCAAAATAGACCGTCTCGGAGCAGGGTAGGAGGTAAATTTTTATATTCAACCATTCTGCCTACCACTCTGCTTTCTCGATTGCATCAGCGGCTTCTAGAATCTCCGCCGCTCTACGGCGAAGCGAATCTACACAGCGGTCCTTTTCTTCCTTGCTAGATGGGAGGTAGTATCCGTCCAGGTTGTTGCTGAGGATTGGGATATGCCTCCGGCGCTCTATGTGGATCTGCTTTCTTACATCCCGTTCTGAACGCTGGGTAATCCTTACCAGATCCCGAAGATGGAGACCTTGTCCCGCTCCAGGAAGCAGAAATTGAGAAATATATCCCGCTTGCGTCCGGTCCTGGTCTGATGTACAATAGTTTTGGGAAGTGGTGTCCGCCCGTGAAGCCGACCCCGTTTCCTCCGCCCGTTCTGCTGTGCCACCAGCAGGGCGGGCTTCTTTTTTCTTCTCACTCATTCGTTCACCTGCTTTCTGATCCACTCCCGCAGCCCTTCCACAGAGATCAGTGTCCTAGCTCCGACTTTGAAGGCTGGGAAATCTTCTCGATTCATCATTTGATATACTGTTGGTTTACTTACTCCCAGTAGCCGTGCGGCTTCGGGTGCAGAGACAGCCAAAGGCTCCAGCTTGTCCATTAGCCCACCTCCTGGGACAGTTTTCGAATGATGGAGAAAATCTTCTCCTTCTGCTCTTGGGGTAGTTCCTTGCGGAGCTTGCGGGAAAAGTTGCAATCTGCAATTCCTAAAGCGTCCGCAATCTGCCAGAGCTTTACCCCGGCCCCTGCCGCTGTACGTCTAATGTCCTGGTTGCACATTAAGGTCACCTCCATAATTTGTTGTTGACAAGTCCGTTTTTCTTGCATATAATAATCATACAGCAACAACACAGGACTTGCAATATATGAGGACGATAAAATTTAATTAGCAAACCGAAGGGACAAAGCAAACGGAGGAGAGAACTTTGGCAAGAAAAAATGTCACCGATGATTTTAAGGTATTTCCTGAGCGGCTTTCGATGTTGATGAAAGAACAGGGCGTAACACAAGAGAGGTTAGCCCATGATCTAGGAATAAAGCGTCAAACCGTTGGCTTATACAAAAACGGACAATCCATGCCAGATGCAGCACAGTTAAGGAATATTGCCGTTTTTTTTAATGTGTCATCAGATTGGCTTTTGGGATTAACTGATTTTAGAGAACAAGATAATGCAAGGGTATTGGCAAAAGATTTGGGCTTTTCGGAACAGGCAATTAAGGTTTTAACAGAGCATGTTGAACATTTTGGGAACAAATATCTAATACCAACCTTAAATCTCCTCATTGAACAGGAGACCATGCCACCGGATGGCTTTTCAGTTATTGCTTTTGATGGAATATCCGCAGATGAATATGCTCAATTAGAACAAGAAGCAGAAAGAAACTATGAAAGAGAATGTGAAGAGTGGGAAAAAAAGAAATATATCCCCATTTTAACTGATATTGAGGACTTCCTTTCAATTAAACATGATGCAGAAAACAAATATGATATAACAAAAGAACAAATATTACCCAAAAAGCAAAAGAGTGGACTTAAAGGTATTCGTTTAAATGCAATTCGGACAATCCCCGCATCTGATATTGCAGAAAAAGTTTTGCTTTCAGATATTGAGGAGGGGCTAAAGAAATTAAAAAATTTGCGATTAAGTTCTATTGAAGAATAAAACCCGCCCCTGGTGTGCTACCACCAGGGACGGGCTATAAGGAGCAGTAAACTTCACACGGCCTACTGCTCCTCCATTCTACCACAAACAAAGGAGGAATTGCAATGGCGAGAAAGAGCAACACCAGAGCCGCACAGGGGAGCGGGACGATTCGCAAGAAAACAGTCACCCGCAAGGGCCAGCAATACACCTATTGGGAGGGCCGGGTTACCATCGGCCATGATCCCGGAACAGGGAAACAGATACAGAAGTCCTTCACTGGCAAGACGCAGAAGGAGGTCCGGGAAAAGATACAGGCGGCCGCCGTGGCTGTCAATGATGGGACCTATCAGGAGCCGTCTAAAATGACTGTGGGGGAATGGTTGGACATCTGGCAAAAGGACTACTTGGGCGGCGTGAAGCCCTTCACGGTACAGACATATAGCAAAAGCGTCCGGGTCCATATCAAGCCCGCCCTGGGAGCCATAAAGCTGGAGGCTCTGACAGTCCATAGAGTTCAGGGATTCATCAACGACTTAGGGAAGATACATGGGGAGAAGAAGGGACTTTCTCCAAAGACTGTTAAGTGTATCCACGGCATCCTCCACAAGGCGCTCCAGCAGGCGGTGGTTGTGGGCTATCTCCGGTTCAATCCGGCGGACAACTGTGCTCTGCCCCGCTCCACCCGCAAGGAGATTAAGCCCCTGGACAGCGAGGACATTTCCCACTTTCTGAAAGCCATTCAGGGGAATCCATTTGAAGATGTGTTTCTGGTCACCCTATTTACTGGCATGAGAAAAGGGGAGGTTCTGGGCCTCACCTGGGACTGTGTAGACCTGGAGCGGGGCCACATCCTGATTAACAAGCAGCTCCAGAACATTCCCAGCAAGCCGGGGGAATACCACCTTGTGCCCACAAAGAACAGTAAAGGCCGCATGATCACCGCCGCCCCCTCTGTGGTTGAAGTCTTGAAGCGTCACCGCACAAAACAGAGTGAAGCACGTCTCCGGGTGGGGAGACTGTGGGAGGACTCCGGCCTGGTGTTCACGGACGACCTGGGCCACCCCCTAGCCCCCAGCACCATGTATCACCATTACAAGAAGATCGTGGCCTCCATCGGCCTTCCCTCTGCCCGCTTCCACGACCTGCGCCACAGCTACGCCGTGGCCGCAATCCGGACCGGGGATGATATTAAGACCGTGTAGGGCAACCTGGGTCACTATACCGCCTCCTTCACGCTGGACGTGTACGGCCATGTTACAGAGGAGATGAAACAGGCCAGCGCAGACCGCATGGAACAGTTTATAAAGGGCGTTTCCAACCTGCAAAGGGAAAACTAAAGGGAAAACACCCCAAAAAAGAGCATAAGAATAGCCTAGAACCGTTGCGGCTCTAGGCTTTCTTCATGGTGGAGGCGGGGAGAGTCGAACTCCCGTCCGAAAACGCTTCCCCAGGAACTTCTCCGGGCGCAGACGGTTATTTTGGGAGTCTTGCTCTCCCAGTTCCCTTTCCTGCCGGCAAGCCGTCACGCCGACGGGTCAGGTGAGCTTCATCGTTCATGGCCGGTTCAAAGCTTTGCCGGCGCACGTGCACCACGAAACGACGCCTGTTCCCGGGCCGTGGTCCTCCCGGGTCAGACGGCCGCTATTTAAGCAGCGGCGAGAACGGTATCGTTATCGTTCTTTAATTTATAAGTTGCCCGTTTTCAGGTGGTCAGGCGCCACCGCCCGCTATTCCTGCTTCCGCGTCCCCGTCGAAACCGGTACGCCCCCTCGTCGTCACAAAGTCTGCTCAGCTCCGTTTCCGCCTGGCGGCGAAAGCTTCGCTGGCTCCCTTGCTCCTCCTCACCGAACCGGCCCCGCTTGCGCTGGGCTCCGCTTCGGATGGCGGCTGCGCCGCCGGGCGAGGAATTCATATTTTAACCCTGCGGGGCATTCCGCCCCGCAGGCTTAAAATTAAATCAGCACTTCTCCGGCTCGGGATAGTCCACACCGAAGGTCTCCACCGTGACCCGCTTCATGCGCTGGGGGTCACGGGGCTTGTCATTCCAGTCCCGCTTGGCGGAGACAATGGCGTCGGCCACCTCCATGCCCTCGATGACCTTGCCGAAGGAGGCGTACTGGCCGTCCAAATGCGGGGCCTGCTCCACCATGATGAAGAACTGGCTGCCGGCGGAGTTGGGGTCCATCGCCCGGGCCATGGACAGGACGCCCCGGTCGTGCTTCAGGTCATTGGGGAAGCGGTTTTGAGTGAATTCCCCCTTGATCTGCCAGCCGGGGCCGCCCATGCCGCTGCCGTCAGGGCACCCGCCCTGGATCATGAAGCCAGGGATGACCCGGTGGAAGATCAGGCCGTCATAAAATCCCTTCTGGATCAGGTGGATGAAGTTGTTCACGGTGTTGGGCGCGATCTCGGGGTAGAGCTCTGCCTTGATAACGCCGCCATTTTCCATTTCAATGGTGATGATGGGATTGCTCACTGGGATCATATCCTTTCTTATCCCCGCGGAGGGGGTCATCGGTTTCGGCTCTTGATAGCCCGGTCCATCTCCCGCTTGGCGTCCCGCGCTGCGGCGGAGTCACGCTTGTCATAGAGCTTTTTGCCCTTTGCCAGCCCCAGCTCCAGCTTGACCCGGGGGCCCCGGAAGTAGATGGACAGAGGGATCAGGGAGTAGCCGTCCTGCTTGATGCGGGCAAACAGCCGCAGGATCTCCCGCTTGTGCATCAGCAGGCGGCGCTGGCGCATGGGGTCCTTGTTGAAGATGTTCCCCTTCTCATAGGGGCTGATGTGCATCCCGATCACGGACATCTCTCCGTCCTTGACGACGCAGAAGGAATCCTTCAGGTTCACATGGCCCAGACGGATGGACTTGACCTCGGTGCCTGCCAGTTCGATCCCGGCTTCGTATTTATCCTCAATGAAGTAGTCGTGGTAGGCTTTGCTGTTTTTAGCCACGACTTTGACGGAATCGGCCACAGGAACACCTCCTCTCCATCTGCGCCTCCAAATACCTGGGGAGAATATAATGTACCACAGCCGTGGGGAAAATACAAGTGAAATCTGTGAACAGAGGGCCTTTTATTTATCCTTTCCCTGCTTGTCCCGCACATAGATGTCGGTGTTGTTGTCACCCACCTGGCGCACATCCACTTCGAAGCGGTCCAGAGATTTGATCATCTTGCTCAGCTTGGAGAAGCCGTAGTTCCGGGGGTCAAAATCGGGCTGCTTCTTCATCAGCAGATTGCTCAGCTTGCCCATCAGCGTGTAGCCGTCCTCATCACACAAGTTCTCTAGGGAGTCGGCGATCAGCTCCACCATGTCCTGAGGCACCGCGCTGGCGGCAGGAGCGGAAACCGCCTGCTGGGCCGCCTTCTTGCTGCTCTTCTTGGAGCTCTTCTGGGGAACGGATTCCTTCTCCTGCTGGGCCGCCTGCTGGGCTGCGGCCCGGATGACCTCGATGTAGACAAATTTGTCGCAGGCCACGATGAAAGGCTTGGGCGTTTTTTTCTCCCCCATGCCGTACACCTTCATCCCCGCCTCCCGCAGGCGGGTGGCCAGCCGGGTGAAGTCGGAGTCGCTGGACACCAGGACGAAGCCATCACAGTTGCCGGAGTAGAGGATGTCCATGGCGTCGATGATCATGGCCGAGTCGGTGGCGTTTTTTCCGGTGGTATAGCTGTACTGCTGGATGGGGGTAATGGCGGTCTCCAGCAGGATAGACTTCCAGGTGGACATGTTGGGACTGGTCCAGTCGCCGTAGATGCGCTTGATGGTGGGGGTGCCGTAGACGGCCACCT
>ERZ780144.2371-NODE-2371-length-16484-cov-5.171100_pt1 | contig 16484 bp, 18 predicted proteins | sample MGYA00511380_ERZ780144 | MGnify/ENA primary metagenome ERZ780144 (study PRJEB29588, sample SAMEA1965858) | human gut metagenome | biome: human gut; feature: human-associated habitat; material: faeces | place: Denmark | collected 2008/2010 ... | reverse complement strand
GTAGAGCACTTGACTTTTAATCAAGTTGTCCGGGGTTCGAGTCCCCGGTGGCTCAGTGGAAGCTTATTTCTAAAAAGAGGTAAGCTTTTTTGTTTTATAAATTATGTAACGCAGGTATAATCCGGTTTTGCTTTTTGACGCTGATATTATTTAATAATCTATAATGAGGATTGCAAAAATTACGCAGCAGAGCAGAAATTCGAATATATCAATACGTGGCAAATCTGCTTTTAATACTCATATCAGTTAATAAAAAATATAAAAAGACTACTCTATACAAAATAAATGTATTATAATAGAAAAATATAAACTGAAAATTATAGGGGATAAGTAAGTATCGTCATACTTTTTGGGAAAAAGAGGGAAAATATAGCTATTTTATTTAGGTAAAAATAGAGAAATGAAAATAAAGTAACGAAATAAAATAGAAAAAGAAAGGGGAATCATAATGAAAAGGATGAAAAAAGTTGTATCAATTGTATTAATCATGGCGACATTGTGTTTACTGACAGGTTGTTCTTTTGTAAAGGCAGAAACGACCATACAGGTATCAGTGGATGCAGATGGAAAAACGGTAAAAGCTGTATTGAAAGCAGATCAGAGTCAGGGATATGAATGGAAATATTTCATAACGAATGGCGCACTTTCAGAATCCGCGTCCAGATTTGAAAATAATATTTTCAGTGATACATATATTCAAAAGTATTCTTATACCTATAATGTATCAAAGGGAAATGAAGATCAGCTTGTATTTGTATTGATCAAGGATAAGGATTATGAGAACGCAAAGGCATATGAATATCCGGTTACGATCGATGACAATGGCAGTGTTAAAATCGGAAACAGAACAGAAAAAACAGTTGGATATTATCCGGATCTGTTAAAAATGATTCAATAGTATAGAAACATAAGTGAAGGTACATGCATAGGATATTTGGTGAACAGGAAATATTCTTTGCATGTGCTTTTTGTTTATAGGAGCGTATGGTATACTGATGTAGAAAGAGCCGGTTGTTGACAGATAGTATTGTGAGATACCTATAAAATGTATTAGGTGTCAATAAGTCTAAAATGCTTACTTGTGCAAGCACAATCGCATTTAGGACTTTTGACACTTACATCATAAAGTGAATTTGAAATATGTATGATAAGTTATGATAAAAGGACGCTGATAACATGGGATTTGATTATATAAATAAATGGAAAAAACAACGCAGAAAAAGAAAAACAGATTTAAAAATGCTGCAACATGGGCTGATGAACAGGACAAAATATTATGGCAGTGATATTTTTCAAAAGCCTAATTTTAAAAAAACAGCTAAATTTGTCCAGCATGGGGATGTATCTGTCAGAAAGCACAGTATCAGTGTAGCGCTGACTGCTCTGAGGATCAGCCATATGCTGCCGTTTCACACAAACGATAAGGCAATTGTCAGAGGTGCACTTCTGCATGATTATTTTCTGTATGACTGGCACAAAAATAAGATCAGGCCAAGCAGATTTTATAAATTTTATGAATTGCATGGTTTTACCCATCCGGGCACAGCTTTGAAAAACGCCAAAAAGGATTTCAGACTGACCCCAAGGGAACAGGATATCATTAAGAAACACATGTGGCCGCTGACAGTCATCCCACCGATGTGCAGGGAAGCATGGATCGTGACAGCAGCGGATAAATATTGTTCCCTGATGGAAACATTGCATCTGCATGGGAAGAAAACGAAAAAATAAATTTGACGGGACTTTGTATACACGGCATGTCAGGATCAGTCGATATATAAAATTCAGGCACAGAAAACGGATATGCAGTCAGAATTATGGAATGATACAGAAATCGGATAAACGGATAGAATGATGAAACAGACTTTATATGAAAAACTGGGTGAATTGGCGAAATCGGATATTTATCCTTTCCATATGCCGGGCCATAAAAGGCAATTGCAGGATCAGCAGTTTGGCGATACTTTAAAAATAGACATAACGGAGATTAGCAGCTTTGATGATCTGCATGAGCCGGAAGGAATTTTGAAGGAAGAACAGGAATTTGCCGCCGGATTATATGGAGCGGATCATACGTATTATATTGTGAACGGAAGCACCTGCGGTATTCTGACCGCTGTCAGTGCAGTCTGTCGCTGGGGCGACACGATCGTTATGGCAAGAAATTGTCATAAATCAGTCTATCATGCAGCATATCTCCAGAACCTGCAAATAGAATATATAGAACCTCAAAGATGTAAGGAGGGCTATCCAGTCGGTCCGGTACTTACAAAAGAGATTGAACATGCGCTGCAGCGGGCGGAGCAAAAGCAGGCTGCCAAAGCAGTCATACTGACATCTCCCACTTACGAAGGGGTGCTTTCCGATATCCCGGCGATCGCAGAAATAGTACATGCACACCATGCAGTATTGATCGTTGACGAAGCACATGGTGCGCATCTCGGATTTTCAACAGAGTTTCCGCAGTCAGCGGTCAGACAAGGAGCGGATCTTATTGTGCAGAGTCTGCATAAGACACTGCCTGCGATGACACAGACTGCACTTCTGCATATATGCGGAGACAGAGTAGATTTGCAGCGTGTGCAGTACTATCTGGATATTTACGAGACAAGCAGTCCATCCTATGTCATGATGGCCTCCATGAGTAAGTGTCTGCATCTGATCGGCGAAGAGAAAGATAGTTTATTTTCGGCTTTTGATGAGAAGTTACAGGATTTTTATGAAATCAGGGAACAGTTAAAACATATTACGATACTGGACGAGGTATGGGCGTGGAACACCTATCATGCCTATATGGATCCGTCGAAGATCAATATCTGTGTGGCAGGCTGCATGAGAAATGGCAGCATCTATACGGGTAAGATGCTGTCAGCAGAGCTTTTGGAGAAATATCATATCGAAACGGAAATGACAGCAGAGCAGTATGTGATCGCGATGACTTCTGTGATGGACACGCAGGAAGGCTTTGACCGGCTGAAAGCAGCATTACGGGAAATTGACAGCAAATTGTCAGTGGCCAAAAGTGGGAAAAGTACGATAACACGATCAGGTTACAAGGGGACAGAATTGCCTCTCCGGAGAATATCAGATGAAGAAAAAAATACAGATTTCGACTGCAAAACAGAAAAAAATGTGAAAAATAATGCAGGGCGATCAGCAGGACAGAACAGTATGCTGAATGTTGAGGAAGAGGAAGCAGAACACAGAGCTGACAGTATGCAGACTGCATACACGATCCGTGAGGCGATGGATCATAAGCAGAAGGCTGTGGACTGGAGGGATGCCATAGGACGGATCAGTGCGGAATTTGTGATCGTATATCCGCCGGGCGCGCCTCTTCTGGTTCCGGGGGAAGTGATCACGCAGGAGTTGAACGAGAAGGTAAGGCATTATCAGAAAGTGGGACTCAATCTGCAGGGGGTGCAGGACAGGACATTGCAGAGGATCTGTATCGTTACGGAATAGAAAAGCTTTACCGTATCTTTGCCGTTTATTTACATGCAGTGGAGTAAATACGCATTGCAATCCCTTATTAAAAATGAGATAATACAGGAAAAAGCGAAAGGTGGAAAAATATAAATGAGAAAAACGAAAATAATCTGTACAATCGGACCGGCCAGTGAGGGAGAGGACAAGTTAAAGGAATTGATGCTTGCCGGAATGAATGTGGCGAGATTTAATTTTTCCCATGGAACACATGAAGAACAGAAAGCAAAGTTTGCAAGAGTATTGAGGGTCAGCAATGAGCTGGGACTTCCTGTTGCAACCTTATTAGATACAAAGGGACCGGAGATCAGATTACGTGATTTTGAAGGCGGAAAAGCTATGCTTGAGCCCGGTCAGACATTTACACTGACAACAGAAGAGATCATGGGTACAAGCGAAAAGGCCGCGATCAGCTATAAAGGGCTGAAAAACGATGTCAGCACAGGCAGCATGATCCTGATCGATGACGGAAAGATCGAAATGCGTGTAGAGAAGATCACAGATACAGAGATCCAGTGCCGTGTTGTCAATGGCGGTAAAGTATCCAACCATAAGGGAATCAATGTACCGGGTGCTGTTCTTTCCATGCCATATATTTCAGAGGTGGATTATGCAGATATCAAATTCTGTGCAGAAATGGGATATGATTTCCTGGCAGCTTCCTTTGTCAGAACAAAAAGGGATATTTTAGAGGTCAGAAAGATCTTAGACGAATATAACAGCAAAGCAAAAGTAATCGCAAAGATTGAAAATATGCAGGGTATCCAGAATCTGGACGAGATCCTCGAGGTTTCCGATGGTATCATGGTTGCCAGAGGTGATATGGGTGTTGAGATCCCGCTGGAGGAAGTACCTGTTTTGCAGAAGCAGATGATCAAAAAGGCAGTTGCTCAGGGTAAACACGTTATTACCGCAACCCAGATGCTTGAATCCATGATCACAAATCCAAGACCGACAAGAGCAGAAACAGCCGACGTTGCCAATGCCATTTACGATGGAACCACGGCGATCATGCTTTCCGGAGAAAGTGCAGCAGGCGCATATCCGATCGAAGCTGTAAAGACGATGGCAAGAATTGCTGAACGTACGGAGCAGGATATCGATTATAAGAGCAGGCTGAAAAAGGTTGAAGATGAAGATGATACGGATATTACAACTGCTATTTCACATGCATGCTGTACAACAGCGATGGATCTGAATGCCAGTGCGATCATCACAGTAACAATGTCAGGCTTTACGGCCGGTATGATCTCCAGATACAAACCGGGCTGTCCGATCATCGGATGTAGCGTAAATCCGAGAGTCTGCAGACAGTTGTCTCTTTCTTGGGGCGTAGCACCGCTCCTTATTGAAAAAGAAGATAAGGCAGATGTGCTGTTTGAAGAAGCAACCAGAGCAGCGGAAAAAGCAGGATACATCAAGAAGGGTGATATCGTTGTTCTGACAGCAGGCGTTCCGCTCGGTATTTCCGGCAGAACGAATATGATCAGAGTGATTGAAGTATAGGAACGGACATGGGCAAAATATTTTATCTGATGGGCAAAAGCTCCTCAGGCAAAGATACAATATACAAACAGTTAATGGCAGATGAAGATCTGCATCTGAAAAACATCGTACTGTACACGACAAGGCCGATCAGACAGGGAGAACAGGAAGGTATCGAGTATCATTTCATAACAGAAGAGCAGCTTGCAAATCTGGAAAAAGAGGGCAGGATCATAGAGCTTCGCGCCTATGATACCTGCTTTGGTATTTGGAAATACTGTACAGTAGATGCACATATCGATTTAGACAGGGAAAATTATCTGATCATCGGAACAATTGAATCCTTCTGCAAAACAAAAGCATTTTACGGAGAAGAAAAAGTGATTCCGCTTATGATAGAGCTGGACGACGGGATCAGACTGCGCCGTGCACTTGATCGGGAAATGGCACAGGATCAGCCAAAATATGATGAAATGTGCAGGCGTTATCTGGCGGATGCGGCGGATTTCTCACCGGAAAAGAAAAAAGAAGCCGGTATTGAAAAGGAATTTCTGAATGATGAGCTGGATGTCTGCATTGCAGAGCTTAAAGAATACATTCTCCATGAAATGAGAAAAAGAATCTGATCCAGAATAGGATTGTACATAGAAATATCTATCTTGCAGGTGCATTTCATGGTATACTAAGATATAATGATGCCAGCGGCAAAAGGTATAAACCTATGTGAGCCTGCTTATATTGGGTAGAATTGCTACGTGCTACGCACGGAACAATTCGTAGGTATCAAATTCGGGGCTTTTGCCCCGACATCATATAATACAGTTCATTTAAAATTGTTATAACACATAAGGGGGTGGACAGATGGACATTAAAGTAAATCAGACGATGCCCGTAACGCAGACTGATGCAGTCAGCCAGACGCAGCAGACCGACGGCAGCTTTAAGTTCACACTGGCCAGCCATATTGAAGAGCAGGATCTGCAGGTCCGTCTTACCGCCATGATGGAGGAGATCACCAGACAGGGTGACCGCATTTCCAAAAAGATGGATATCAAAGATATGCGCAGGTATCGTTCGCTCGTGAAATCCTTTTTAAATGAAGTAGTCACAAGAAGCCATAAGTTTTCCAGAGAAAATTTTTTGGACAGGCGGGGCAGACACCGTGTTTATGGGATCATCAAACAGGTGGATGATACGCTGGATGAACTTGCAAGAGAGCTTGTAAAGGATGAAAAGGATCATATTGCGATACTGAATAAGATCGGTGAGATCCGGGGATTATTACTGGATATTTTTACATAGAAACGATGGATTTTCATAGAAGCATACATCATCTGGCAATTGCAAGAGAGAATTATCTTAAGTGAAAACAAATATCATAATGTGCGAAATGAAAAGGGGTAAGGATATGCCTAACTTTAAAGATATTTACGGACAAGAGCAGATCGTGGATCATTTAGAGAATGCGATCGCATCAGGCAAGATTTCTCATGCCTATATTATCAATGGGGAGCGCAGCAGCGGTAAGGAATTTATTGCCAATGTGTTTGCCATGGCGCTGCAGTGCGAAAGTACCGGGCAGGAAAAGCCATGTAATGAATGTCATTCCTGCAAGCAGGCACTTTCCGGTAATCATCCGGATATCATCAGGGTCACACATGAAAAGCCTGCAACGATCGGTGTAGAGGATATCCGTACAGGAGTCAATGACGATATCATCATTAAGCCATACAGCAGTGACTGGAAGATCTATATTATCAGTGAGGCGGAAAAAATGACCGTGCAGGCACAGAATGCACTGTTAAAAACGCTTGAAGAGCCGCCTGCTTACGCAGTGATCATCCTGCTGACTTCCAATATTGATTCTATGCTGTCTACGATACTGAGCAGATGCGTGGTATTAAATATGAAGCCTGTAAAGGATGAGATCATCAAAAAATATCTGATGGAAGAGATCCACGTACCGGATTATAAGGCAGATGTCTGTACCGCCTTTGCAAGAGGCAATCTCGGCAAAGCCAAGGCGCTTGCTGCCAGTGAAGAATTTGACAATATCAAAACAGAAGCTGTCAGTCTGCTCAAATATATCCACGATATGGAAATTACGGATATTATGTCAGCGATCAAAAAGATCAATGACTATAAAATAGATATCAATGATTATCTGGACATTTTATCTGTCTGGTATCGTGATGTACTGCTCTTTAAAGCGACAAATGACGCAAATCAGTTGATTTTTAAGGATGAATTGCAGTATATTAAAAAAATAGCAAACCAGAGTGCATATGAAGGCATTGAGATCATTTTAGATGCATTGGAAAAGGCAAAATCAAGATTACGTGCCAACGTTAATTTTGATCTGACGATGGAATTGCTTTTACTGACAATAAAGGAGAATTAAGCATGATAAAAGTTGTAGGAGTCAGATTCCGCAGCGCAGGAAAGATTTATTACTTTGATCCCCAGAAGCTTGATATCAAAAAAGGGGAGCATGTTATTGTGGAAACTGCCCGTGGCGTAGAATACGGAACAGTGGTACTTGGCATTAAGGAAATCGCGGATGATGAGATCACAGCACCGCTCAAACCGGTGATCCGTATCGCGACCCCGAAGGATGACAAGCAGGAAGCTTCCAACCGCGAAAAAGAAAAAAGTGCAATGGCTGTCTGTCTGGAAAAGATCAAAAAGCATAAGCTGGATATGAAGCTGATCGATGCAGAATACACATTTGACAATAATAAAGTGTTATTTTATTTTACCGCACGTGTGGACTTCCGTGAGCTTGTAAAGGATCTGGCAGCAGTCTTTAAGACAAGGATCGAGCTTCGTCAGATCGGTGTCAGAGATGAGACAAAGATCGTAGGTGGGATCGGTATTTGCGGTCGTCCGCTCTGCTGTCATACATTTCTGGATGAATTTGCACCGGTTTCCATCAAGATGGCAAAGGAACAGAATCTTTCCCTGAATCCGACAAAGATATCCGGTGTCTGTGGCAGACTGATGTGCTGTCTGAAAAATGAAGAAGAGACATACGAAGAGCTGAACAGAAGACTTCCGAATGTCGGTGACCGTGTCACAACGGATGATGGCCTGAAGGGTGAGGTACATAGTGTGAATGTACTGCGTCAGCTTGTTAAGGTTCTGGTAGATGACGGAGAAGAAAAAGAGATCCGGGAATATAAAGTAGAACAGTTGAAATTCCGCAGACGAGGCAGACGTGACAAGGAAGAGCGCGGTGATAAAAAGCAGAGTGCGGAAGATAAGGCATTAAAGGAACTGGAAAACCTGGAGAAAAAGGAAGGAAAATCAAAACTTGATGAAGATTGAGCTTTTAGAAAAGGAAAGGCTTGATGATCTGGGTAGAAAAAATTACAAAATAATCCAAAATCCGGATGGTTTTTGCTTTGGCATGGATGCAGTACTGCTGTCAGGATATGCCAAAGTCAAAAAGGGGCAGCGTGTTTTGGATCTCGGAACCGGAACGGGAATCATTCCGATCCTGCTGGAAGCAAAAACAGAGGCTTCCCATCTGACGGGACTGGAGATTCAGGAAAAAAGTGCGGATATGGCAAGGCGCAGTGTGCGCTACAACGATCTGGAAGATAAAATTTCCATTGTAACGGGTGATATCAAAGAAGCAGGAAGCCTGTTTGGCGCTGCTTCTTTTGACGTTGTGACTTCAAATCCGCCGTATATGATCGGCGGACATGGGCTGCAGAATCCATCCATGCCCAAAACGATCGCAAGGCATGAGGTGCTCTGTGATCTGGAGGATGTGGTCAGGGCTGCGTCGACAGTTTTAGTACCGGGCGGTTATTTTTATATGGTACACAGACCTTTCCGACTGGCAGAGATCATCACAGTAATGACAAAATATCAGTTAGAGCCGAAACGGATGCGTTTTGTATATCCATATGTGGATAAAGAGCCCAATATGGTGCTGATCGAGGCAAAAAAAGGCGCAAATTCCCGTGTGACGGTGGAAAAACCGCTGATCGTATACAAAGCAGTAGGCGAGTATACAGATGAGATTTATGATATTTATAAGCCGGAAGTGTATGATAAAAGAAATCATGACGGACAGGAAAGCAGCGAAAAACAGAAATTATAAAGCTGAAAGAAAATAGAGAGGAAAAACATGGCACAGGGAACTTTATATTTATGTGCGACGCCGATCGGAAATCTGGGAGATATGTCGCCCCGTATCCGGGAGACTTTATCACAGGTCGATCTGATCGCTTGTGAGGATACGAGAAACAGCATCAGGCTTTTGAATCATTTTGAAATTCATACGCCGATGACAAGCTATCATGAGTATAATAAGGTAGAAAAGGCATATGCTTTAATAGAAAAAATGAAAGAGGGGGCTGATATTGCTCTGATCACGGATGCTGGAACGCCCGCGATCTCCGATCCGGGAGAAGTTTTAGTAAAGATGTGTCAGGAAGCAGGCATTACCGTTACTTCCCTGCCCGGTCCTGCCGCCTGCATTACGGCGCTTACTCTGTCAGGTCTGCCAACGAGGAGATTTTGTTTTGAAGCTTTTTTGCCGGCAGATAAAAAAGAAAGACAGCTTATTCTGGAAGATCTGAAAACTGAGAAAAGAACGATCATTTTATACGAAGCGCCGCACCATCTGATCAAAACATTGCAGCTTTTGTTTGATACACTTGGTGACAGACGCATTACGATCTGCCGGGAGCTGACAAAGAAATTTGAGACAGTCATGCCAACGACACTTGCAGAGGCACTTTCCTATTATGAAGCAAATGAGCCGCGCGGTGAATATGTGCTTGTGATTGAAGGAAAGAGCCGGGAAGCGGTTTTAGCAGATCAGCGGGCTGTTTATGAAGAAATGTCCATGGAAGAACATATGGCATTGTATGAGGAGCAGGGAATGGATCACAAGGAAGCGATGAAGGCGGTTGCAAAAGACCGGGGGATCAGCAAACGAGAGGTTTACAATTATTTAATAAATGTAAAAAAATAGGGAATTCTATTTACAATGCAATCCGTGCATATTATAATCATGTAGCAAAGAGCGCCAATAGAATAATGGAATACTTATTTTACGAATTTTAAAGGAGAACGAAATATGTTAGAAAGAGTTGTAGAAATTATCAAAGAGCAGTTAAATCTGGATGGAGTGGAAATTACAGAAGATTCTTCTTTCAAGGATGACTTAGGAGCAGATTCCTTAGATTTATTTGAACTTGTTATGGCATTTGAAGAAGAATACGGTGTTGAAATCCCTTCTGAAGATTTAGAGAAGATCACTACTGTAGGTGATATTGTAGAGTATATGAAATCAAAAGGTGTAGAAGCTTAAGTATTCTATGTGAAGAGATATACCGCAATCAGCTTATAAAAAACGAACGATCAGGAAACTCGCTATCACGCCCGCCAGGGTTGCAACAAGTGCACCGGGCAGTGTGTAGCGGGTTTTCTTTATTTTTGCAGCCATAAAATAAACGGACATGGTGTAAAAGATAGTTTCGGTCGAACTCATGATGAGGGAGGTCAGAAGTCCGGTCCGGCTGTCCGGTCCATATTCCTTGAAGATATCAAGGACAAGCCCGGTTGCGGCAGAAGAGGAAAACATTTTGATGAGCAAAAGGGGCATGATCGGAGCAGGAATATCAGCACCGGAAAACAGCCGGATGCACAGACTGCCCACAAAATCCAGAAAGCCGGAAGCCCGAAGGACTCCAACTGCGATCATCAGTCCGATCATCGTGGGTGCGATTGAGATAACAGTCTGCATACCAGACCTGGCACCTTCTAAAAATTCATCATAGACATTGACATGTGCACTGATCCCATATGCTACGATATAGAAAATAAGAAGTGGGATGATGATATTGGAGAGATTCGCAAGAATGTTCATGGCTCAGGTCCTTTCCGTTTTATATATTTATGCATGAAAAGCAGACGACAGATTTTTACTAAAATGACGGCTATGTACCACATGATTGGTATATCAGGTTACATTTAAGAAGGACTTCTGTCGGCAAATTTGATAAACAAAATGCCCGCAAGCGTGGAGCAGGTCGTGGCAAGTATGGCGGGCATGATAATAGAAGTCGGTGTTACGCTGCCATATTGGCTGCGATAGACGATGATATTAACCGGAATGAGCTGCAGGGAAGAAATATTCAGGATCAGGAAGTTGCACATTTCATTGCTGGCAGCAGTCGGATCCTTGCAGGTTTTGTTGTTTCGCTGTATTTTGCCAAGCTCCTCCATGGCTTTCAGCCCCGCAGGGGTACATGCCCAGCCCAGTCCTAGAATGTTGGCGACCACATTGGTGGAAATGTATTCGAGAGCAATATCTTCATAGCGCAGGCGCGGAAACAGAAACAAAAGAAACGGGCGGAGCTTTTTCGTCATGGATGCGATAATGCCCGCTTTTTGGGCGATCTGCATGAGCCCGACCCAGAGTGCCATGACACCAAGCATTGTAATGCAGAGTGTTACGGCTTCTCTTGCGCTGTCAAGCGCCGCATTACTTAGTTCTGCCATATGTCCTGTCAGCGATCCGTAAATAATGCCAATGATGATCATAAATGCCCAGATATAATTCAGCATATATATTCCTTTCCTGCATGTTCTGCTATTTCAGTATATGAGGCAGGGCATGGGCAAAATACCGATGGAAGTTGTGGCGCAAACAGAATAGTTGACTTCAAGATATGAAAATGGAAGGGATATCGGAAGCACTTAAAAAAGCAACGGGCATAATCCCATATACATTTTTAAATGATTACATGTTTCGGGTAATTTTGCAGAAACACAAAAATGTATTACGTTCCATTGTATGTGCTTGCCTGAAGCTATGATAACGTAGCAAAAGGAGATGAATACATCAATGTCAAACCGGTATATCATATCGGATTTTTAAACTATACGATTTTCCCGGAATATCCGGAATTTTATGCAAAATACCGAATGATGAACATCAAAAATCATAATGTATATACTACAAAATTTAACCTGTATGTGGTAGACTTAAGAGCCTGTTCAAGGGAAAAGGGCAGAAGAAATCTGTGAAGATCACAAAATAGGCAATAGAAAGAAAGTTGATACAAAAACAGGAACAGCATAGAGTAAGCAATCGATAGTGTAGGCGACTGAGATTTATCGCTCGTTTACCCGGCGGCGAGATCGAAACGCTCTTTTTCGACCAGAGCCGGGTAAAATACGAGCAAGATAAATCGCAAGGTAGCCAAACGTGATTGCGACTATATGCTGTTCCTGTTTTATTCTTTCTCTTGCCAAACTACTTATGATGTCAGGTACTTTTAGCGTAAATTCTGCATGGAATGTTGAAAAACTTTGCTTCATCATCTATAATCTTTTATACAGGGGTTATCTGGGAACTTACAGCTGTTTCATTTGGAGATACAGAAGATGAAGTTCCAAATAGGTATCGTGATGAAAGAAAAGGAGAATAGCAAAATGAGACTGATTACACGTTCAGATTTTGATGGACTTGCATGTGGTGCACTTTTAAAGGAAGCAGGGATTATCGATCATTGGAAATTCGCGCATCCAAAGGATCTGCAGGATGGACTTGTAGAGGTAACAGAGGATGACTGTCTTGCCAATGTGCCATTTGTAGAAGGCTGCGGTCTTTGGTTCGACCATCATTCCAGTGAACATGAGAGAATGCAGCTCGAGGGTAAATATAAAGGCGAAAGCCGTGTGACACCTTCCTGTGCACGTATTATTTATGAATATTACGGCGGAAAAGAAAAATTCCCGCAGTTTGACGATATGATGGAAGCTGTTGATAAGGTAGACAGCGGTAATCTGACAATCGATGATGTACAGAATCCAAAGGGCTGGGTACTCATTGGTTTCTTAATGGATCCACGTACAGGACTTGGACGCTGGAGAGATTTCACGATCAGTAACTATCAGCTGATGGAAAAACTGATCGATGCCTGTCGTACCATGACAACGGACGAGATCTTAAATCTGCCGGATGTGAAGGAACGTATCGAAGTATACTTTGAGCAGACAGAAAAGTTCAAAGAAATGGTCAAGGCGCATACAAAAGTAGACGGAAAGGTCATTATTTCCGATCTGCGTGGGGTAGATCCGATCTACTCCGGTAATCGTTTCATGATCTATTCCATGTATCCGGAGCAGAATATTTCTGCATGGATCGTAAACGGTAAGGGCGGACATGGCTGCAGTGCAGCAGTTGGTTACAGCATTTTAAACAGAACCTCCGATGTCAATGTCGGAAGCCTGATGCTGAAATACAACGGCGGCGGACATAAAGCAGTCGGAACCTGTCAGTTTACGGATGAGACAATGGAAACAGAGCTTCCGAAGATGCTCGCCGAGCTTTGCGAAATGAGCAATAAATAACAGAATGCGGATTGAAGAATCTGTATCTTTCATTTTTGAAGGATACAGATTTTTTGTTATGGTGACGAGGAAAATGCACGCATCTCGTCTCTGTTATGATGAGGAAAAAAAGATTATAAAAATAACAGTCGACAAAATCCATGCATAAGGGTTAGAATAAACTAACATAAGTAAGACTGTTCAAAGAGGAGAAAAGAAAATGCAGGAAGAAAAGATTAAACCGGTATTAAACGGAGCAGCGGAGACTATGCTGCAAAGCTTTTATGCAAGAGCAATGTACAGCAAAAATCCAAAGCACCGTTTCAAAGATGCAAAGGCAGAGGAGATCGTAGCGAAGCTTGACTATGATTTTTCCAAAGCGGGAAAGGATCAGACAATGAGCGGTGGTGTTATCGCCAGAACTGCAGTGTTGGATGAGCTTGTATCTGATTTTATTCAAAAAAATCCTGACTGCACAGTTGTAAACATTGCCTGTGGTCTGGATACCCGTTTTTACCGGATGGATAATGGCAGGATCACCTGGTACAATCTGGATCTGCCTGAAACAATACAGGTGCGTGACTCTGTATACAGAGAGAAAGGCCGTGTTTCAACGATTGGTTGTTCCTGCTTTGATCCTGCATGGCCAAAGCAGGTAATAAAAAGAGGAAAAATGCTCTTTATCATAGAAGGTCTGACCATGTATCTGACAAAGGAGCAGGTAGCGCAGATGCTTGTGATCATCCGGGATAACTTTGATAATGCCTATGTGATCATGGAATGTCTGTGTCCAAAATTTGTGAATAAAGAGAAGGTGGAAAAATCTATCCAGTCCACAGGTGCGGTCTTTACCTGGGGCGCAAACAGCTTTGAAGAGCTGGGAGATGTGGCAAAGGGCTTTTGCAAGGTAAAGAATGACAATATCCTGCGTGGTATGTGGGTATTAAATCCGGCATTTAAGCTGGTGACTTGGCTTCCTGTCATGAGGAAAATGTCACAGAAAATACTGGTATTTGAAAAGGCATAAAATGGAAATCCCTAGATCAGCCCCATCGTTTTCAGAATAAACAGCCAGAAGGTCAGGGAAACGGAGCTGAGCAGCGTTGTCAGGACGATCACGCTGGATGTCAGAACACCTTCATGACCCATATTTTTTGCCATGATATAGCAGCTTGGCGTTGTCGGAGCACCGAGCATGATGAGCAGGGATACCATCTTTTCGCCTGTAAAGGAGAAATGGGCAGCGACCGGCAGAAAGACTGCACACTGCACGAAGAGACGGATAAAAGAGGCTGTAAGAGCAGGTTTGATCCGTCCGCAGGCTGCTTTGACTTCAAAGCCCGCACCAAGTGCGATCAAGGCAAGCGGTGTTGCCATGACAGACAGGTTGGACATTGTTTTTGTCACAAGGAATGGCAGCTTGATCTGGGAAACAGAAGCCAGCAGACCAAACAGAATACCTAAAATAATAGGATTTGTCGCAATTCCTTTGAGGGATTTGACAAGTCCTTTTTTATCGAGCTTGTGTTCACCCGGACCTGTAAAGGACAGGATCAGGACAGCGAGGATATTGTAAAGTGGCACACTCCCGATGATCATGAGTGGTGCGATCGTTGCTTTGCCATAGATATTCTGGATAAAGGCAAGTCCGAGGACAGCAGCACTGCCACGATAGCTGCCTTGTACAAATGCTCATGGTTGGTAAAGAAGCAACAACAAAAATAAGACAAGGACAGCCTGTCGCTATTCCGAGAGCAAGGGGAATATGATAGAAAAACTCATACCCGTATGCTATACTGAAACAAGAATTTGAGCAGCGGCGAACAGGTGTAACAATCGCCAAGTCGCCGTTTTCTGCTTCCCGAAAATTTTTCAAAAATATTTGTAAGATTTCTGCATTTGCGGAGCCTTATAGATGAAAGGAGGTGGTAGAGTAATGGAGTTTGAGCAGATATACAACATCTATTTTAAGTCGGTATATCGCTATATTCGGAAACTTTCTGGTGATGAACATATTGCAGAGGAAATTACAAGTGAAACTTTTTTAAAGGCAATGAAATCCATTGGAGATTTTCGTGGCGAATGTGATATGCGTGTATGGCTTTGCCAAATTGCGAAAAACACGTACTACTCATACTTGAAAAAAAGTCATAGAACAGCAAGTGTTGATGAAACAGAGTTACAGAATATAGTAGACCCGAATGCTTTTATTGAAGAACAAATTGGAGTACAGGACGAGTCTCAGCAAATACGAAAAATTTTACATACAATACCCGACCCTTACAAGGAAGTTTTTATGTGGCGTGTGTTTGGAGAATTGTCTTTCAAGGAAATAGGCGATCTATATAGCAAGACAGATAATTGGGCCTGTGTTACCTACCATCGAGCAAGGAAAATAATACAAAGCAGATTGGAGGAAATCAATAATGAAAAGAGAGTGTAGTATCGTTCGTGATGTGTTGCCGCTGTACTTTGAAAATATGGTAAGCGAAGATACAGCGGTATTTGTAAAAGAACATCTTGAAAATTGTTCTGATTGTGCGGCAGAACTTGAATGTCTGAAATCAGGCAAGAAAATTGATAAGGCAGAAACTTCAGAAAGAGAAAATGATACAAATGTAATAACGGCGGTAAAAAAGAAAATAGCCAAACGAATCTTTAAAATAGTGGGTGTTGTATGTCTTGTATTTGTAGTAATACTTAGTGCAATATTGCTTTATATAGGTATTAGTTACCCTGTTACGAAAGATAGTATTTCACTGTCAACAAAAACAGAAGGCGATTATGCCTATATTCTTTTAGAAGCAGAAGCAGGGAAATCGCTTTCTTTTGATTCAAAAACAGAAGATATTTTGAATGACAATAATGAAGTGTGTGGTCAAAGAATCACTTTATATAATTTGCAGTATCATAATAATTTTTCAAAAAATGCCGGTTCCATGAGCTGGGGATACCCCTTAAATGCCGAAAATCAATATATAGAAGTAATAGTTGAATTAGAGGATGATACACTACAAATATCCAGCGCAAAATAGATAATTTTGAAAAAATATAGCAAAACCAGCCGAGCCTGTCAACGGTCAAGATGAACGGCGCAAATGCGCCGCCGTTGACAGCCCCGCCCGTCTTTGCTGTTCGGTAATCAAGAGGGCGAC
>ERZ780144.2352-NODE-2352-length-16558-cov-3.129249_pt1 | contig 16558 bp, 11 predicted proteins | sample MGYA00511380_ERZ780144 | MGnify/ENA primary metagenome ERZ780144 (study PRJEB29588, sample SAMEA1965858) | human gut metagenome | biome: human gut; feature: human-associated habitat; material: faeces | place: Denmark | collected 2008/2010 ... | reverse complement strand
TTTCTTCGTTTTGGCCACCTGCGCCATCAGCGTCGCCTCGCAGGCGAGCGTATCGCCCACGAACGCCTTGGCGTCCATCACGCAGACCCCGCGCCGGATCGGTTCGGTGAGATGCAGTTCGAATTGGAGCGTATCGCCGGGGATGATCTTGCGCTTGAACTTCACGCCGTCGATCTTCATGAAATAGGTCGAGTAGTTCTCCGGATCGGGGATGTTGCGCAGCACCATGATTCCGCCGCACTGCGCCATCGCCTCGACGATGAGCACGCCGGGCATCACCGGTTCGTTGGGGAAATGCCCCACGAAGAAGGGTTCGTTCATCGTCACGTTCTTGATGCCGGCGATCGAGTTGTCGTCCACGTGGAAAATCCGGTCCACCAGCAGGAACGGCGGACGGTGGGGAAGCATACGCCGGATGTCGTTGATGTCGTAGACGGGCGTCTTGCGGCAGTCGTACTTGTAGCGCGGACGCTCGCCCTCCTTGCGGATCGTGCGGCGCAGCTGCTTCATGAACTCCGTATTGGCGAAATGCCCGGGACGCGATGCCCAGACACGGCCCTTGATGCGCATGCCGAGCAGTGCGAGGTCGCCCAGCAGATCGAGCAGCTTGTGACGCGCCAGCTCGTTGGTAAAACGCAGTTCGAGATTATTGAGATAGCCGCCCGTGATGCAGATGTCCTCCTTGTGGAAGATCTGTTTGAGGTGGGTCAGCTGTTCGTCCGAAACGGGATTTTCCACCACGACGATCGCATTGTCCAGATCGCCGCCCTTGATGAGGTTCATCTTCATCAGCGGCTCCAGCTCGTGCAGGAAGACGAACGTGCGGCACGGGGCGATTTTGTCGGCGAAGTTGTCGCCGGGGTTGAAGGTGGCGTATTGGTTGCCGATCACCTTCGAGTTGTAGTCCACGTGCAGCGAGACGGAGAATTCGTCGTCGGGGTAGAGGATGATCGCCACGCCCTTTTCGGGGATCGTGTAGACCATCTTTTCGGTCACGTGGTAGAACTTGCGCTCGGCCGGCTGGTCGGTGATGCCGACTTCGGTGATGGCCTTGGCATAGGCGCAGGCCGAACCGTCCATGATCGGGGTTTCGCCCGCGTCGATGTCGATTACGGCGTTGTCCACGCCCAGCGTCCAGAGCGCCGACATGATGTGTTCGATCGTGCTTACGCGGTGACCGCCGGATTCGATGGTCGTACCGCGCGAAGTGTCTACGACGTTGTCGCACAAGGCGGGAATTATGGGTTGACCCTCGATGTCCGTGCGGCGGAATACGATTCCGGTGTCCGCATCGGCGGGGTTCACGGTCATGGTCACTTTGACACCCGTATGGAGGCCCTTGCCGGAGAAAGAGATCGGGGCCTTCAGCGTTTGTTGTTTTGTCGACATAAGCAGTGTTTCTGAATATTTGCGCCCAAAGATATGAAAAAATCGTTAAAAAACGCTATTTTTGCTCAAAATTATGACAACCTCCGATGGCAGAGAATATACCCGACAATAAACCCAAGACGGTGCGCCGTCCGCGTCTCAAATTGCCGTTCGACAACCGCAAAGAGGATGCCGGCGTGTGGGCCTACGACCACCGCATCGGCTTGTGCGTGACCATTATAGCCTATCTTGTGCTGATGATCGCCTTCGTTTCGTCGAAGATCGTCGTCGGCCGCAGGCCCCACACGCAGGGAATGTTTATCGACCTGCAGACGCTGGCCGAACTGGAGAAGGAGCGCGACCGGCTCGAACAGCAGGTCCGCGAGCGGCAGCAGCAGGACCCGATAGACTGGAAAAGCGTTCAGAATCAGGTTTCCAACGAAAACGCCCTGAACGAGAAACTCCGCGACGACCGCGGCACCAACGCCGCGGCGCTGAACGACGCCGCGGCCGAAGCCGAGCGGCGCATGCAGGCCAACCGCGAAGCCTACGAGCAGGGGCTGGCCGAAGAGCGGGCCATCCGCGAGCGCAACGGCGCGGGGAAGGACGAGGAGCGTCAGGACCGCAAGGTCAAGGGCCGCGTGACGGTCTCCTTTTCGCTGACCGATCCGGTGCGCACCTCGCGTAGCCTCAATATCCCGGCCTACCGCTGCGAGGGCGGAGGCGACGTGGTCGTCGAAATCACGGTCAACCGTGCGGGCGAGGTGGTCAACGCCCGTGTGCAGAGCGGCGGCGACGAGTGCATGCGCGAATCGGCCCTGCGTGCGGCGCGGGTTTCGCGCTTCAATATCGACCAGTCGGCCCCTGCGCGCCAGCAGGGGACGATTACGTACATTTTTATCCCGCAATAAGTTCTTTTTGCCCGGCCGGAGTGGGATATTCCGCGGAAATTGTTAACTTTGCCGAAGTAAATTCCGGCTCGGACAGAGCGGTTTCGCCTGCGGCGATCCGATGCGGCCTGTATGCGGCCTGCGCCGTCTCTGTCTCCTGCCGCCGACCGAATCGGGCATGCGTAAAATTGTCGTCATACTGTTGGGCCTTTTCGGCTGTCTGCTCTTTTGCGGGGGCGGCGGCCGGACGCTTGCGCATGACGCAGGGCATGTCTCCGTCACGCTTTCGGTCGATCGCGCCTCCGACGCCGTGTGGCTTTGCGAGCGCGAATACAACGCCGACCTGAACCTGCCCCGCGTGCTTGGGGAGGTGTCGCCCGCTCCGGCCGCTCCGGTCTTCCAGCGCGGCGGTCATGCCGAATCCGGTCCGGCCGCCGACCGCTATGCCGCGGACCGGCACGCGAGGGGAAGCGCGAAAGCAACCTCGGAATTCAAATCTTCTGACCTGTCCGTCGGTCTGCATGCGGTGGATTACTATGTCTACCGTCTGCGCCGGCTCATTATTTAGCGTGTGTATTTTGCCGGTTTCTCTGATAAAATACTAACGTTTGATAATGAAAAAGATATGGATAAGAATAAAATCTGCGAGGCGCTGTACGCCTTGCCGGGAAATGTTGTGGTGAAACGCCGCAAGTTCCAACTGCTGCCCGCCGTGCTGTTTGTTGCCGGCGCAGCGATGATCGTAGTGAATAACATGTATGGCGCCGACCTCACGAACAACCTGCGTTCGTCGATCGTGTTCATCGGCGGAATTCTGGTAGTGGCAGGCATGATTATGGCTGCGGCCCAGATGTTCGGTTCGGGCGGGGCGCCTTTCCACCGGGAGGAGCGTTGTTTCCTGCTTTACGAGGAGCTTTATTTCGACCGCGGCATCCGCAGCGACGTGATGCAGGCCGTCTCGGACGGAGATGCGGAGCGTCTGCTCGGCATGAAACGTGCGCAGGTTCCGGCGCTGACGGTGGCCCTCTACCGCACGCCCGGCAACCGCTTCGCCGCCATGCAGGCTTTCGAATATGCGGATCTGGAGTACAAGCCGCTGACGGAGCTGAAGATCGCGGACAAAACGCAACCGAAGGCCGTCGGCAAAGCGCAGGCCTGAAAGAAAAAGATTAAGGAATGATAGACATCAGTGGTGAAAATGTAGTATTGGTAGGTGCGTTGCTGCTCTTCGTGGCGGTGATAGCGGGTAAGGTCGCGTATCGTTTCGGCGCACCCGCGCTGTTGCTTTTCCTCGGAGTCGGCATGCTGTTCGGCTTGAATTTCATCTCGTTCCGTTCGGTCGAGATGACCCAGTTCGTCGGTATGATCGCTTTGTGCATCATCCTCTTCACGGGAGGTATGGACACGAAGTTCTCGGAGATAAAACCCATCATCGGACCCGGCGTCGTGCTGGCTACGGCGGGGGTGGTCATGACGGCATTCATACTGGCCTCGTTCGTGTGGCTGGTGGCTCCGTGGCTGGGGATCAAGATGCCGTTCGTACTGGCGCTGCTGCTCGCCTCCACGATGTCCTCGACCGACTCGGCTTCGGTTTTCTCGATCCTGCGAAGCAAGAAGCAGGGGTTGAAGCAGAACCTGCGGCCCCTGCTGGAGCTGGAGAGCGGCTCGAACGACCCGATGGCCTATATGATGACCATTCTGCTCATCAGCGTGGTGTCGCACAGTTCGGGCAGCGTGGGGATGGGTATGAGCGTGGTGTTTTTCGTCGTGCAGATGATCGTCGGCGCCCTGTCGGGGTACCTGATCGGCCGTCTGGCCGTCTGGACGATCAACCGCATCAACCTCGCCAACCATTCGCTCTACTCGGTGTTGCTGCTGGCGTTCATCTTTTTCTCGTTCGCCTTCACCGACCTGATCAAGGGCAACGGCTATCTGGCCGTCTACCTTTCGGGGCTGGTCGTCGGAAACTACAAGTTGCAGCAGAAACGTCCGCTGACGGTCTTCTTCGACGGTTTTACGTGGCTCATGCAGATCGTGATGTTCCTCACGCTGGGTCTGTTCGTCAACAGCAACGAACTGCTCGAACCCCGTGTGCTGATTCTGGGCGGACTGGTGGGGGCGTTCATGATTCTGGTGGCGCGCCCGCTGACGGTCTTCATCTGCATGGCCCCGTTCCGCAAGTTCACCACCAAGGCGCGGCTCTACGTGTCGTGGGTGGGACTGCGCGGCGCCGTGCCGATTCTCTTCGCCATCTATCCCCTGATGGCGCATGTGGAAAACGCGGGACTGCTGTTCAACGTCGTATTCCTCGGCACGATCATTTCGCTGCTGGTGCAGGGCACCACCGTGAGCGGCATGGCCAACCTGCTGGGGCTGGCTTACGAAGAGCGCGAATCGGCCTTCAGCGTCGATATGCATCAGGATATGAAGTCGGCCCTTACGGAGGTGGAGGTCAATGAGACGATGCTCGAAAGCGGGCACATGCTCAAGGACATCACGCTGCCGGAAAATACGCTGGTGATGATGGTCTGCCGCAACGGCGAGTATTTCGTGCCGCAGGGCAAGACCGAACTGCTGCTGGGCGACAAACTGCTGGTCATTTCGGACCGCAGCGAGGAGCTTGCGACCACTTATAAGGATATGGGTATCGACGACGTGATGAAGCTGGGATAGGCTTCGGCGGCGTCCGGCGCTCCGTATTCCGGAATTATCCTCCCGTGCGTGCAACGCACGGGCAATGTCCGGGATTCAGTGACTTAACCTTTACGGACATTCTATGGTCCCGGCGGCCTTTTCGGTCGCCGGGACTTGTGTTCTCATAGGTTTCGGATATTCCGGTGCGGTGCCGGCTGTTCCCGGCCGGTTGTCTGTTGTTCCCGGCCGGTTGCCTGTTGTTCCCGGCCGGTTATCTGTTGTTTCCGACCAGTTGTCTGTTGTTCTCGTTCGGCTCTTGTTGTCTCGTCCGATACCGGTTGTCCTGCGCAACTTCGGGTATCCCGTCCGCTTCCGGATATTTCCCGGCTGGAACCGGAGCTGCCTGCCGTCGCAGTTTGCAGAAAAAGAACCGAATGTTTGTGCCGTTCCGTATTTTTTCATATATTTAAGGGTGTCTTTTCGTGCAGGCGGAGACCTGCCGATTTTTGTGCGCCTATGAAAACCAAACGTCGGAAAATTCTATTGTTGTGCATGCAGGTGCTGCTTCCTGTAGTGCCGGGGCTTTGGACCGTGCTGTTCAGGCCCGAAACGGCGGCGCTTTCGCCGCGCATGCTGGTCACTTGGATGCTGTGCCTCAACCTGCTCTTCATCCTCATCTATTGGCGGCGTCTGGGCTGGTCGCGCAGCGAGCGGCTGGACACGGCCCTGCTGCTGGTGCTGTTCTGCTTTTTTCCGCTGCCCGGCCATTGGCTGCTCGACGGCATGCTTGACGGCAGTTTGTGGCTTCAGATCGCATTCTATTGCATGATGCAGGCCGGATTCTATGTGGCGATCGTGCTTGCGCCCGACTGGGTCGGCCGATTCCAGCAGCGCCGCTACGAGGAGCGCGTGTTGTCGGGCCGCGAGAAATTCGAATCCCGCAAGGAGGTGATGAAGGCCCGCGAGGAGCGCGAGAAGTCCGCGAACGGCTCGAAGTCCGGCAAAAAAAGATGACTGAATCCGGGGCCGGAATGCCAAGAGGCTGTCTGACGAGTTCTGATTTTACGATTTCACCCGCGCTGCAACACATCGCAGCGCGGGTGAATTGCATTTTCCGGAGGGTAAGCAGCCGTCTCTGCGGGACTGCCTGCCGTGCGGATCGGTTGCCCTTTGCGGCCGTTAGGGAGCGTGTCCGTGCGTGCGGTTTCGGGAAGCGGTTTTGTCTCAGTGTTTCAGCATCCGGCTCGAAAACGGGATGCGCCGGCCTTCGGAGTCGATGATTCCGGCCTCCAGTACGCCGCCGTTGGTGTCGAAGTAGCGCAGCGAGAAGGAGTGCACGCCGCGCCGCAGGGCGGCCTGTCCGCTGCGTTCGGTGCGGGAGTGCAGGCCGTCGTTGTCGACGACCGTTCGCCCGTCGATGGCGAGCGTGCTTCCGTCGTCGGAATAGGTGTAAAACGAATAGATGCCGTCGGCCGGAATGTCGATATAGCCGTCGCAGATCAATCCGATGTTGCCCGTCACGCCGTCGGGAATAACGACGCTGTCGGTGATGAAATTCGCCTGCAGGGGCGCTTCGTCGATATCCGCGCAGTTGTCGCCGTCGTAATCGTACCAGCGCACCAGCAGTCCGTTTTGCAGGTTCCCGGCATCGGCGCTCGGTTCGGCGTAGCGCGTGGGGCGGAACGAGGCCCGGCGAATCTCTGCCGCGACGCCGCGTCGGTTGTAGCAGCGCAGCGTGAGCGTGCAGCTGTCGGTGATGCTGAACGGCGCGGTGTAGCGTTGCGACGCGGTGTCGGGAACCGTTCCGTCGAGCGTGTAGTACAGTTCGGCCGATTCGGGCGGTAGCAGGCGTACCGTAGCGGCGCCGATGAAGACGTTGTCGTCGCAGACGCCCTCGACGTCGTCGAGCCGGTAGTTCCAGCCTGCGCGTTCCAACTGACGCAGGTGCAGGGGGAGACGGCGCCGGAAATCGGCGAAGTCCCGCTTCTCCGGAGCGCTCCATGCCGTCTCGGCCACGGCCAGCAGCCGCGGGAAGAGCCGCTCGCCCGCCGCGTCGGCCGTCGGGACATCCTCGGTCCACATGTTGGCCTGAATGCCGAGCAGGCCCTCTTCCCATGCCCGCAGGGATTCCGGAAGGGGTTCCCAGCCGTAAACCTTGCCGAGCGTGTTGCGGTCGAGTTCGCCGTTGAGGTAGAGAAATTCCGAAGGCGACTCAATGACGCGGTGTCCGTTCTGGAGCGCCGCGGTCAGGGTGGAGGGCATCCAGCTGCGCCACCACATCACCGCGCTCTGCGGGGTCAGCCCGTCTTCGGTGATCTCGTCCCAGCCGAGCAGCGTTTTGCCGTGTGCCGCCAGAAACTGCTCCGTTTCACGGGTGAACCATGCCTGCAGTTCGCCTGCGCCTTCCAGCTTCTCGGCCCGGATGCGCTGCTGGCAGTCCGGGCACGTCTCCCACGGCGTGTGCTCCACTTCGTCGCCTCCGATATGGACGTATTGCGACGGAAAGAGATCGAACAGCTCTGTCAGCACGTTTTTGCAGAATGCGATCGTGCTGTCGCGGCCGATGCAGAGCGGTGTCGAAAAGTGTTTGCCCCAGCCGCCGCGGCCGTCGCACGCCAGCTGCGGATAACAGCCGATGGCCGCCAGCGAGTGCCCCGGCAGGTCGATTTCGGGAATGACCTCGATGCCGCGCTGTGCCGCGTAAGCGACTATCTCGCGGATGTCGTCCTGCGTGTAGTAACTTCCGTAGCGGATTTCGCCCCGTTCGCGGCGTATGTTTTTCTCCGGGAGGAGGAATTTCGGGTCGCGTTCGTCGGCCGCGCGCCGCAGGCAGACGCTGTCGTGTTTGTTCGGAGTGCGCCATGCCCCGCGCCGGGTCAGGAGCGGGTAGCGTTTGATTTCGATCCGCCACCCTTGGTCGTCGGTCAGATGCAGGTGCAGGCGGTTGAACTTGTAGCAGGCCAGCCGGTCCGTCAGCGACATGACCTCCTCCTTGGTGAAGAAGTGGCGCGCGACGTCGAGCATGAAGCCGCGCCATGCGAAGCGCGGGGCGTCGTCGATTTCGAGCGCCGGCAGCGATCCCTTTCCGCTCCACAGGAGCTGGCGCAGCGATGCCGCTGCCGAAACGACGCCCTCGCAGGAGCCGCCGCGCAGTTCGATCCGCGCCGGGGTGATTTTCAGGGTGTAGCCCTGCTGCGGCAACCGGGGATCGAGTTCGAGCGAAAGATTGGCGTTCCCGGCGTCCTGAGCCGCCGCGACGTTTTCCTCCCGGAGCAGTTGTGCGAGGTAGTCGGCCGCCGGGCGGAGCAGCGGGTCGGCCGGGGCGATGCGGATGCCGCCGCCGAGGTCGAACGTTCCCTGTCCCGCTTTTACGCAAAGGGGCGCCGGGATGATTTCGGTGGCGGGGGAGTCTTTCCGGCAGGCCGCGAAAAGCAGGCAGCAGACCGGAAGCAGGTATGCAAAGTGTTTCATGACGTTATTCGAGTGTTACGGTTGTTTGCAGGCGGATATCTTGCGACGACGAGCCGACGGCGATGACGAAGTCGCCCTTTTCCACCACGCGGCGGCCCTGCGGGTCGATAAGCGCCAGCGCTTCATCTCCGAGCGTAAAGCTTACCTGCCGCTGTTCGCCCGGTGCGAGCCGGATGCGCCGGAAGCCGCCGAGCTGTCTGGGCGGACGTACCGTTGAGGCGACCATGTCCGAGATGTAGAGCTGTACGACTTCGTCGCCTTCGCGGTCCGAGGTGTTGCGTATGCGGCAGCTGACTTCGAGGACGTTGTCGCCGCTCTGCCGCGCTTCGAGGCCGCCGTATTCGAATGTCGAGTAACTCAGCCCGTAACCGAACGGATAGAGCGGCGCGGCCGTGAGATCGGTGTAGTCGTGGTTCGCAGGCCGTTTTTTGTTGTAGTAGACGGGAATTTGCCCTTCGGCGCGGGGAATGGTGATGGGCAGACGGCCCGCGGGGTTGTTGCGGCCCAAGATCGTCTCGGCGACGGCGTCGCCGCCCCGTGCGCCCGGATACCACGCCATCAGCAGGGCGTCGGCCTGTTCGGAGGCCCTGCTCAGGTCGAGCGGACGGCCTGCGATGCAGACCACGATAAGCGGCGTTCCCGTCGCCTTTATGCGCCGCAGCAGCTCTTCCTGTTCTCCGAGCAGCGCGAGCGTCGCTCGGTCGAAACCTTCGCCGCACTCCATGTCGCGCACCTCGTCGTGCGCGGCTTTGGCCGCGCCCGTTTGCAGGAATTCCGTGTCGAAGTCGCGGGCGCTCGATCCGCCGATGACCACGACCGCCGCATCTGCGCTGCGGGCCGCGGAGACGGCCGCCGCGATTTCCGACCGATCGCCGCCGCGCACCGTACAGCCGCGGCTGTAGACGACGCGGTCGCGCCCCAGCAGTTTTTCCAGCCCGTCCCGGACGGTGTTCGCCGTTGTCTGCTGGGCCGTATAATCCCCCAGCTGGTTGTAGATGTTGTCTGCGTTGGGACCGATGACGGCTACTCGCCGCCGCGGGCGCCGGGGATCGAGCGGCAGGGTGCCGCTGCGGTTTTCGAGCAGCGTCACCGACTGCCGGGCCGCTTCGAGCGCCAGCTCCGAGTGGGCGGCGCATCCGACCTCCGCGGCGGCAGCTTCGTCGATATAGGGGTTCTCGAACAGTCCCATTTCGAACTTCAGGGCCAGCACGCGCTCCACGGCCCGGTCGATCTCCGCTTCGGCGACGTTGCCCGCTTCCGCGGCCTCGCGGAGTGAGGCGAAGGCGCCGCCCTTCAGGTCTGCGTCCACGCCCGCCCGCAATGCCTGCACGGCGGCTTCCCGGACGCTTCCGGCCACGCCGTGCGTCTCGTGCAGCCCTTCGATGCTCAGCAGGTCGGAGACCACGAAGCCGTCGAAGCCCCATTCGCCGCGCAGGATGTCGGTCAGCATGCGGCGGTTGGCCGTGCAGGGAATGCCGTCCACCGAGTTGTAGGCCGTCATCACCGAGCGCGCTCCGGCCTTTACGGCCGCTTCGAACGGCGGCAGGTAGGTCTCGCGCAGTTCGCGTTCGCCCAGCAGGTTGCTTCCGCCGTTCTGGCCGCCCTCCGATGCGCCGTAGGCGATGAAGTGCTTGAGCGTCGAGAGGGCGTGCCGCGGCTGTGAGAGGTCGCCGGAACCCGTGCCGCGGACATAGGCTTCACCGATGCGCGCCGTCAGGTAACGGTCCTCGCCGTAGCTCTCTTCGGTGCGCGACCAGCGCGGGTCGCGCACGATGTCCAGCACGGGACCGTAACAGATATGTCCGCCCTGCAGGCGGATTTCGGCGGCGATGACCTTGCCCATGCGTTCGATCAGCTCCGGGTTCCATGTCGAAGCCTGTCCCGGCGCCGTGGGGAATGTCGTGGCCCCGATGGCCATGTGGCCGTGGGGGGCTTCCTCGGCGAGGAAGAGGGGAATGCCCAGCCGCGAGTGCTGCACGGCGTAGCGCTGCATTCGGTTGGCCAGCCGCGCCGCCAGCTGCGGGGTCAGCCCCGTCCGCAGGTCTTTCTGCGTCCACGGATCGGCGCGGAACGCACCCCATAACATGCCGATATGGCTGTTTTGCACCGCTTCGCGGAAAGCGTCGGTCAGACGGACCGAGTCGCCGTGCCGTTCGTACATCTCCCAGCCGTAAGGCGACGTCAGCTGTCCGATCTTCTCGTCGAGCGTCATCTCGGCCGTCAGCAGTTCGGCCCGTTTCTGCGGCGGAAGGCTTGCGTCGCGCCAGTCGGCGCTGCATGCCGCGGCGGCCGCGCACGCCGTCAGCAGTAAAAGTCGTTTCATAGGGGTTGCTGTTTTGTCCAGTCTGCGGGTTCGGGACCCATTTCGAAGCGGAGTTCCCCGCCTGCGGCGATCTCCGCGTAATCGATGTAATATTTCCGGTACGCTTCGCCGTTGAGCGTAATGCGCTGTATGTAGATGTTCTCCGGCGAGTTGTTCGCAGCCGTGATGCGGAATTCCCCGCCGCGGACCCGCAGCGTCCGCCGGCCGGCTCCGCCTGATACATGCCCAGCGCCGAGAGTACGTACCATGCCGACATCTGCCCGACGTCCTCGTTGCCGCAGAGTCCTTCCGGACGGTCGTGGTAGAGTTCGCCGAGGATGCGGCGCACCTTCTCGGCGCATTTCCACGGTTGCCCGATCATCGTGTAAATATAGGTTATGTGGTGGCTCGGCTCGTTGCCGTGGGCGTACTGGCCGATCAGCCCCGATATGTCGGGCGAAGCGTGCGCGCCCATGTCGCCTTCGGCGAGGAACAGCGAGTCGAGCTTCCCGACGAAGCGTTCCCGGCCGCCGAAGCACTCCATGAGTCCTTCGATGTCGTGCGGCACGAGCCATGTGTACTGCCATGCGTTGCCTTCGGTGTAGTCCTGCTCCATGTGGCGCGAGTGGAACGGATCGAAAGGCGTGCGCCATGCGCCCGATGCCGATCTGCCGCGGATAAACCCGGTCGAGGGGTCGAAATAGTGGCGGTAAGCCTTGCTGCGGGCGAGGAAATAGTCGTAATCCTCCCGTCTGCCTTCGCGCTGTGCGGCCTGCGCCAGCGCCCAGTCCGCGATGGCGTATTCGAGACAGTATCCGACCGATTCGTTGAACTCATAGGGAATATATCCGTACCTCTTGTAGAGGTCCAGCCCCCGGTCGTCGCGCATGGCCGAACTTTTCATCGCTTCGTAGGCTTTCGCTCGGTCGAAGCCGCCGAATCCTTTCAGCAGGGCGTCGGCCACCACGGGGATGGCCGGATTGCCGACCATGCAGTCGGTTTCGCAGCCCGTCAGGTGCCAGACGGGAAGTTTGCCCTGCTGTTCGTGGATGCGCAGCATCGTATTGATCAGGTCGCCGACCTTTTCGGGATGGATGAGCGTCAGCAGGGGATGCGCTGCGCGGTAGGTGTCCCAGAGCGAGAAGGTGGTGTAATTGGTGAAGGTCGTGTCGCGGCGGACCGCTCCGTCGGCGCCGCGGTAGTCGCCGTTCACGTCGCAGAAGAGCGACGGCGCGATCATGGTGTGGTAAAGCGCCGTGTAGAAGATCCGCCGCACCGTCGGATCGGCTGTTTCGATGCGGATTTTCGACAACTCGCCGTTCCATGCCCTGCGGGCGGCTTCGCGCACGGCTTCGAAATCCCAGCCGGGGCACTCCGCCTGCATGTTCCGCCGGGCGTTCTCCGCCGAGACGGCCGAAAGCCCGACCTTGACGGTGATGCGCTCGGCCTCCTCCGTCCGGAAACCGAAGCGTCCGTAGAGCTTCCGCCCGCGGGCCGAGCGGCCGTCGGCTGAGAGCGTATCCGCGCCGGTGAAGACGATCCGTTCGAAGGGCTTCGAGAATTCGGCGTGGAAGTAGACGCGCTGGTCGTCGGCCCAGCCCGTCGAATATCGCCAGCCCTCGACCGTACGGTCGCTGCATGCGGTGATGCCGCAGTCGGTGGACCGGTCCCAGCCCTGCCCGTTTTCGAGGTCGAGGACAATGCCCGCGTCGTCCGATGCGGGGAAGGCGTAGCGGCTCATTCCGACGCGCGGCGAGGCGGTCAGCTCGACGCCGATGCCGTAGCGCAGCAGGCGCGTGGCATAGTAGCCCGGCGCGCACCGTTCGTCGGCGCGGCTGAAACGGGACCACATGCCCGACGACGGATCGCCGGCCGTGCCGCGTCCCGGCGTGACTTCGCCGACGACCGGCATCAGCGAGATGTCGTTCAGGTCGCCGATGCCCGTGCCGCTCAGGTGCGTGTGGCCGAACCCGATGACGGTCGTGTCGGCGTAATTGTAGCCGGAGCACCAGTCCCATGTCTGCGGGATGCTCGTCGGACCGAGCTGTACGAACCCGAACGGGACGTTGGCGCCCATGAAGACGTGTCCGTGGTCGCCCGTGCCGATGTAGGGATCGACGTATTGCGTGTAATCCTCCGGCACGGCGGAACTGCATGCGCCGCAGAGCAGCGCGGCGATTGCCGGGAGAAAGATGATGCGTTTCATAATTCGTGTCGTTATACAGCGGATGCGGCGGACGCAGCCGCGCCGGCCTTCGCGGGTCCGGCGGCATACGGCCGCAGTCCGTGCCGTGAGCACGGCCGTGCTGTTATGTTTTTATTGCCGTCTACCGGCCGACGATCTTTCCCTTGACCTCTACCGGGATCTCTTCGTCCTGCGTGCTGACGGTGCATTTCAGGACGAATTGTCCGTCCGGCATGTTTCGGGGATCGAGCGTGAATTCCAGCACCGCTTCCTTGCCGGGGGCGATTTCACCGGGTCCTGACAGGGCGAGGTGTCCGCTGTCGGTCCGGTAAGCCAGCCGCAAGGTTTTCGCGGAAGTGTTCAGCAGCCGGAGCTGCCGTGTGCGTTTGGGGGCGCTGCGGCTCAGCTGCCGCATGCCGATCGCCCTGTTGTCGGCGCGCAGCGCCGCGGAGAGTGCATAGGGGTATCTGATTTCGGCTTCGGGAATCCGGCTGATTACGTAGCCCTTGACGACCAGCGTGTTGAATTTCCGGTAATTGCCGTTGCCCGCGATGACCGTCAGCCCGATGGAAAAATCCCCGTACCGGTCTTTGGGGTCGAAAGTCACTTCGACGGTCCCTTTGCCGCCCGGCTTTACCGGCTTGCGGCTGAATTCGGGGCGCGCGCAGCCGCATTGGGTATGCACGTCGAGCAGCGTCACCTCTCTGTCTGCGATGTTCGTGTATTCGAAGCGCAGTTTTACCGTTCCGTCCGTTTCGGCTACCTTTCCCAGATTCTTCACCGGCTCTTCGAAATGCAGCAGCCGCGGATTGGCCGCCGGCGCCAGCAGCGGCGCCAGTATTGCCGCAGTGAGAGCCATTGCCTTGAACATGCGCATTAGTTTACTGTTTTTAAGGGTTGCGGGCGGCCGCCGGAAAAGCGGCCGCCCGACCCTTCGATTGATTCGGATTACTCGATGACGGGGCATTTGATTTCGCCGGTCCATGTGGGATTCGACGAAGCCTTGCCGTGATAGCCGTTGCCGGAGAGATCGGCAAACGTCCTTCCGTCGTCTTCGACCTGATCCAGACGCCAGTAGCCGATAAGTCCTTCGGCCGTCGTCGGATCGACGTAGCACTGGTTGTTCTTGAGTTCGGTCGGCGTCAGGGCGCGTTTCCATACTCTGGCCTCGCTGACGTAACCGTTGAAGTAGCGGACGTCGGCGGCGGACATGCCGATGGCGAACGGACTGTTATAGTAGAATCCGAGATTGATGGCCTTGCTGCTTGACGAGTCTACGCTGATTTCGGCGTTGCCGTCGATGTAGATCGTCATTTCGGAGCCGTTGTCCACCACGGCGATGTGGTACCAGCGTCCCAGACTCAGGGCGTTCGGAGCCGTGATGGAGGTTCCGCGTCCGGCGAGCTGCAGCTGCGCGGGATTTTTGATGCTCTCGTCGCCGACGCGCAGCAGGAAGTTCTCCTCGACGCCGATCAGCGACGAGATCATATGTCCCGAAGTTCTCCAGCCGTTGGCATACATGCGGATTTCCATCGTGCAGGCCGGCAGATCTTTCAGCGCGGGATCGTCCACCATGCCGTCCATGGTTATATACCAGCTGTTCTTCAGGTTGATGCCGCGCGTGGTGGTGATCTGGCTGATGAAGATATACTGCGTTCTCGACGCTTCCAGAACGCCCATGCCGTTCGAGGTGCCCGTGATCTTCAGCGGCACGCAGTAGTTTGCGCCTTCGTCGAAATCGTCCATGGAGACGATTTCGAACGAGGAGGGCGTCGAGACGTTGGTGCCTTCGGCGATGGTTACGGCCTCGTCGGAGAGCCGGTAGCTGCCGGCGGGCAGCATCCGGTAGTCCGTGCCGTGCAGGGCGTTGTAAGCATCGACGGCCGCTGCGTCGACCGCCAGCGAAACCTGCACGTCGGCCGCCATCTTGCACGACGAGGTGACGGTGACGCCCATGGACGAAGGACCGTCGACGTACATGTTGGTGATGTTCGAATTTTCGGTACCCGTGAAATAGACCACGTCGGAATATTCCAGCGATTTCTGGCAGCCGGCGGCCAGTACGGCCGCGGAGAGCGCCAATCCGGAAAGAATATGATTGAATTTCATAGCTCTGTTTAGGTTTATTTTGCGTAAATGTTGAAGTCGCCGACGCCCATGTTGCTGCCGTACGATGCCGTGATACGGATGTACTTCATCTTCTGCGAACCGTAGAGCGCGACATAGGACGAGGGGACGTTTTTCAGCAGACTGCCGTCGGCGCTGGCCGCCGTGCCGAGTTCGGTGTAGTCTTCGCCGTTGAGACTGTATTCGATGGTTACGGCGTTGGGCTGGTAGTTCTGATACGATGCGTTGTCCGTGCGGGCCGTGATGCGGAGTCCCGTCATCTCGTACTCTTTGTCGAAGGTTATCGTAAACATGATGGGACTTCCCCACGGACGCATGAAGGTGTCCGTGCTGTCGTCGATTACCTCCGGCCAGCTTCCGCTGTGGTAATCGCCGCCGGTGATGCTCCAGCCCGAACGGTCGGCCACGAGCGCGCCCGTGATGTCGGCCACGGTGAAGTTCTTGCGGAAAAGCTCTTCGGCCGGGATGATGACGAGGTAGACAACGCCGCGGCCGCTGCTGGTCACCGCGTCCTGCGCCGAGAGTTTCAGCGGCACGAGATAGCCCTTGGCGTTGGTCAGGCCCGTCAGGTCGCCCGTGAGCGAGGCTTTGATCTGGCCGTCGGACTTGTTGTTGTTCGGGCCGATGGCGCAGGGGTTGTTCTCCAGCAGCAGGTGTCCGTCGGGAAGTGCGGCGTAGGAGGTGCCGTTGGCCGAGTTGTAGGCCGCGATCAGCGAGTTGTCTGGTGTCGCCGATACTGAATATCCGCTTGCCGAGGATACCGTGCAGTAGACGTTGAACGCCGCGTTGAGTTGGTTGAACGAACCGCCCGGCGTGTGGGCTATGGCGCCCGTCAGCACGTTGTCGCTGCCGCACATGGCATAGACCGTGGGTTCGTCGCTCTCGATCTCATAGATGTTGAATTCGCTGACGTATTTGCTCCAGCTGCTTGAGAAACTGATGGTCAGGCGCAGATAGCGGGCTTCGAGGTAGTCGTAGAAGGCGATGTAGCGGTTGGAACCCGACGTCGCGTATTCGTTCGATGCGGGAGTGCCGGCCGTCAGGAAGGTCTGTCCGTCGGTGCTGTATTCGAACGAAACGGACGAGATGCCTGCGCTGTTGAGGTCGATGCCGGTCACCATGTGCGTCGATTTCATGTCGATGGTCACCACGTTATCGTTCTGGCTGGTGAAGTTGGTACGCGTCGAGGTGCTGCCGTCGAACAGGTTGGCGTAATCCGGGCAGTCGGCCGTCCATGCCGTGCGGCCTGCGGCGGGGAATCCGACCATGTCGTCTGCCGACGTGATGGGGCGGATCTTGTTGCGCTCGACCTTCACGGCCAGATAGACCACGCCGCGGCCGGCGCTGGTGCCTGCGCCCGAAGAGGAGAGTTTCAGCGGCGCGAGATAACCGTTGAGGTCGCTCAGCCGTGTCAGGTCGCCCTTGAGCGAAACCTTTACTTCGCCTTCGGATTTATAAGCTCCGGCGGCGATCGTCAGCGGGTTGTTGTCCAGTTGCAGGTACTCGGCGGGCAGCGCCGCGTACGAAGTGCCGTGGGCCGTGTTGTAAGCGGCGACCAGCGAGTTGTCGGCTGCGACCGAC